>Ga0115002_10003334_pt1 | contig 20142 bp, 13 predicted proteins | sample ArcticOcean_MG_C_8_FD_89576 | JGI IMG/M metagenome (GOLD analysis project Ga0115002, IMG submission 89576) | Marine microbial communities from western Arctic Ocean - ArcticOcean_MG_CB11_86 | ecosystem: Environmental > Aquatic > Marine > Oceanic | place: Arctic Ocean: Canada Basin | collected... | reverse complement strand
TGAAAAAAACAGTCGACAAGAAAGCTGCCGACAAGAAAGCTGCTGACAAGAAAGCTGCTGACAAGAAAGCTGCTGACAAGAAAGCTGCTGACAAGAAAGCTGCTGACAAGAAAGCTGCTGACAAGAAAGCTGCCGACAAGAAAGCTGCTGACAAGAAAGCTGCTGACAAGAAGGCTGCTGACAAGAAAAAGAAGTAGCCGCCCCAACCAGGGCTGCGTTCCGATTCGACCGCAACCAACCAATCTCAGGCTCGGCGGTCACATCGATCGTCGGGCCTTTCTCTTAAATCTGTAGGCACAGGCTGTGCCTGACCTACCTGCACAATCGAGACACCTCACAATGTCGATCCCCACCCCCCTGCCCCGTCGCCTCACCCAAGCACTGCTCGTCGGCGCCGCACTACTCACCCCACCCAACACTCTCACCAACGTCGCCAACGCCGCCGACCTCTTGGCCCTCAACCCCAATGACCACATCGCCATCATCGGCAACAACCTCGCCGATCGTATGCAACACCACGGCTGGCTCGAAACCTACATCCAAGCCGAATTTCCCCGACATCGACTCACCATCCGCAACCTCGGCTTCACCGGCGACGAAGTGAAGACTCGCCCACGCTCGGCCAACTTCGGTAACGCCGATCAATGGCTCGCCAAGGTCAAAGCCGACGTCGTGTTCTGCTTCTTCGGATACAACGAAGCACTCCGCGGGCAACCCGGCCTCGCCACGTTCCGCAAAGATCTCGCTGACATGCTCACCAGCATGAAGACACAAAAATACAACGGCCGCTCCGCACCTCGCATCGTCGTCTTCTCACCCATCGCTCACGAAAACCTCAATAACAACAACCTCCCAGACGGCTCGAAAAACAACCGCAACCTGGCCATCTACTCGGCCGCCATGAAACAGGTCTGCAACTTACAAGACGTCCCATTCGTCGACCTCTTCGCATCCTCACAACAACTCTACGCCGAAAATAACAACCACCTCACACTCAACGGCATCCACCTGCTCGATCACGGCAACCGGCTGCTCGCCGGAGTCATCAGCACGCAGCTGTTCGGCGACTCAAACAGCACGCTGCGCAACAGTGCCCAAGTCGAACGGCTCCGCGACGCGGTACTCGACAAAAGCTACCACTGGTTCAGCCGGTACCGAGTTGTCGACGGCTACAACGTCTTCGGAGGCCGCTCGCGACTCGCATGGTTCGGACAGTCCAACGCCGACGTGATGCAACGCGAGATGCAGGTCTTCGACGTGATGACTGCCAACCGCGACGAACTGGTCTGGGCCGTCGCCGCCGGTCGCCAACACAAGGTCGTCGACAACAACATCCCCGGCCTGCTCGAAGTCAAGACGAACAAGGTCGGTCCGCTGGATGGAGGCCGACACCCGTACCTGGCCGGGATCAAGGCCACCGAACGCATGACCATGGCCAAGGGGATGGAAGTCAACCTGTTCGCCTCGGAAGAGAAGTTCCCCGAACTGGTCAACCCGGTGCAAATGGCCGTCGACACCGACGGACGACTCTTCGCCTCGGTCTGGCCCTCCTACCCGCACTGGAACCCCACACAACCACGCACCGACCGCATTCTCTGCCTGCCCGATGACGACCGAGACGGAGTCGCCGACCGCTGCATCATCTTCGCCGATCAACTCAACAGCGTGACCGGTTTCGAGTTCTGGGGCGGAGGCATGCTGGTGGCCGCAGCTCCGGAAATCTGGTTCCTCAAAGACACTGACGGCGACGACAAGGCCGATGTCAAAATCCGCATGCTCCAGGGAATTTCCAGCGCCGACACACACCACTCGGCCAATGCACTCGTCGTCGGTCCCGACGGCTGGCTGTACTGGTCGCGTGGCATCTTCAATATCGCCAACATGGAAACACCAACTCGCACCTACCGGTCGGGACAGTCCGGAGTCCATCGCTTCAACCCGCGAACCTTTGAAGTCGAATTCCACTTCCCGATTGGACCCAACCCGCACGGCGATGTCTTCGATCGCTGGGGTTTCCAGTTCGCCAACGATGGCACCGGTGGCACCGGAAGCTACGTCAATGTGGGCAAGGGACGAAGCAACAAGAAGTGGTTCCAGAAACGAGTTCGACCCGTCGCAGCCACCGGGATCCTCTCGAGCACCCACTTCCCCGAATCCTCCAATGGCAACTTCCTGATCTGCAACACGATCGGATTCCAGGGCGTGCTGCAACACACCGTGAAGTTCTCTGGAGCAGATATCACTGCGACCGAAATTGAACCGATTCTCGTCTCGACCGACCCCAACTTCCGGCCGACTGATATCGAGATCGGAGGCGATGGGGCACTGTACGTTTCGGACTGGTGCAATGTGCTGATCGGACACATGCAACACAACATGCGCGACCCGAACCGCGATCACGCTCATGGTCGTATCTACCGAGTCAGCTATCCCGGCCGACCACTGACTCCAAAAATCAAGATGACCGGCCAGCCGATCGCCACCGTCTGCAACAACTTCTTCTCGACCGCCAACGGCATCCGCTATCGAGCCCGACTGGAACTCAGCGGCCGCAAAACCAACGACATCGTCGCTCAGGTCGCAGCCTTCGCCAAATCTCTCGACGTCCATCGCGTCTCGCCCAATCGCGACGAAGCCCAGGCACTGCTCGAATGCCTGTGGGTCTTCGAAGAACACCGAGTCGCCAACGAAAGTCTGCTCGCCACAGTCTTCCAGGCCGACGAGGAACGGGTGAGAGCCGCAGCCATCCGCACACTTGGACACTGGGGCCCGTTCGCCAAAACACTCACCGGTTGGCCGAAACTGCTGCTCGCCGCCTCACGCGACAAGTCGGCACTCGTCCGCGCCGAAGCCGTCAAGGCCGCTGTCTCGTTCCCAGGTCTCGACGCCGCCGAAGTCGTCTTCGAAGTCGCCACGCGGCCGACCGATGCCGAACTCGACAATGTCGTCAAGTTTGCCCGGACACAACTGGACGTCGACAAGATCGTCCAGGATGCCGTCGCCGGAGGCAAACCGCTCTCGTCAGCCGCCCAAGCCTACGTACTCCGAAACGCCAGCGTCGCCGACCTGCTCAAACTCAAACCGACACAGGCCGTCCACGAAGCCATCCTCTCCAGGCCAAACGTACCCCCGACCAACCTCAAGAACTCGCTCCTGGCTCTCGCCAAACTCCGCAAAACCGCACCCACCCGGCTGCTGCTCGACCTGATCGACGACCGCAACATCGACAACCCAGCCGCCGGACTCGACTCCATCGGATCACTGCTCGCCGCACAACCACAACGTGATCTCGCCGCTGTCGCCGATCGGATCGAAACACTCGCCACCACCGGCAAGAACGGACTGGTCAAACAACTGGCCTACGTCGCTTGGATCGCCGCCGATGGCACCGGTGACGACGCACTGCTCGCCGCATCATCACACGCAAACCGACTCCGTGACTTCCTCAACGCCGTCCCTGCCATCACAGATAAAAACCTGCGAACCAAACTCTACGACAAGATCCAACCACTGACCGTCGACCTGCCCACATCACTCACAACCCGACCAGCAAACACCACCACCACCAGCTCGGCACTCAGACAACCGGGCATCAAGGTCGATTACTTCTTTCCCAGCGGGAAAGACGTCGCCATCAAGACACTCGCCGCCATGACACCCAAGGCCAGTGGCGTCGTGCCGGCCATCATCAAGAACGTCCCGCAAAAAAAACAAGACGATCGCTTCGCACTCAGGTTCACCGGCTCCATCAACGCACCACGCACCGGTCGCTACACCTTCTTTGCCACCTCGGATGACGGATCACGCATCTACATCAACAACAAACTGCTCGTCAACAACGACGGCCTGCACGGGATGATCGAAAAGTCGGCCGCAATCAACCTCAACGCCGGATCCCACCCGCTTGTCGTCACGTACTTCGACAACGGAGGCGGTGACGGGCTGAAAATTCAGTGGCAGGGGCCGGGGTTCCGTAAGCAGACGATCCCAGCCAACGCGCTCTCCGTCGGCGGACAGCCAACACTGCACGACTTCGCCATCGCCGCCCTCGCCTCGATCCCCGGCCACGACGCTCGCAAGGTCACCGATCTGGCCGCACTGGTCAAAGCCGGGCGAAATCGGCCGGCGGCAATCCGAGCACTCCGCGGCGTACCGGTCAAGAACTGGCCCGCCAACGAAATCGGTCCGCTCGTCGACAACCTCGTCGGCTACCTCAGCGGCATGCCCGCACGGTTCCGGACCCGACCGCCCGCCACCGATGCCATCGCTCTCGCCCGAGGACTCTCCAGCCGACTCACCCCTGCTCGGGCCAAGGCACTCGAACTCCGACTCGGGAACCTCAACGTCCGAGTCATCGCCATCGGCACCGTGCCGCATCGGATGATCTTCGACAAGGAACAACTGGTCATCCAGGCCGGACAACCGGTCGAGTTCCGCTTCACCAACACCGACACCATGCCGCACAACTTCGCCATCGGACAACCCGGCTCGCTCGAAATACTCGGGACACTCGCCGAAAAAACCGCACGCGATCCCGATGCCATGGACCGACACTACATCCCCGACAGCCCACTCGTCCTGTTCGGCAGCCGACTGCTACAAACCGGACAAACCCAGGCCATCAGCTTCCTCGCTCCCAAGACACCAGGCGTCTACCCCTACGTCTGCACCTACCCCGGCCACTGGCGACGCATGTACGGGACCCTGCTCGTCGTCGCCAGCCTCGAAACCTACCAGGCCAACCCCAAAGCCTACCTCGCAGCAGCCAAACTGCCGATTCGTGACGAGTTGCTGAAATCGAGCACGAGAGGCCGAGAATGGAAACTCTCGGAATTGGCGGCATCGGTCCAACCACTGCCCGAAGAACGTGCCTTCATGGTCGGCAAACAACTGTTCAAGGTCGCCGGCTGCGTCGCCTGCCACAAACTCAATAACGAAGGTCAAGTCTTCGGACCCGACCTCGCCAAACTCGGAACCCTCGGCGACGACAAGAAAAAACACTCACCCGCCTTCATCCTCGAATCCATCCTCAACCCCTCAAAAGACATCGACAAGAAGTTCCAGTCACAAGTCTTTGTCCTCGACTCGGGCAAAATTATCACCGGGATGATCGTCAAGGAAACTCCCACATCCGTCGAAGTCGTCATCGACCCCCAAGCCAAGGGACGACCAACCGTCATCCAGAAATCCACGATCGACGACCGCACCAACTCCAAGACGTCCATCATGCCACTGGGGTTGCTCAACAAATTGTCCCGCGAAGAAATCCTCGACCTCATTGCCTACGTCTACGCCCGAGGCGACAAGTCGAACTCGCTGTTCACCCACGAACACAAATAGCCAATTCGAGCCCCCAGAAGAGTCGATTCAGTTTCTTGACCATGCGGCCTTCGAATGAGTAGCCGCGAGACGGCTATTCCGGTTCGTTGTTATCAGTCCTGCGTCGTCCGCCCAGTACAAGGCTCCACGTGCAACCCGCAAGAATTCCGACGACTAATGACACCGGAAAAATCCACTGGACACTGATTGCCGGCAAACCGGTCATGAGATCCCAATAGGCAACGACGAACGCCGAAACAAAACCCATCCCCGCGCCAAATATGGCTCCCGCTTGTGTCGCGACGGGAATGAACAACGCGAATAAGAACAAAGTGAACAACGGCGTGACCAGCAATCCAAAGGTCCGGTAGGCTTGTTCCAGATAATTTCCCGGCACGCGGCCGATGACAAACGAACTTGTTGAGACGACAACCAGCCCGATGCTAAACGCCAGCCGGCGCGCGAAGCGGATGCGGGCCTGCTCGGACATCGGCTTTGGCCGAAACCGCTCGACAAAGTCGGTTATTACGACTGCGGTGATCGAATTAACGCCCGAATCGATGCTCGACATTGCGGCCGCGAACACACCGGCGAGCACCAGCCCCGACAACCCCACCGGCAGATGAGCCGAGATGAAATACGGAAACAAATCATCGGCGTTCTGCGCGATTGTTTTTCCCGCGGGCAGCCGGGACGCATCCGCCTGATAGAATGCGAGCAAAGCGAAGCCGACCAGAACCAGGACGACCGCCACGGCGGCGCCGGCTAGCGAGTTGATCAGGAACGATCGCCGGGCGGCGGCGGCGTCTTTGGTTGCCATGAATCGTTGGATCGCTGTCTGATCGCTGCCCGCCGTACACACCCACCACAGAACCCCGTGCAGGATCGACCCAAAGATCGTTACGCGCACCGTCGGATCGATATCGAATAGCGGCTGCTTATCCCATTCCCGATTCCACTGGGTAGGCAGCCAGCCCAACCCGCCGGCGTCCCATGTCACCATGGCGATCACCAGCAATGCTCCGCTAAACAGCAACAGAGACTGAAATAGATCGGTAATGACGACTGCACGTAACCCGCCCATGGACGCGTAACAAATCGCGATGCCGCCCGTCACGAACGTCACCGCCGGCAGCCAGTGATCGCCAGCTCCCAGCATCACCAGCAGGGCTTTGGAGGCGAAAAAGATAAGCACCGACATCCACGTCAGCCGAAGCATCACGAACATCACCGCGCCTGTGATCCGCGCGGCCAGCCCGAGCTGCGTTTCCAATAAGGCGTAAGCGCTCGTGGCCCGGTGTTTCATATACAAAGGCGCTATCACGTACCCTACGATGTAGTAGTAAATCGGAATCGCCAGCAGGCCCGTCAGCGCCACGGTGGGACCGTGGTTGAGCACTTCACCCGGAGTCGTCAGATACGAAATCGAGCTGAACAAAGTGGCGAAGATCGACACTCCGATCAGAAACGGACTCATCGACCGGTTGCCCGCAAAGTACTCGTCGGTGCTCTGCCCTCGTCGGCCATACCACCACCCGACTGCGATCGTCGCGCCGGCGTAGAGAGCCAGAATGACGCCGTCGATCCAATGCAATCCGCTGCTCATCGGTTTTCCGCAGTTGTGGCGTGCGTCTCTGGGATATCCAGCAGTGACAGGGCGTTGTCGCGAAGAATGCGGCGTTTGGCGTTGTCGTCGAGATCCGCCAAGTTAATGCGGGCGCGTTGCATGCTGGTCGCGTACAGCGGCGCGTCCGTTCCGAACAGAACGCGATCGGCCCCGACTTCACCCACTGCCCACTCGATCAATCCCGGAGTCATGCTCATCGCGCTGGACGTATCGGCGTACACATTTCCCCGAGTCGACTGCAAAATGGCGCGCACCTGTAGCGTGCGGTCGCTGGAATCGCTGCAGCCAATGTGAGCTAGAATGACCCGGACGTCGGGAAACTCGTTGGCTGCTTCGACGATATCGGCCGGCAGACTGTTGGCTTCGCCGCTGTGAGTGAGAATGACGGCGCGGTGTTTTGACGCAAACTCAAAGATTCGCCGGCCGTGGTCCCGAAACAGATAGACGTGTTCTTCAGGATGGATCTTAATGCCTACGCAGTGCGGCTCTTTGAGTATTTCTTCAGCCTGAGAGTACGTCGCCTCCCGCGTGGGATCGATGACCACCCACTGCAACAAGCCGGGACAGTCCGGCACAATGCGGGCCGCTTCCGTGTTGCCCAAGGCGGCATCGGCGTCGCCGCGAGGAAGTAATCCGGACAGCGGCGACACGACGGTCCAGGCAATTCGGGCCGCTCTTGCACGCCGCGCCACTTCGTCAGCCGATGCACTGTGGAAATCGTTAGTTAGCGGTTCATTGTGCGTCCGCCAGTACGTTCCATAGTGAGCATGCACGTCGATCGCCCACACTTTTGGGATCGAAGTTTCGCCATCTGTGTTCAATGGTTCGGACATGGTTGTCACAGCATTTCTTTGTAATGAAAATCGAACGCTTCTCGACAGACTCGCGATTCCTCTTCGCTCAAGCCGATGTACGGGGGCAGCATGCGATTCGAAAAACTGGGGTTTCGCAGCCAAATAAACGTCTTGTCGAAGCTGCCGTCAATCATGTTTCGCTGGCAGTGTGCAAACAGCTTGTCGCCAGCTTCATGGAAGAAACGCGTAATGCGGAATAGTTCGGGCAGGTCGCGCTGACGCCCTGCTTCGAAGAACTTCCAGGTCGTCTGGGGAAACAGCACGTCGTAACTGCACAGCAGCGAGCATTCGCCCAACGTGCAGCCCATGGCAAAGTTGCCTTCGAGCAGAAAATGCTGCAGTTGGGGCGCTTTTAGCAACAAATCGGCGGTCCGTGCGTAATCGGTCGAGCTGTTCTTTGTAGCGACCAAATTGGGCACCGCTTCGGCGATTCGACGGTATTCGGCGCCGCGGATAATCCGCCCGGCGCGCGGCAAGTTGTAGTGCAGAAACCGACAATCGGGAAACGAGCCGCACACCGTTCGAAAGAACAGCAGCGTCTCGCTTTCGTCCAACGCTCCCCAAGATGGCAACGAAATTTGAAACATCAAAACGCCCTGGTCGCGAGCGAAGCCGATCCTCGCGATCGTCTGTTCCATCGACAGACCGATCACGCCTACTTGCGGATCAACGCCATCGCCTACCGTCTTTGCCGCAAAGAACTCGACGACTTCACGAAACCGCGGTTCGCTCAGCGCGTAACCTTCCCCAGCGGTGCCCAGTATGTACAGACGATTATAACCGCCGTCCAACGCATCCTGGATATGCCTCTCGAACACGTCCTTGTCCAGTTCAAACGATTCCGTCCACGGCAGCATGCAAGCGGCAAGATTGCTTTGCGGATAACGCGTTTGCACAGTCACGACCGGCACTCCTTCTGTTTCCGTATGAGAAAATCAAAGGGGGCAGGCCTCTTTGGTGATTCTCGACCCCTTTGATTCTTGGTTCCTGACACCTGCTTCCACTACTGCTTGCCGCCCCAGACTTTGAATTTCCGGATGCCTCCTGAGAACTTGTTGGGGTCGTAGGCAGGGTTTCGCTCGGGTCTCTTTACTCGGCAACTCCACAGTGCGGCAACCGCGGTTATCAGTTGGATCTTCATTTCTCGCGTGCTCCCTACGTATCGTCCGTATTCTGAAATTGTGTCACGACCTGTTGAAGTCGCACTTTGTCCGTGACTGGCTTGCCGACACGAACGTCGTCTTCGCCAAACACGACAATCTCTCTGGAGCCCACTCCCCGCTTGCGCGTGAAGTCTGTGTCGCCGCGAGCGGGCTCTCGCCTACGTAGATCTGAACGGGAACATCATCGGAAGGCTCGGCTCTGATTGGAAGCCGCGCGCCGGAGATCTTCGCAACGTAGGTTTGCAGCTCCGCTGACGCCAACCGCGTCGAACGCGCCGGAGATTCACTGATGATAATGTCAGCGTAAGCCTTTCCTTTCATCAACGAGAAACTGGTCCTCGGCTTTCACTTGCGCCATGGAAAGACTGAATGCGCAGACGGCGGTAACAATTCGAAGCTGTTTCATGGTGACGTCTCTGAGCATCGGCTTACCGTTCCTTCCTTGAACTCCGCCAGCGAGTCAGGAAGGTTGTCAAAGAGACCTGACCCCTTAGATCCTTTTTGCCACGTCTGACACCGGGCGGCTCGCGCCGCTCCGCTACAATGACTGGACTCGTTCAACTCGGTGGACAATGGTTGATGGCTCATGGTTTGTCTTTCGCTCTGAATTGAAACGAGTAGACGTCCGCGTCCTTCAACACGAAACGAAGTCGGACGGGTTTGCCGGCGAGACTGCTCAGTTTGGCTACGGACTTCCACGACACAATGCGGTCAATCGTATCGCCAAACAGTTCGCGACAATCGGCAAGGGCTAAACCGGGAACGGGCTTTCCGTGGTCGTCTTGGATTTCGACTCGCACACTTCCTGCCGCGGACGTCGAGAAGTTGATGGCGAGTTGTGAGCCTGCGAACTTCAACGGCTTCGTAATCAGCTCGCCTCCGCTCATTGGCGCCCGAAGCGAAACGAATCCATCCAGACGTAGCGTGTACCGCCGCAGAGACGTTCCCTTCTTCGCCGTCCAGTAGCCCTCGGTGCCGTACAAGGACAGCTCGTTTGGGGCACCCGGCAAGTGGGACGGGGTCTCGACCATGTGCCAGGCGACGTAGTTCTGGCCGTAGTTCCACGTGCCGTGTCGCTCGATTCCAGGCCGGATGAATCCCTCGGCCCAGCGTTTGAACGTGACGCCGTCGCGACTCACCATGAACAGCCCTTCGGTGATCGCGCTGCCGTAACGCTCGCTGGAAGCCGCGCGTGCTTCGCGTTTTTCGAGTTCGGGAAGCGCTCGCAACGAGGGTGGCCAGTTCCGAGTGCGATCCGGCCCGGCGGCGGCGTTGCGGTTGCGGTCTGTTGTTGACGGGGCTCCCGCGCGGTCGACGTAACGAACTGGGAAACCGATCAACAGGTGAGGCGCCCGGTGATAGGGAGCCACACCGTTCTCGTAGAGTTGTTCGGGCGGCGAATCGACGTAGATGAGGTCGGCTTCCTGCTTCCAGTGCACAAGGTCGGGCGAAGTGGCCGTGCGGATCCCTCGGATGCCGGCTGGTTCCCACGTGTCGGCGTTCGTCGTGCCCTTTGTGAAATATCTCCAGTACGCGCGATACTCGCCCCGTGCTGAGTCCCAGAAGGCCAGGTTCTGCGAGTCGAACGCACCATGCGTGATCGTCGGCTCGGCAGTCATTGGCGACCAATGAATTCCATCAGCCGATTTGTAAGGCCGCATGCCCAGTGGCTTGTTGGAGATCAGGAACGTCTTGTAGCGGGCATCGGGTGAGGCGTTCGGATTGTTGTCGCGAAAGACGGCGGGCCCTCCGACCGTCGCCTGCTGCTCCGCGGCCATCGCGGTCGTAATGACAATGTTGTTCGCCTTGCTGCCGTCGAATTCGTGCAGGCCCAGATCCGGCTTTCGCCAGTGAATGCCATCGTCGCTTTCGGCATAACACAGGCTGTCCACGCCAGCGCTCAGTTTGCCTCGATCGACCGCCAGTCGCCAGGCACGATAGTACATGCGGTACCGGTCGGCATCGCGAAAGACACTGTGATAGGCCGTCGCGTTTCCCTCCCATGGAGCGTCGTGCGCCAGCGCGACTTCTCGGGGAGTCGGATGATGCAGCCGCAGCTCAGCCGTGCCCGTCAGTCGGTCAATCAGGTGATCGTCAACAAACAACTCGCGCCGCGACGCGATATTGATGGGCTCAGCAGCTCCGGCAACTGTCGGCAGGATGAGCAGAGCAGCGACGATTGACGGATTCATCGGGGCTCTCTAACTGTTGCGGTAACAGTCGATGGGAACATCTTGAGTCGAGGGAATACGGCTCGCGTTTCCAGAGCTGAGACGGCTGGGTACTGTTACTGTGTCACGCTCTTGCTGGGAAGGAACTGACTGAGATTATGCAGGTTCCTTCTTTCAAGTCCAGCCAGGTTCTAAAGCGAATGAACTTGTTCTCGTCGCAGTTTTGGTTTCCGGCGTAGGTCGGGCAGAAATAAGATGTGGCGTACCAGTGGCCGTTGAAGAAGTCCACATCGTTTAACACCAGACCGGTCGACTTCCAACTGCCAGCCGGCGCCTCTTTCTTCTTCTCGAAGCTGTTGTGGATTTTGTACTGCTGTTTGCCGAAGTCGACGACTTCGACCACAGCACCAACACTTGACCCAATGACGTACAGCCTGCCCATCTCACTTCACGACGACTGCCTCCACGGCGTAAGACTGAATCACGCCGTGCCCTCCTTCAAGGAATAGATGCACGTAGAACTCTTTCCCCTGCACGGGCGTGGCCAACTCAGAGAGGTCCACGATCAACTCACCGTTAAACGAGCCCTCGGACATCTTTCGGGCCAGGATGTCGGCTCCGTTCAGCGAGACACCCACGCCCAACCGCGCGACTCTGCCCACGCCGTCAGCGTGACCGTAGGGTCAAAAAACTCAGCCGAACTCGAAGTCGTACTCAGCACTACAGTTGCGGCCGCACGAATTCCGACATCTCAGCCACTTGACTTCACGCATCTCCGCGGTTGAAAGACTGCGGCCCATTGAAGCCGGGCTGTGCCAGTCGTGGCACAAATCGGGGACTGCTGTTTCCGCGGTCCATTGAACAGATCAAAGGGGTCAGGCCTCTTTGATGATTCTCGCCCCCTTTGATTCTTGGTTCCTGACACCTGCTTCCACTACTGCTTGTCGCCCCAGACTTTGAATTACGGATGCCTCCTGAAAACTTGTTGGGGCCGTAGGCAGGGTTTCGCTCGGGTCTCTTTTCTCGGCAACTCCACAGTGCGGCAACCGCGGTTATCAGTTGGATCTTCATTTCCCCGGTGCTCCCGACGTATCGTCCGTGTCCTGAAGTTGTGTCACGACCTGGTGAAATCGCACTTTGTCCGTGACTGGCTTGCCCGCGCGAACGTCTTCTTCGCTAAACACGGCAATTTGTACGGAGCCAACTCCCCGCTTGCCGGCGCGGTTGAGTGTGTAACGCTGGTGGTCGTAGTTGATGAACAGCGTGCCGTCTGCCGCGTGAGCGACGCGAACTGGCGCTCGCGGCTTATGCGAAGGACACGACGATTCGCGAGATGGCCGCGCAGCTTAAGCGGACGGAAGGCTCGTTGTATCAGCTCCTCGCGCGGATCCGGGCGGAGTTACATCGTTGCATGACGGCGGCATTGGCCGGAGGCGAATTATGACGGAAAACGAACTCAATCTGCTGCATCGTTATCTGGACGGCGCGATCACTCCGGGGGAACTTGAATCGCTGGATGAACTGTTGCGCAGCAGTGCTGAGGCTCGGGCCACGCTGCGGTCGCTTGCGACGATTGACGCCATGTGGCAGGAGATTGCTGCCGACGAAGCTTTCGGTAGAACTGGTGAGCCGATGGCGCGAGGCGCGGGCGACAATACAGTCACCGCGCCCAAACCCGCGTCTGGCACGATCGGTTCAGCTGAATCCCGGCGTCTTATGCCACTCTGGATGACGGTGACCGCCCTCGCGACTGCGTTGGTCGTTGGTGCATTCGGCTGGTCCCGAGTTCCGGAAGGCACGCCGACTGAAACCATACGCGGCATTGCCAGGGTGATTCGGATCGAGGGCGAAGGCAAGGCCGGTCAGGACCGCGTTGTCGTTGATGGGGCCGAATTGTTTGCCGGCGAAGATCTGGTAATGCAACAAGGTCTGATCGAACTGGCGTTTCGCGAAACCGGCGTCCATGTCATCGCGACGGCTCCGCTGAAGATGAAGCTGGACAGCGACCAGCGTGTGTCGCTGCACGAGGGGAAGGTCAAGCTGGTCGTCCCGCCGCAGGGTGTGGGATTTGTTGTGGATACTGCTCAGCGGAAGTTTGTCGCCTTTCGCTCAAGTTGTCAGGCGGCGAAAAGTTTGGGGTGACCAAAGTCGGTTCCGTTCTCAATCAATGGGTGGACATGATCATCGAATTTGAAGAGGGAAAGCTATCCATCGAAATCAATGGACAGCGAAAGCTCTTTGAACACGATCAAGTCTCGATGAAGGAACGTCACGAGTTCACGTTCAAGGCTCTCGAAAGCCCGAAGAGCCGATTGCTGTTTGATTATGTCAGGCTGTGGAAGGTCGATTGATCCAATCCCGTGTGGTCAAAAAACTCGAACGACTCCGAAGTTCTGCGAATTCTGCATGTCCAATCGTCTTGAGATGGCGGTTCTCGAACGAATCGTGCTGATTCCCCTGACGCAGTTGCCTGGATTCCGTTGCTCGCGTCGGTTTCATCAATCGGACGCTCGAAACGGTTCGGAAGCCCGTTGGCTACTTGCCATCAAGCTGATGGCGCTTCGAGTGAATTCTCAGTCCCGACCGGCGCATGCCTGATCTTACTCCAGTCGACAAAACCGAAGGCATTTGGCCTGAACGTAAACCCACAGCGGTTGAACAACCCGACGCGACTTGGCGGTTCGCCAAACTGCAGTAGATGCGGCAGACCTCAGCAGTTGTGCGGGGTTGAGGCCAGCCCGATGCGGACGGGATCGCATCACGTTTAGCTCTCAGACTCACCGGCCGTGTGGTACACTCGGCGATCATCTACCGGATGAACAGGCCAGGGTGACGGTCCACCCAGAAAAGTACCGCACGGGCTTTGACAATCCCCTCTTGAGCGGACACGTAGTCTGCTGAAGTTCAAAATTCCTCAACCAAATGAGAATCCGATGATCCGTGGACGCTATAGACCATGGCAGGTGGCCACGGTGATTATGTCGACGACATGCGTGTTCTTGCCATGTCGGCCAGGTCTAACCGACCAGTTCGCCACGACTTCCGTCAAATCGACCGGTAAGCGTCCCAACGTCATCCTGATCATGACCGACGATCAGGGCTACGGTGACCTGGCCTGTCACGGCAACACGATTCTCAAGACACCCGCCCTGGACCGCCTGCACGCCGAAAGCGTCCGGCTGACCAATTACCACGTCGACCCCACCTGTTCGCCCACACGCTCGGCACTCTTGACCGGTCGCTACTCGACTCGCACCGGTGTCTGGCACACGATCATGGGCCGGTCGATGATGCACACCGACGAAGTCACACTGGCCGAAGTGTTCGCCGCCGGAGGCTACCGCACCGGCTGCTTCGGCAAATGGCACTTGGGCGACAACTACCCGCTGAGACCCCAGGACCAGGGGTTCCAGGACGTACTGGTGTGCGGAGGTGGCGGAGTCGGCCAGACACCAGACTTCTTTGGCAACGACTACTTCGACGATACCTACTGGCACAACGGCCAAGTGGTCAAACAGACCGGCTACTGCACCGATGTCTTCTTCGATGCCGCACTGAAGTTCATCGCCGACTCCAAACAACCAACCGCCGGCAAACGACAACCCTTCTTCTGCTACATCCCGACCAACGCCGCTCACGGACCGTTCCTCGTCGCCGACAAGTACAAACAGCCCTACCTCAAGGCCGGCGTCCCAGCATCCCGAGCCGCCTTCTACGGCATGATCACCAACATCGACGAAAACGTCGCACGACTGCGCAAACAACTCGCCGCCAACGGACTGGCAGACAACACGCTGCTGATCTTCACCACCGACAACGGCACCGCCGCCGGAGCCGGTCGCAACGGAGGCTTCAACGCCGGACTACGAGGCACCAAGGGGAGTGAATTCGACGGAGGACATCGGGTGCCGTGCTTCTGGTACTGGCCGAAAGGACACATGACCGGAGGCCGTGACGTGAAACAGGTCACCGCTCACATCGACATGCTCCCTACACTCTCGGAGATCTGCCAACTGAAACCGCCCACCGACCGCACCATCGATGGCACCAACCTGCTGCCACTACTCAACAACCCGTCTGCCGACTGGCCCGAACGCACCCTGTTTGTCCACTCGCAACGGATCGAGTTTCCTCGCAAACTCCGCAAGTGTGCCGTCATGACCAACCGCTGGCGACTGGTCAACGGCGAACAACTCTTCGACCTCAACATCGACTACCGACAACAGAACAACGTCGCCGAAAATCATCCCCAGGTCGTCAAACAACTCGCCCAAGCCTACGACACCTGGTGGACCAGCATCGGCACCCGCTTCAACGACTACGTCCGCATCGGACTGGGACACAAATCCGACAACCCCACCCTGCTGACCTGCCACGACTGGCACACCAACAACCAACCGGTCCCCTGGCACCAGAACCACATCCGCAACGGACTCAAAGCCAACGGGTTCTGGGCCGTCACCGTCACACGAGCCGCCACCTATCGCATCACACTCAGAACTCGACCCCCAGGTCGCGATCACCCGCTCGATGCCACCACCGCACGAATCACAATCGGCGACATCACCCGCGAACAACCCGTGCCACCCAACGCCACCTCGGTCAGCTTCACCATCAAACTCAAACCCGGCAACCGACGCCTGCAAACCACCCTGCAAGACAAAACCGGCAAACCCCGAGGCGCCTACTTCGTCCAAATCGAAGCCCTGTAGATTGCAGAAGAGGCAGGGGTGACCTTGCGGTGCTCGGATTCCCCAGCGACCTACCGAACAGGCAACTCAAAACACGCCATCTCCTCGGCATTCCGCACCAGCAACCGGTTCCCCACCAACACCGGATGATTCCACGTCTTCGCCTCCAACGCCGGGAACTTCCCCAACTCACGAAACCGCTCAGAATTCGCCTCAACCAACACCACCTCACCCCGTTCGGCCTGCACCACGATCACATCGCCCACCAACAACAACTGCCCGTACCCATACCGTCCACGCTTCCACTTCCGACGCCCGGTCTCCAGGTCCAGGCACACTAGAATCCCCTCGTCCAACCCGTAGGCAAAACCGTCCCGCACAACCGGGTCGTTGAACTTGCATCGCATCAGTCGGTTCTGCCACACGATCGACGGCACCGCACCCGCGCCGCCCAACTCCAACATCGCACACCCGGTCGAATAACCACTCGACACCAACAACCGACCCGGCGACACCACGACCGGCAACGCCGCGTTCACCTTCGGACCGTTCGTCCAGGGCAAGTGCCACAACTCGACACCGTCCTCAATCGCATACGCCGTCAGCCCATCGCCGCCAAAACACAACAGCCCCACCCGACCATCCATCTCGAACAGCCGAGGCGACGCGTAACTCGCCGGCCGATTCCCGCTCGACCAACTCAACTCGCCAGTCTCGGCATCAAACGCCGCCACACCGCCCCGGGATCCGCCGGGAATCACGATCACGCGGCCGTCGACGACCAGAGGCGAACCGGACATGGCCCAGTCGAGATTCAAGCCCGAGGTCGCTTCGAGCACATTCGGCGGCGTCTCCCACAACGATCGACCCGTCGATGCGTCCAGGCAGTTCAGCCGACCGTTGGCGCCCAGTGAGTAGATCCGCGAGTTGTCGAAGGTCGGAGTAGCCCGGGGGCCCGGGCCGCCCATCGCTTCGTTGAATCGGTCGTCGTCCCGATGAACCCACACCGCATCGCCGGTCACCAGGTCCCAACAACTCACCACCTCAATCTGGTCCCGCTGCTCCTGCGTGTAAACCCGACCCGCCACCACCGCAAACGAACTCCAGGCCTGCCCGACCGGGTGACGCCACAGTTCACGAGGCGGCTCAGTGGACCAGTCTCGCGACAACTGCACCCCCCGCACCACGCCGTCACGACCCGATCCGCGGAACTCCGGCCAGTCACCCTCGCCCGCCAACAACAACTCGGACTTCCCCGCAGCCTCCAACGTCGGTTCGGGCACCGAGCCGAAGTATTCGCGAGTCACCTGTTCTCGAGTCGGCTGCCAGCGAAACCGGACCACCGGCACCATGTCGCCCTCGTACTCCTCCAAACGCACAACGCTCAGACCGACCACGCACAACAACACGCCCACACCCTTCGCCTTCCAACTCAACCGGCTGCCAAACACCCACCACACCGCCAAGGCCAACAACGTCAACGGCACCAGCACCCACAGCGAAAACACCTGGTACGTCCGGTCAAACCCCATGCCGAACCAAGCAAACAGTATCGCCGCAACACCCAGCACAACGATCACCGCCGCCGGCCACCAGCGCAGAGGGAACTGTGAATGGGATCGATCGCCTTGCATCTCTGGCTGATTCACGTCTTGGCCTTCTTCACAGTCCCACGCCGCCGCTTCAGACGCTCACCCATCTCACGGTCAAACTCATCATCACGCCGCTCCTTCGGCACCGAGTCCTTTCCTGCGCACCTCTCACCCGACCAACAGGCAAACACTGGCGACAACACAACGGCAATGCCAAACACGCTCATGTCCCTCGTGACTGAAACCGGAATTACCGAAAAGGCAGCTGTCGGTCGTGCCGATTGTAGGCTGAGATCGGAATGACAATCCACATCATCGGCAGGTCCGGATTCCCTTGGACGGACTCCGAGCCGGGTGTTAGCCTGAAGCTGAAGACGGGCCGGACGGAACGACGATCCTGTCCGATGGATACGCCGGAGAAGCAGTGTGAAACCTTGGCTGCTCGAGTTACTCAAGAACCTGCGTGCGCCGCTGAACCGCCCATGGTGGCGACAGCGTTGGGACGAGTTGCGCGATAGCTGGTCCTGCTCGTTCGGACTTTCGACTCTGCTCCACGTTGCCCTGATCGCCGCCATCGGCAGCCTGTGGTTCCTGGCCGACGAGACGTCCGGAGTCGCACAACTCGACACACGCTGGGCCGACGCCAACGAGACTCCCGTGCTCGACGAATCGGTCGACATGGCCTGGGCCAAGCCCGATCCCGACACCACAGCCGGCGGCAGCCAAACTCAGTCCTCCTTGGCAGTCTTCTCGCCACCCCACTCGCCTCGAGAATTCACGCCCAACGATTCACTCAACGGGTCACTCCCGCCCAGCTGGTTCCAGGACGGAATCTCGAACGACGAACTGGGCAAGGAACTCGTCGACCTCGCCGGCTGGCGGGCACGACTCTCGAGGATCGGGACCGGCAAGGGACTCGCAAACGGTGCCGGTAACGGGTTCGGTGGAGCCTTTTTCGGGATGAAGGCGGCTGGGCAAAGCGTGGTCTATGTGGTCGATTGCTCGTCGAGCATGAATGTCCGGCACTCGAGTGCCGCCACTCGGTTTCATCGGCTGAAACTCGAATTGCTCAACTCCGTCGCCTCGATGAAACCCAGCCAGTCGTTCTACATCATCTTTTTCAACGACCAGCCGATCCCGATGCCCGCACCCCGACTGCAGCAGGCTCGGCCGGAATTGCAACGGCAGTACCTCGGATGGATGGCCAGGATGCGAGCCAACGGGCTGACCGACCCGCTGAGCTCGATGCACATGGCACTCAAGCTGCGACCCGACGTGATCTACTTCCTCACCGACGGAAACTTCAACTTCAAGACAGCAGTCGCCCTGTCTCGAATCAGACAACCCCGCAGCGTCATCCACACAATCACCTTCGGCGAACGAGAAGCCGAACCACTGATGAAGTCAATCGCCGTCGCCAATCGCGGAACCTACCGCTTCATCCCATAACACGCCCAAGGTGATATTCCCCAACCCAACCCGCCTCGATAGGATCCACACGCAAAACACCCGCCAAAAACATCCAACCGAGCCCCCCTGCGGATGACAACGGGCCAAAGCCAATCCAACGGACACGGCACTGCCGGCCTCAAGTCCCGATCGTTCCTTGCGCTGCTGGTCACCCAGGGCTTCGGCTCGCTCAACGACAACATCTTCCGTTGGTTCTGCGTCCTGCAGGGCATGAAGATCGCCTCGATGAAGGCGTCGACCATGTCGCTTGGCCTGGTCTGCTTCACCATCCCCTACCTGCTGCTCGCCTCGCACTCGGCCTACGTCAGCGATCGCTTCAGCAAACAGAAGACCATCGTCGCCTGCAAGGTCGCCGAAATCCTCATCATGGCACTCGCCGTAGGCGCCATGGCACTCGGCGGCGTCGACGAAATGCTCGGCATCTATGTGCTGTTTGCCGCCGTGTTCCTGATGGGCAGCCAAAGTGCCATGTTCGGGCCGGCCAAGTTTGGCTCGATCCCCGAAATCGTTCGCTCCGAAAAGATCTCCGAAGCCAACGGCCTCATGCAAATGGTCACCACCGCCGCGGCGGCTCTCGGCATGTTCGCCGGGTTTGTCGTCTCGGAAATGGCCGACCTCTCGACCAGCCACCCGACGCTTGCCAGCCTGATGTGGCCGGCCGTGGTCCTGATCACCATCGCCGCACTCGGCACCATCGCCAGCAGGTTCATCGAACCACTCACACCGGCCGACACAACACGCCAACCACCCAATCCGCTCAGAGAAACCGTCGGCAACCTGAAACTGCTCTTCGACAACCGGCCGCTGTTCCGAGCAGCACTCGGCGAAGCGTTCTTCTGGTTCCTGGCCAGCATGGCCACGTCGGCCATCACGCTGATGGGCAACGAAGTGCTCGGCCTCTCGCAAATCAAAACCGGCATGCTGGCCATCGCACTGGTGCTCGGCGTCGGAACCGGCAGCGTGCTGGCAGGGCTGATGTCCGGTGGCAAGGTCGAACTGGGCCTCGTCCCACTCGGCGGCACCCTCATCGCCCTGGGTGCCCTGGCACTCTACTGGTTCACCGCAGATGTCGACCCGACCAACCCCGCCACTCAACTGGCTGCCGTCTGGCCCGCTGCGGGTAGCTTGGTCGTGCTGGGACTGGGAGCCGGGTTCTTTATCGTTCCGCTGGTCGCGTTCCAGCAGGACCGCAGTCAACGCAAGACCCGAGGCCGTATCCTGGCCGCCGCCAACTTCGTCTCGTTCAGCATGATGA
>Ga0115002_10003333_pt1 | contig 20142 bp, 20 predicted proteins | sample ArcticOcean_MG_C_8_FD_89576 | JGI IMG/M metagenome (GOLD analysis project Ga0115002, IMG submission 89576) | Marine microbial communities from western Arctic Ocean - ArcticOcean_MG_CB11_86 | ecosystem: Environmental > Aquatic > Marine > Oceanic | place: Arctic Ocean: Canada Basin | collected... | reverse complement strand
TGTCGGTACGGTTGAAGAGGTTTTGTACCTCTTAGGGATTCTATTAAATCCCAAGAATAATGATGTAAAGATACCGCTAATTTTTACTGGACCCGAATGCAGCTCAAGCTATTTTAAGAATCTTCATGCATTTATAGGTCAAACGCTTGGCAGCGAAGCCCAGTCCCTTTACCAGATCGTCCTTGCGAATCCAAGGCGTACCGCAGAGCTAGTTATTGATGGCTTTCAAGCAGTCAAAGAGTATCGCCAATCTCATAAAGACGCGTATTTTTTTAATTGGCTACTCAAAATAGACAAAGAATTTCAGGAACCTTTTTTTGCAACACATAAGAGCATGTCACAGCTTAATCTGTATAAGGATCAGTCTATGGAAATGCTTGCATTAAATATGCGTCGTGCATTATCTGGAATTGTTGGCGGCAATGTTCGTAAATCAGTTGCCAGGCTTATCGAAGAACATGGCCCCTTTGAGTTGGCAGGCGATCCCGAGATAATGAACGCTTTAGAAAACCTTTTAATGGGGTTTGTTAAAGACCAAAGAATGCACATTGCTGGATCAGCATCTTACGTGCCTTGCTACCGAATATTATCGTGAGCATTCACTCAATTATTTTTTGATGTCTGTTTCAAGTGTTTAGATAACGCTCCTTTCTTTCTGATAGCTTGGAGTGTCTTGAAATTGAGGGATTAGCGCCCCATTTATTTTGATAATCTAGGTATTTTTGGAGTGGTTGATGGGCAAATCTCAAGAGCCAGAGGTATTCAGTTTTCAGGCAGAGGTGAAGCAGTTACTTCATCTGATGATTAATTCTCTTTATAGCAACAAGGAAATTTTTCTGCGGGAATTGATTTCCAATGCATCAGATGCAAACGATAAACTCAGATTTGAAGCTCTTGAGAAACCAGAGCTTCTGACAGAAAAAACGGATCTTGAGATAACCATCACACTGGATCCAGACAATCGACTTTTGACGATAAGTGATAACGGCATTGGTATGAGCCGTGAGGACATTATCCAGCAGCTTGGCACGATTGCCCATTCAGGGACTGCAAAGTTTATTGAAGCTCTGAGCGGAGAATCGAAGAAGGATTCTCAACTCATAGGAAAATTTGGTGTTGGTTTTTACTCGGCATTTATCGTGGCCGAAAAGGTTGAAGTACTTAGTCGAAGAGCTGATTTAACTGCAGCAGATGGTGTTCGGTGGGAATCAGTGGGCGATGGGGATTACACACTAGAAACTGTAGAAAAGCAGGATAGAGGCACTGTTATTATTCTAACTCTTAAGCCTGAAGAAACAGAGTTTGTTGATAACTTCAGGGTAAGTGCGCTCATACGAAAATATTCTGACCACATAGGGTTTCCAGTGCGGTTAAAGAATGGCGCTGAGGATGCCGCTGAAGACCCGGTTAACAAAGTGCAGGCATTATGGACTAGACCAAGAAAAGAGATTAAGGATGATGAGTACGTTGAGTTCTATAAGCATCTAACGCATGACTTCACAGCCCCATTGATATGGAGCCATAATAAAGTTGAGGGAAAGCGTGAATATACAAGTTTGATGTATGTTCCAGCATCGGCTCCTTTTGATCTTTGGAATAGAGAATCCCCGAGGGGCATAAAGCTTTACGCTCAACGAGTCTTCATTACGGATGAGGCCACACAGTTTCTTCCGCTTTATTTAAGGTTTATGCGTGGGGTAGTAGATTCCAGCGATCTTTCTTTGAATGTTTCTCGTGAGTTATTGCAGCAAGACCCCACAGTTGGTGCTATTAGAAACGCACTGACTAAGCGATGTCTTGCCATGCTTGAGAAGCTTTCAAACTCAGAATCTGAAAAATATGGGATTTTCTGGAAAGAGTTTGGAGCGGTGGTTAAGGAGGGGCTGGCGGAGGATCCAGCCAATAGCGAAAAAATAGCCGGGTTACTTCGTTTTAATAGCACGATTTCAGAGGGGCTAGAACAGGATCGTTCGTTAGATGCTTATCTGTCTGCTTTGTCAGACGGCCAAGATACGGTCTATTACCTTATAGCGGAATCCCCAACCTCAGCTAAAAATAGCCCTCATTTGGAATCCTTGCGTGAGCGAGGTATAGAGGTTTTACTTCTTTCAGATCGTGTTGATGAGTGGGTTATGCAGCATCTCACCGAGTTTAAGGGTAAGTCCTTCAAAGATATCGGGCGCGGTGACCTTGAGCTAGACGGCGAGGATGGCACTGAGAATATTGAAGTTGAGCAAACAAAAGAAGAAAAACAGGTGCTGAAACGCATAAAACTCCTCCTTAAAGATAAAGTTGGTGAGGTACGGATGAGTACTAGATTGAAAGAATCTGCTTCTTGTCTGGTATTGGGCGAGGAGGATTTAAGTTTTCAAATGCGGGAGATTCTCAAAGCTAGCGGACATGATGCGCCTGACTCTGTGCCTTCATTGGAGCTTAACCCGAATCATCCTTTGGTTGAACGACTGACGGAAGAGGTTGAAGATGGTCGATTTGAGGCTCTCTCTTGGATCTTGTTGGAACAAGCCTTTTTGATAGAAGGTCGACCTTTGGAAGATCCGGTTTTGTTTGTTCAGCGTGTGAATGGTTTGATTTTTAAAGAGGATTGATAATCCAATTAATCAATATTGACTCTATGCGTAAGATAGGAATCTTTTTAAAAAAATCATTCTCTGTATCGAAAAAGATCGAATACAGATGATTGTCGTGATAGATAATAGAGAAAACAATAGAGTTGCTTAGCTTGAAGAAGAGCGCATGCTCTTTGAGAGTGAGAAGTATAAATTTTAGAATGAAGTAGTAGAGTACCTTTTATTTGATGAGCTACAACAGTTATAAGAATCAATAATCAGTCATTCTCTGATTATATGGACAAGAGGAAATATGAGTACAAAATTAAAACCAATTACAGAAGAGTTGCGCTCTAAGTTGACTGAAGAGCAGTTTCGAGTAACCCAAAAATCTGGCACTGAACCAGCGTTTACGGGGGAATACAACGATAATAAGGTCGCTGGAACCTATCGATGCATTTGCTGTAATAGCACACTATTTTCGTCTGAAAAAAAGTATGATTCAGGCTCTGGTTGGCCTAGCTTTTGGTCCCCTGAGGAAGAAAATTCGGTTTCAACAACTGAGGATTCTAGCGATGGGAGAACAAGGGAGGAGGTGCTTTGTGCAAAATGCAACGCCCATCTTGGCCACGTGTTTTCCGATGGACCTCAGCCAACCGGACTTCGGTACTGTATCAATTCCGCATCCCTGGATTTTGACGAATCTGAGTAATGTGATGTTTTATGGCTATCTTTTTGATTTGCATCTAGCTATCAGTTTTTTCAGGGTCAGGATGTCGGATTGAAGCTTTGATAGGGTATGCCAAAGAGGTCTTTCTAAAAGTGATTGACGTTGTATCTCATCCTCACTCTGTATGTTGGAGTCATTAAGAATAAAGTGGTGCCTGTCGTTGCACGAAGGTTTCTTACCGTAGGTTTAATTGCCATGGGCTTCAACTTCAGGGGGTAGTTCTGCCTGTGCAGTCAAGTGGAACGTGAACTATTCAGTCGCATAAATTATGGCTTCTAAGATATAAGGAAAGAAGAAGAGATTATAAGAGCAGGCAAAATAATTTTTGATTGGATGATTTTAAGCATGGCGCTGAAATTTATCTAATGACCAGCGTAGGGCATTTTTTTCACGGTACACTAAAAGAACTCAACAATAGTGTAAGCAATTTCTTGCCAAAAATTTGTTGGGATAATTAATATAAGGCTGTCAGATGTTAAAAAAACTGCGTGAGATGATTAACAGTACCTTTGTAAAATCTGTAGAGGGTACGGAGGAACGGGAGCACGCACTACGGCTGGCAACTGCTACTCTTCTTGTTGAGGTCGTCCGGGCTGATCAGGAAGAAGTAGTGGTAGAAGAAGAGGTTGTTTTGAAACAGCTTGGAGATTTTTTTGATTTATCAAAGGAAGAGACATCTCTGCTTGTTCAAGAAGCAGAGCAAGAGGCAGATTACTCTGTTTCTCTCCAATCCTTCACTAGAGAACTGCATGAGAGGCTAACCATAAATGAAAAACATGTTGTTATCGAAATGCTTTGGCGAGTCGCTCTAGCAGACAGAGAATTAGATAAGCATGAAGATTACTTGGTCCGGAAAGTGGCAGACCTGCTTTACGTGCCTCACCAGGATCTCATCAGAATTCGTAATCGTGTTAGAGATGAGCTTTCTTTGGATGCTTAAATTATCGAATACAGTTTGGTTTACCGTAAAAAATTTGGTAGTGGTATAGCCATAAGACCTGTTTGTAGAAGCATCAAGGCCAGCATGGGCGAGAAATCGAGTCCAGCTATGGATGGTAGCATACGCCTGAGTGGGCGCAGTAAAGGCTCATTCAGCTGGCTAAGCACTAGAGAAATTGGGTTATAACCGTGCTGACCGAACCAACTTAGAATGACAAAAATAAAAATACTTACAGAATAAAACCAGAGAGCCAGGGCCACCAGTCTGTATAAAACTAATAGTAACAATGGGGGAAGACTAACCGAAAGCCCAGCAAGCGTAATCAGTGTCCAAGTGACAATCACCTCTAGGCCTATCAGTACTATAAGAGTAGGAATATCGATATTTTTGGAAACTGGAGCAAAACTTCTTACGGGGAGCACTAAGGGGTTTGTTATCTTTACAATCGACTGTGTGAGAGGGTTGTAAAAATCGGCTTTGACCCACTGCAAGATAAATCGTAACAGAAATGCCAATAGGTAGAAGTCTGTCAGTGTTCTAATTAGAAAAATTAATGGATCTCGCATATCTATATTTAAATTTTATAATTCTACAACGACATCATGGTGTTTTGTTGTCGTTTATGTAAGACGGTAGAGTAGTGTTTTTCTCAAGTCTTGGACCAAAAATCGCCGTTCCTATGCGAACGATTGTACTTCCATTAAGAATAGCTTCTTCTAAGTCAGAAGACATCCCCATGGAAAGTGTATCCATAGAGATGCCTTCTGAGATTAGTTTTTCCTGTTGTGATCGAAGCACAGAAAAAAATGATTTAGCCTCATCCGAAGATTTGTTTAATGGCGGTATTGTCATTAGGCCACGTAGCCGAAGTCGAGGCAATTCCATGATTTCGTAGGCAAGCTTTGCGACATTATTTGGTTCAATTCCTCCTTTTTGGGCTTCGTTTGCCTGGTTAACTTGAATGCACACGTTTAGTTTTGGTAACTGACGAGGTCGATAACGATTTAAACATTCCGCGATTTTCAATCGATCTATGGTATGAGCCCATTGGAATTTTTCCGCAATTTCTCGAGTTTTATTAGACTGAATTTTTCCAATAAAGTGCCAATTTATCTTCAAATGTTTAAGCCCGCCTATTTTTTCAAGAGCATCCTGCAAGAAATTTTCGCCGAAATCGATATGGCCCATGCGAGAAAGTGCTTCAACGGCAGCAGGAGGCTGTTTTTTGCTTACGGCAAGAATGGACGTTTCTTCAGGATTTCTTTCAGCCATAAGTAGTGCATCTTGCACCCTTTTTTTTACCTCAATTAAACCTATTTTTATTTTGTCTTCATCATGGGATAGAGAGTTTAAAGAGTTATTCATAAGTTACATATGACATAGATTGGGTTTTTTAAAAGTTTAAGGATCAACACTTGATTAATTTCAATTTAAAAAATAAAAACTTTAAGCCTAATTAATTAAGGGGTTGCTTGTATAAGTAAAACCCATTGTTATCAATATAATTGATAAGCATCGAAGACGGGACCATCTACGCAAACACGTTTCATAGCAGGTCCTTCTGGTGTATTTAAGAGCACTGTGCATCCGGCACACCCCCCAACACCGCATGCCATAAATTCCTCTAGAGCAAGCTGACAGGGTAAGTCGAAGTCTTTGGCTAGAGCAGCAGTTGCCTTTAGCATTGCTGTCGGGCCACAACCCATTAGTTGAGTTTTTTTTCGTTCTTTAGCCGAGAGATTTTGTAGCCATATGCCAGCAAGCTCGGGTACAAACCCATGGAAACAGCCTTCATATCCGGCTTTACTTGCAGCCCGAGAAGGTGTTCCCCATTCTTCCAAGAGTTTAACGCTGTGTGTTGCTGAGGATGGCATTCCAGATATAGAAATTGCGGCTTTACCCAAATCAAAGGGGAAAGGGACTTCAGACCCCATTAGTACTAATACTTCAAAGCGGTCATCATTTTGCAGATTCTCAGCAAGGAAAATCATTGGAGGTATGCCTACGCCACCACCAATCGCGAGGATGCAAGGTCTGCTTGGATCAGGTTTAAACCCATTTCCAATGGGACCTAACACGCTTAGCATCTCTCCTTTAATTCTTTGTTTGAGCGAAGTTAATCCAGCGCCAACTGGCTTGTAGAGGAATTCTAGCCATCCTTTTTTTCTATTAACCCGCATAATAGATAGCGGTCTGCGCATGGCGATGGTTTGGCCACAAGTTAAGTGAACAAAGCTTCCTGGCTCTGCTCGGGCTGCACACTTGGGCGCACGTACCCGCAAAATATGCTGATCTCCGGCAAACTCTCTATGAGAGATAACAACCGCTTCTTCCAGAAAAATTGTATTACTGGTCATTGGGTATTCCACAGGAGGATTCTCTTAGGTTGCCAGTTATAAGGAATTAGACGTATTTTCATCGAGTTTGCTATTCATCCATTGTTCAGCAATTAGACAGGCTGCCTGACTATCAATTTGCGCTTTTTTTATTCGCTTTTTGATGAAGCCAGATGCTCGGTATTCTCTAAGACGTGATTCCGCAGCTCGCGAGGTAAACGACTCGTCTACTCTGGAAACAGCGAGGAGATAACGCTTTTCCAAATGATCGGCAAAGGAATCAGCTTTAGTTGAGAAAGTCCCTGACTGGTTCGGATTTGGCAATCCTACAATGAGTTGTGCTGGATTCCATTCATCTATCAGATTGTCCAAGGCGTCCCAAGGCAATTCAGAGCTAACAATTAATGTATTGAGCGGAGTAGCGGTTCTCGTTAATAAATTGCCGGTGGCGATGCCTATGCGCTTAAGACCAAAGTCATAAGCAATCAATAGTTCTTGGTTGGTGCTTTTGCTCAACGCAGGCAATCCTTTGCTATGTCAGGCATGCCCTGCATAGCCTGAAAGTTGGGAAATTTCTATGCCGAGAAGGGCAGCTGCTGCTTTCCGCCGTTTATCAAAAGGAGTATTAAACAAAATAATCGGATCCGCAGGTACGCTTAACCAAGTGTTATCAGCAAGTTCTGCTTCAAGCTGCCCAGGATCCCACCCCGCATAACCTAGAGCAACTAAGCTGGTTTGAGGGCCTTTGCCTTGGGACATCGAATTGAGAATATCCTGGGAGATAGTCACTTTAATTCCAATATTATTTGGATTCAGTGTTTTATCATAACTGTGGTTAGACTGGTGCAGTACAAACCCCATTTCCTGCTGGATTGGGCCACCACCTAGAACAAGCTTTTTGGCTTGTTTCTTGTCGATTGCATCGAATGAGAGCTGGTCAAAAATTTCTGAAACCCGCATTTTTAGAGGACGATTGATGATTATGCCTAGTGCACCTTTTTCGTCATGTTTGCACACGTAGGTTACTGTGCCATCAAAGTTTGGATCCTTTACGGAAGGCATAGCAATTAATAAATGGTTTTGTAAACCTACGCTCAATTTTTTATACCGCTTACCTTGTATTAAATGTGATTAGCTTACCCGCTGGCTAGCTGTCGCTACGCAATTATTTTTATTAACCAATTTTAACGGACTTCCAATCACTTTGCGTTAGGAAAGAAGCGCCATTCATAGGCGAAACTCAAGGTTCCATATTCTTGTAGGATAGATTCGGGAAGAGGATCAAATGGTTCTGCCAAGCGTAGGATATTTAGCGCTGCTTGGTCTACTGCCCTGCTACCAGAAGAACGTCGCACCACAACTGTTACCAGTTGCCCTTTTGACCCAACGGTAACTTCTAAGGTGGGATTGATTGGTGTAGGCAGGCCTCGCTCAGGCAGGTTTTTTCTTCCGATAGCCTCTACTTTTCTCCGCCAGTTGTCGAGATAGGCTGCTAATATCGAATCTTGTGTGTATGTGCTGGAAGGTAACTCGTTGTTTTCTGGATTCGGCGATGTCGTCATTCTATAGGCATCTACAGTAAAAATTTCTCCAGATTGGTTTGCGATGAAATTGACTGCTGCATCAGGTTTTTGAGTAGTTAGCTGGGTTGTTCTAGGCGATTTTTTTATTTGCTTTTGTGGGTTGAACTCTGTATTCAATGTGATTTTAAAGGTAGAAACAACATCAGAATTGCTACTTGGATAATCAGCAAAGGTGATTCCAAATATGACGACTGCATGGAATAAAGTCGCAACGAAGAAAGTAGAGCCGAACCTATCTGTTAGAGGTATGTTTTTAGAGTTTTGTAACATGTTTAAATCAACACCTAGACATAAGCCTACAATCTATATTTGTATTTTCTATACTTAATAGTATTTAAGATTAATGTTGTGATTGATCTGTCAGATTTCTCTCAATGGTTTCTAGAAGCATATCAGCGATGTCGATACTGTATTCTCGATCCAATTCGCGGATTCCTGTTGGACTAGTTACATTTATCTCTGTCAAATAATCTCCAATGACGTCTAAGCCTGCGAATATCACTCCTAATTTTTTTAGAGTCGGCCCTATTTCAGCACATAGCCATCGGTCTCGTTCTGTTAAGTCACGACCCTCTGCTTTTGCGCCTGCCGCCAGATTGCCTCGAGTTTCACCAGGAGCTGGTATCCGTGCGAGCGCGTAGTCCAAAGGCTCGCCATTGATTAGTAAAATTCGTTTGTCTCCTTCTGAAATTTCTGGAATAAAGCGCTGTGCGAGGGTGAAATTGCTTTCATAGGCGGTTAGAGTTTCTAGAATCACACTTGTATTGGGATCTCCTGCAGACACAACAAATATTGAACGCCCACCCATGCCATCCAGAGGTTTTAGAACTACCTTTTTTTGTTCCGTTATAAATGATTTAAGGGAAGCTTGTGATCTTGTTATCAGGCTTGGAGGCGTGCAGTGTGAAAACCAAGCGGTGTAAGCCTTCTCATTTATATCTCTAAGGCTAGAGGGTTTATTAACTACGAGTAAACCATATTTTTCTGCTAATTCGAGAATGTAGGTCGTGTAAATATATTCCATATCGAAGGGTGGGTCTTTACGCATCAAAAGCGCGTCCAATTTTGCAAGATTACCAGACCAGTTTTCACCCAATTTAAACCAAGAATTATTATCGTCAGTTACCGTTAAGATGGTGCCTTTACCTAGGGGTGTTCCGTCTTTGACAGAGAGACCACCTTGCTGAAAATAGACCAGTTTCCACCCTCTGCGTTGCGCGGCAAGTAGCATCGCAAGCGTCGAATCCTTTTTCGGCTGAATGCTTTCAATTGGATCCATTACTATACCTAGGAGCCGACTCATGATTTATATCCTTATTTTGTTTGTTAGTAATATGTGAAAGCTATGAGTTATGTGTGACGTTGAAAAGCTTGTCAACATAGCCTTTGACGGCATTTTGCCTTGAATGCTAAGTTGAGGCTTGATTTACTTTATTATTTTAGACGGAAAGGTCTCCCCATAAAAACTGAGCAAGTGTGCAGGCAGCTATAGCGGCTGTTTCTGCTCTGAGCGTTCGTGGTCCAATGCTTAGAACATGGAAACCTGCCGAGTCCGCTGCATCTACCTCCGAAGGGCTTAATCCACCTTCTGGTCCGATGAGTATATGTAGCTCTGAGACACGATCAAAATTACGGCTAAAATTTTGAAGCGTATTAGAGGTGCTTGGATGGAGGACAACTCGAGTAGCGCTACAAGGAACTGTTGCTAATATTTCTAAAAAATTTTCGGGAATATTTATTGTAGGTGGGCAGTGACGCCCACTTTGCTCGCACGCACTCTGTGCGATTTTTTGCCAATGTGCCAAGCGACGAGTTACGCGATTTTCATCTAGTTTAACGACGCTAAACTCTGAAAGAACAGGAGATATTGACTCTACGCCTAGTTCTACTGATTTCTGGATTATTAAGTCCATGGATTCCGCTTTTGTTACAGATTGCAACAGATGTAGTGCGAGTGGAGAAGGAGGAATAGGTTCTGCAGCGCCAGTTATTTGGACCTTTGAGACTGTGCGTGTTAGCGAGTCTATTACTGCGTGTCTTTCGTCTCCTAAGCCGTTGAATAGCACTAAAGCATCTCCGGGTCGAAGCCTCAGTACCTGGCGAAGGTAATGGGTCTGGTGAGCATTTAAGTTAACAGTGCTGCTTGTAAGGGCTCCTCTCAGGAACAGTCGAGGTATACGCTTTCTATTTATCTTTCGTGCTGCCATAGAACCTCTGCTGATCCATTCTCACGGGAGAGCACCCTTGCAGCGACAAACAAGAGGTCTGAAAGGCGATTGAGATATTTGAGTAGATTAAGGTTTAACGGCACTTGTTCCGTGAGGGCCCATCCCACACGCTCCGCACGGCGACAAATAGCTCGAGCAAGATGACAATTAGCGGCAACACGATTACCACCAGGCAATATGAATTCTTTTAGAGGAGGAAGGTTTGCATTAAGAGTGTCGAGCTGGCTCTCCAGCCAAGTAATGCGGTCCAAGTCTATTGCTTTATAGTCTGGAAGTGAAAGTTCAGCACCTAAATCGAAAAGATCGTTCTGAATTTTGATTAGAACAGTGCGGAGTTCTGTGGGAATAGCATCCTCGCTTAGCACTATGCCAATGGCACAATTTGCTTCATCCACCGTTCCAGATGCCTCGATACGTAGATCATGTTTTGCAACACGATTTCCGCTTGCAAGGCTTGTAAATCCATCATCCCCTGTTCGCGTGTAAATTTTTGTTAGCCTATTACCCATTTTTTGTCACCATGTATCTAATCATATCCTTCGCTAGTTGCTGGAGTATTGTTAGTCAGGTTGCTGACTTTAACCCTACAAAGATAACCATAATTTACGACAACAGAGTTTTTTATATCTGAGCTCAGATCGATGGAGGGGTTACGCTAAAAAAAACCGGCGATAGGATCGCCGGGTCAAATTGCTATTGTTATCGGAGTTAACGATTTCAATTATGCTGCCTGGCTGCTGGTCCTAGCACTATTATTATTAGCTTTTTAAAGTGATCTAACCGTTATATTGTTTTTATTGCAGCCCGTAGTTTCTTGTTCTTCTTCTGATTCTTATTTTTATACTTACCACATAATCTACCAGAAGCTCACTCTATTACGCAAAGCCAATCCAAAAGGGTCCCTTGACTTCATATTTCATCCTCGGCACGTGCCTCTATATCCGTTATTTCTCCAAGCTGAAATCTATAGCGAATCATGATCGGTCGACAACAAACGAAACAGTCTTCGAAATATTCTTGTTCCTCAACTGATATATCCAGAACTATGCTGATGGATTCACCGCAATAGGGGCATAGAATATTGCGCTCATGGTTCAGCATGGTTGAGTGTTTACGGTTGCAGGCGCTTTGCTTGCCAGGGAGTAGCTTGAAACGTGTGGGCATCTAGCGACGAAAGAGTGCGTTCATAACGTATACGATGATGAAAACGGTCAGCACCTTCCATCCAAAGTTCAACGGCTGCGAACCATAATCTATAGCCACCCCAGAAGGGTGGACGAGTTATATGTGGTTTTTTGAGCTCTAGTTCATCGTACGCTCTATCGATGGGGTTCGGCAGGCTTAGTTCTCGAGCCTTATTTTTGGTTCGAAGCATAAGGTCTGCCGGGTCAGCAAGCGGTTGACTTTGTTCGCTTACCCAAGCATTAAGCTGGCTTCGCCATGGACGGGTCATGAAATATTCATTACTTTCGTTATCGGGACTTCTAACTGCTTGGCCTTCTAAGCGAACCTGTCTTCCCAGTTGATCCCAGTGCATCACTGCAGAGACGGCGGCATTGTTGCTGATTTCAATGCTTTTTCGTGAACCATAGTGTGTGTAGAAAATCCCGAAACCTTGATTCACAGACAAACTTTTCAGCAAGACAACTCGAGCTGAGGGTTGTCCAGATGAACTTACCGTAGCCAGAGTCATAGAGTTTGGGTGCCGCTGTATATCTTTTTGAGTGGCTTCTTTTAGCCACTCGTCAATGATTTGAACAGGATCTTCCTTTGGGGTAATCGAAAGTGGAGGGCTCATTTTATGGGCATTCCTAAGACCTTAGGTTAGAGCTTTCGCATGAAATCGAAGATGGTCTTCGATAAAGGTACTTATGAAAAAGTAACTGTGATCGTATCCATTTTGCTCCCTGTATACCAAATTCTGACCAGAATCTTCACAAGCCGCTTTCAAGTCACTTGGTCTTAGTTCCTTCAGAAAGGGATCAGCATTTCCTTGGTCAATGAGGATTGTATGGTGGCAGGGGTTTTGACGTATGATTTTGCTTACATCGTATTCGTACCAACGCTCTTTATCGGGCCCCAAATACTGTAGTAATGCTCTACTGCCCCATTCGGATTGGCTGACAGTGCAGATAGGTGAAAATGCGGATACTGACGCATACTGATTAGGCTGTCTCAGACAGGCCAAGAGGGCCCCATGCCCCCCCATTGAGTGCCCACTTATAGATTTACGCTCTGCATCGATGGGAAGAAAGGCATTCACTGTCTTGACCAGTTCCTGAGTTACGTAATCATACATTTGATAGTGAGATGCCCAAGGGGGCTCTGTCGCATTGACATAAAACCCTGCTCCAGTGCCAAGCTCCATGTGTTTTTTCTCGCCAGGAAGATTCAGTCCGCGTGGACTTGTATCGGGAACGATAAGTGCAAGCCCTAGTTCTGCAGCAAAGCGTTGAGCGCCGGATTTCAAGATGAAGTTTTCTTCTGTGCAAGTCAGCCCAGAAAGCCAGTATAGAGCTGGTACCTGCCGTTGAGAAGATTGTTCTGGCAGAAACACAGCAAAACGCATTATACAATTACAGGTTATTGACTCATGCTCATATGTGCATTGAAGTCCGTTAAAACTCTTTGTTTCGGTAATAAGTCGGGGTTTATTAATCACTGAGTTCTCCGCCAAGCCTTTTGGCACGTAGCATGTTAATAGATAACAATAGTTTGTGTATTTAACGCTTGTGGACTTGCGTCCATCTCACTTAGCAGGTACAAACCGCAGCCACGGGAGTAACTCATGAACCTTAACCAACTTCGCACCCGCCTCTCGACTGTAGACAGGGATCTCATTGCACTGATTGCGCAACGACAAGCTATCGTAGCGGAGATTGGCGAATATAAAATCAATACAGGGACTGCTACTCGAGATTATGCTCGTGAGCGGGAAGTATTAGACAGCACTAAACAGCAGGCCCAGTTGTTGGGTCTGGATCCAGCAGTAGCCGAACATGTTATGACCGAGCTTATCCGCGCATCATTAGCGCACCAGGAGCGCTCGCGCGTCGCGGCTGAGAGTACAGGTGCAGGTAAAGCAGCGCTTATCATAGGGGGTGCTGGTAAAATGGGAAGCTGGATGGCTGAGTTTTTAGCTTCGCAGGGTTACCAAATTGAGATAGCGGACCCCGTAGAGTCTGGGCTCTCATTCCCGCAGATCTCAGATTGGACTCAGAGCAAGCTCGAACATGAAATTATCGTTGTGTCTGTCCCGATCAGTGGGACAAGCGAGATTCTTAGCTCACTAGCAGATAGATCTCCATCGGGGCTTATCATTGACGTGGGTTCATTAAAGACTCCGCTTGAAGCAGGGTTTAAATCGCTTGTAAAGTCTGGTTGCCGTGTAACGTCAATTCACCCAATGTTTGGTTCCGACACGCGACTCTTGTCGGGGCGTCACGTGATTTTCGTTGATGTGGGCGTAGAGGAGGCAACGAAAGAAGCTCAGTTATTATTTGCTTCCACTACAGCAGAATTAATTAATATGAGTTTGATTGAACACGATCGACTAATTGCCTACGTGCTTGGGCTGTCCCATGCACTTAATATAGCGTTTTTCACGGCTTTGTCCGAGAGCGGTGAGCTTGTACCTCACTTAAAAAAACTTTCTAGTACGACCTTCGACGCGCAGCTCAAAGTTGCGAATAGAGTAGCTAAAGATAACCCTCAACTCTATTTTGAAATTCAAACGTTAAATCATTATGGAAGCGCTCCCCTGGAGGCTTTGCGGGAAGCGACTAGTCGTATCCAGACACTAGTGGAATTGAAAGACGAGGATGGGTTCATTGCCCTAATGGAAGCAGGGAAAGACTACTTGGATCTCTTGGATGATTGATAGAAGTGGGGGCAGTAATAATTTGACCCTGAGTTATAAGTATAGGTAGACGGCCTAATCGGAAATGTAAAAGAATGAAATGGTGATTCGTGGATCAGATTGACACACAGGGCTATCGCGCAAATGTAGGGATAATCGTGGCAGATGGAATTGGTCACGTGCTTATGGGTGGTCGTACTGATCAAGGTGGTTGGCAATTTCCTCAAGGGGGTATTCAGAGGGGAGAGACTGCCGAGGAAGCCATGTATAGGGAACTTAACGAAGAGATTGGTCTTGGTTCCGAGGATGTTAAAATATTAGGATTTACTCGGGACTGGCTGAAATATCGGTTGCCAAAGCGCTTTGTTCGCAGCTATCAGACGCCAGTTTGTATCGGTCAAAAGCAGCGATGGTACTTGTTGAGATTGATATCTAGCCAGAAGAATGTGCGTTTTGATATGACCGAAGACCCCGAGTTTGATCAGGGTCGTTGGGTTGATTATTGGCGACCTGTAAAAGAGGTTGTTTACTTTAAGCGACAAGTCTATATGCACGCTTTGAATGAGTTAGGACCGTTTGCTTTTCCCGAGAATGGGCCGCCCCCGCTCCCGTCCTGGTTGGCCAAGGCAATGGCAAAAGGTGCTCCGAGGCGGGCATTGAGTTAGGCTATCAGTTGATATTTATAAGCAGAAATTCAAATAGTTTGAATTTATAGCAATACTAGGCTTCTCTGGTATTCACCCCAAAAGTTTTTAGGACGCAATAATGGACAAGGGAATCTCCATTCCGGAATCGCCGCCACTAAATTTTACTGTAGCAGCGGCAGAGAAGGTCGGACAGCTAATTGAGCAAGAGGGTAATGCTGCGTTGAAATTGCGCGTATACATTTCTGGTGGTGGCTGTTCAGGATTCCAGTATGGATTTACCTTTGATGAGGCCATATTGGATGGCGATACAGAAATAGAGAAGTTGGGGGTGAAGCTTTTGGTTGACCCAATGAGCGTTCAATATCTGGTGGGCGCAGAGATTGACTACAAAGAGGATCTCTCGGGGGCACAATTCATTATCCGGAACCCCAATGCCTCAACAACCTGTGGTTGCGGGTCCTCATTCTCGGTTTAAGTGTTACCACACTTGCTTTAAACCCTACTGCTCAATTACCTATCCGACAGAGCCATAGTATATGCCACCAAGAGGTGCGGCATGGCATGCTCCCGTTACCGTTGGAACGTTACCTGATTTGTTATGCAGACGGTTTCGGGCTAGCCAGGCGAATAGCACAGCTTCTACCCACTGTGGTTCAATGCCGTACTTGCTGGTAGTTTCAAGTCGAGCACATGGCAGTAACGCTGAAAGACGTTCCATTAGAGCTGCATTAAAAACTCCGCCACCGCATAAGATAATGCATTGAGGATCAGTTTCGGTTGCATCAATAGCATCGGCAATTGTTGATGCAGTTAGTTCAGTGAGCGTTGCTTGGACGTCTTCATCAGTAAAATTTTCTTTCATGTCCTGAATCGTGTTTTCAAGCCAGGTAAGATTGAAATATTCAAGCCCGGTTGATTTCGGTGGAATCAATTCAAAATATTTATCGCTTTTTAGGGTTGCTAATAAAGGCGCGCTGATATGACCTGTTTTTGACCAAGAACCTTGATTATCGAATGGTATTCCTCTGCATTTAAGTGACCAATTGTCTAGTAATGTATTGCCTGGACCAGTGTCGAAACCAATTAGTGGTTGTTGCGGATGGAGAACAGATATATTCGCAATGCCTCCAATATTGACAACGATTCGTGATTCACTCTTATTCGCGAAATACCAATGATGAAAAGCTGGCGCAAGGGGTGCTCCTTGCCCCCCAAGTGCTAAGTCCATATTTCTAATATTGCCGATTGTGGTAATACCAGTTTCTGCCGCGATCGTGCTGGGATCCCCGATCTGCATGGTAAAGGCGTTAGGAGAAGATGGTTTATGAAGGATTGTGTGTCCTGAGTGCCCAATTGCAATAACCTCATCAGCCTGAAATGAGCTTGATTGCAGAAGATTGGTAATACATTCAGAGAAAAAATGTCCGACAGTTACGTCCAGTTCGCCGAGTTTCTGAAGTGGAACCTGCGGCTTATTAAGCATATCAAGGATTTTTGTGCTGAGTTCACTAGAATAAGGTGTGGTTACCGCATGATGAATTTGTACACGTTTTGCATTGAATTCGACTAAGACAGCATCTATACCATCCAGACTTGTCCCAGACATCACTCCCACATAGAGATCACGCATATTGCTAGCTTACCGCAGCTATTGCTCGGTGTGAGCGTTTAGGTTGAAAGTTAGTTTGATACGGATGTGAATTCCGGACGCAGGTAGATGTCTAACTGCTGCCAAAGTGGAGTAGTTACGGTTTCAAAGTTTTCGCGATATTCAGAAGAAATGGGATCTGCGGGAGGCAGTGGGACGGTGCGCGGGTTTCGATGAATGTCATTTATTCGGTATTCATAGTGCAAATGAGGGCCTGTAGCAAGACCAGACATGCCGACGAAACCTATCGTTTGTCCTTGTGTGATCCGACTGCCCACTAGTGGTGAGGCAAACCGAGACATATGAGCATAGAGCGTGGTGATGTTGCTTCCATGTTGCAGGATGACAGTATTGCCATATCCACTTCTTGCACCGCGGAAGATTACTTTGCCATCACCGGCAGCGTTTACAGGAGTGCCGGTTGGTGCCGCGTAGTCCACGCCCCTATGTGCCCGAATAGTATTCAGTACGGGATGTCGGCGATTAGGATCAAAGTTAGAGCTGATTCTAGTAAAGTCTACTGGTGCTCGGATAAAAGCCTTGCGTAGGCTTCGACCTTCAGGGGTGAAATAGTCAGAAGTGCCAGTGCCATCAAGAAAACGCGCTGCTCTGAAGGGGGTGTCTTGGTTAATAAACTCGGCAGCAACAATGTTTCCATCTGTGAGTTTTGTGTCATTTCGCCAGAGCTCCTCGTAGATAATGGTAAATCGATCTCCAATTCTTACATCTTGGATAAAGTCGATATCCCATTGAAAGATACCCGCCATGTTCATTGTCACAGCATCAGAAACACCAGCCTCTTGAGCCGCCTCAAATAGGGAACGTTGAATAATTCCATGCGCACCAACCAAGCGTGATTCAACTTGTCTTTCCACAATTTCGACTTCGAAGCCTTGGTCCTTTTTGAGAATTTGCAAAAGATTGATTTCATCAATCTCGCGAGTAAGGCTGATTACCCGTCCTTCCTCATGAGTAACTGATACTTCATCGCCTGGGAGCAAAATTCGCAGGTGATTTGCAGCCTGTGGGAGTCGGGCCATAACGCTAAGATCGCCGAGACTAAGGGAATGACGTCGAAATAATTGTTCCAAGGTTTCACCCCGATCAACCGTTAGGATGATTGGGTCGTTTTCGATATTGTTATGTACTAGGTTGGACTGTATTGCGTCGGTTTTGATCAGCGGAGGAAGCGAGGGCAAAATTTCTGACGCTGATTCTGGGGTATAAACCATTTCGGGCAATGATTGAGATTCGTTACTGTCAGTTATAACGAATAACGTTATTGTGAGAATGGGAATAAATAGGCCAAAGAGAAACCATAGCCAGTGCTGCTCCGCAGCCACTGGAATTTTTTTTATTCTATTTTTATAGTCGTGGCGAATACCACCAAAATATGGTTTCACAAATTACCCGATAAGAAGCCATCCGTACTCTAACGATTTGGATGATATCCGTCAAAACTAGTGTATTTTCATAGAGCTAACAGATATTTTGCAAGCAAGGTTGCTGTAACTGGGGATTTTTCATAGATTCTTACAGCGAGTAACTCATGATAGGTTGGCGTACGTACTGAGATCGCCGTCGACCGGTTTGAAAAGTGGATTTATGCTGCAGGCAGCTTGCGCACCCAATCATTTAAAGGGAATTTCAATCAATAATGTCTAGAACTGAAAAAACAAATGTCCTTTCCAGTCAGGAACAAATTGCTGAGTTGGGGCGGGGTGTTGAAGAAATTCTGATAGAAAGAGAGTTGGTCGAGCGTCTTGCAAATAGTCGCCCACTTAGGGTGAAAGCTGGTTTTGATCCAACCGCGCCGGATTTGCATCTCGGTCACACCGTACTGCTCAACAAGATGCGTCAATTCCAGGAGTTTGGGCATGAGGTAGTTTTTTTAATCGGAGATTTTACCGGAATGATTGGGGACCCGTCGGGCAAGAGTGTGACTCGACCCCCATTAACTTCGGAGGAAGTGGCGGAGAACGCTAAGACTTATGAGGATCAGGTCTATAAGATTCTTGATCCTGAAAAAACACGGATCAGTTTTAATTCTCGATGGATGTCTAAGATGGATGCATCGAGCTTAATTGGACTGGCTGCAAAACATACGGTAGCCAGGATGCTTGAAAGAGACGATTTTCGTACTCGCTATGGTGAAGGGAAGCCTATCGCTATCCATGAGTTTTTGTATCCATTAATTCAAGGATACGATTCCGTTGCGTTAAAAGCAGATGTTGAGCTTGGTGGTACTGATCAGAAGTTTAATCTTTTAGTTGGGAGGCAACTTCAGCAGGCCTACGGGCAACTGCCCCAGGTCGTATTGACTGTTCCGCTACTAGAGGGTTTGGACGGGACAAACAAAATGTCTAAGTCGTTGGGGAACTATGTTGGAATTAACGAACCGCCTCTGGAGATGTTTGGGAAGCTAATGTCGATCTCTGATAAATTGATGTGGCGTTATTTTGAGCTATTGAGTTTTCGGTCTTTAGACGAAATTAAAAGATTTAAAGCTCAGGTAGAAAAAGGTGAAAACCCAAGAGACATAAAATTCCTTTTGGCGCTGGAAATTGTAGACAGGTTTAATGGCGCTGCCGCAGCTGCCAAGGCGAAAGAAGAATTCATCGCCCGTCACCGACATGGGGCGGTTCCAGATACCCTTGACGAAATAATAATTTGTTCTGCAGAACAAAGCCTGAGTATTGGCCAAGTTCTAAGAGAAGCCGGCTTAGTTGCCAGTAGCTCTGAGGGATATAGATTGGTTAAACAGGGCGCAGTTCATAGGGATGGTGAGCATATTCAAGATCCAAAGATTGCTTTGCCGGTTGACGGCATTGCAGCCGTATTCAAGGTGGGGAAAAGGAAGTTTGCTCGGGTGACATTGCAACCAAAGACAAATAATTTAATTTAATTTCTAGTTCTGCTTGCCAGACCCTTCGCAACGCGTATAATCCGCGCCCGGCTCAGGTAAATTACCTCAAGTTGTTTTCCTCCAAGTTTTTTATTTTCTTGGAAGAACTCAGAATGTCGTATATACTTGATCGGTTGGGGGTTTGACCTCCTTAGCTGCTCTTTAACATTTAGTCTCAAACAACTTGTGTGGGCGCTCGTACCTTTAGTAAAGGTGTAAGAGCGTCTACTTGAGGGGTGCTATGCACCCCGAAAGAAAGCGTTCAGGACTCAAGCCTTTAAAATTGAAGAGTTTGATCCTGGCTCAGATTGAACGCTGGCGGCATGCTTAACACATGCAAGTCGAACGGTAACAGGCCGCTGTGATCCCTTCGGGGTGAACTTGGTGCTGACGAGTGGCGAACGGGTGAGTAATACTTAGGAATCTGCCCAGTAGTGGGGGACAACCCGGGGAAACCCGGGCTAATACCGCATACGCTCTACGGAGGAAAGCGAGGGATCTTCGGACCTCGCGCTATTGGATGAGCCTAAGTCGGATTAGCTTGTTGGTGGGGTAATGGCCTACCAAGGCAACGATCCGTAGCTGGTCTGAGAGGACGACCAGCCACACTGGGACTGAGACACGGCCCAGACTCCTACGGGAGGCAGCAGTGGGGAATATTGGACAATGGGCGAAAGCCTGATCCAGCAATGCCGCGTG
>Ga0115002_10003332_pt1 | contig 20147 bp, 14 predicted proteins | sample ArcticOcean_MG_C_8_FD_89576 | JGI IMG/M metagenome (GOLD analysis project Ga0115002, IMG submission 89576) | Marine microbial communities from western Arctic Ocean - ArcticOcean_MG_CB11_86 | ecosystem: Environmental > Aquatic > Marine > Oceanic | place: Arctic Ocean: Canada Basin | collected... | reverse complement strand
CCACTGAATCCGGTTGTTTTGGACAACAAGTCGGAAATAGTTGAAGCCGGGATTTTAAATAGAATGGGTGAGCCGGGATTAAAGTCGAACCGGTTGAGACGAATCTTGGTCCCATTGGGGCCATCTTTCTCAACGAACATTCTCACGAAAAAGAAAATGGGGGTTGACTGGCCATTTATATCCGTGGGATCAACGGATATGTCTCCCAAGGCCCCAGACGCCCCGCTTAATCGTAGATTTCTGATTTCAATATTTAAGGTCAGATTATCATCATCAATAGCTGTCGTCGGAATGCGCATCATCAAATTGGAAAAATTTGTGACTAATTGGCCCAATTCAGGTGCGCTGGATCCGAGCGGTGTTCCTGTTATTTCACAGATGACCACGGTTTTATCTGAACCTAGTATGACCGTTTCATCCACGATAGGTATTTTCGATGTAAATATCGAAAATTTTGTAACCAAGCTGAGTTTAACCGCAATAGATCGGGGGTTTGTGGCCGCAGTGACTTCACGTGGGGTGATTGTGTAGACCCCCAAGATAAAAATCGCGATGAGTAGAAACTTTTTTCGATCAAGCATACAGGCCTCCTCGAGGGAAACGGATGGGATTAAATTTATAGATGTTTAAATGTATATTATACAAAACAAAATACGTATAAAATATGATTCATTAGGTATAAGCGAAAGGTAGGCAGATACTTTTGTATGTATGAATCCTTCGTCCAGTCAAGTATAAGCTACCATAAAATGTGTGTCAATGCCGAAATCTTTAAGATAATCCTCCATTTCATACCAAATTAAAGAGGGCCATCTCACTTGATTAGGATAAATATATCACATATCCGGCTCACAAACGGTGACCGTGATCACACAGATTTTAAAAAAGTCAGATCCGACCACTTCTTTGTCCGTAAATTTACTATCCAACCTCAGGCTTTAGACAAATTAATATCTTTCTTTTTATATCGGATACTTTCCTCCTTGACATGGTTTTTTATTAAGTCTAATTTCTTGGCTTGTCAATACCCGAAATCTCAACACGTGATTTATCAACATCTTTACAGCACAAATGAAAAGATGGTTCCTAATTATTGGTTGGGGATTTTGTATCACCTATTTTCCTTCAAAGTTCACCAAATACCAAAGGAGTGTGCCTTGCACGCATTCGATTATGCCACCCCGCAGAGCGTGGCCGATGCGGTCGTAATGCTGAAAGAGCATGGGGAAAAGGCCCGTGTACTTGCCGGCGGAACCGACCTGATCGTGCAACTGCGAGAAAATCGACGTAGGGCTGATGTCGTCGTCGATATTAAAGGAATTTCAGATGTAAACGAATTATCGTACCATGCCTCATCCGGATTGACGATCGGGGCTGCAGTGCCCTGTTACCTGATTTATGGAGACGCCGCGATTGCCGACGCCTATCCAGGGTTAATGGATGCGGCATCTCTCGTGGGCGGAACAGGCATCCAAGGCCGAGCCAGTCTTGGCGGAAACCTCTGTAATGCTTCACCGGCAGGCGACACCATCCCCCCCATGATCGTGTTGGGTGGGATCGCACGGATCGCGGGACCTGATGGCACACGGGAGGTACCTGTGGCGTCTTTTTGCACTGGACCCAGCAAGACGGTTTTGAAAGATGGTGAATTTCTGGTTTCCTTACATTTTCCCTCCCCTGAAGCAAATTCCGGGGCCTATTACCTTCGCTTTATACCGCGAAACGAGATGGATATTGCAGTGGTTGGTGTGGGGGCCAAGGTGGTCTTGAATCAAGATAAGTCCCAGTTTATCTCTGCCCGGGTTGCTCTGGGTGCTGTAGCTCCGACGCCTCTATTTGTTCAAGCGGTCGGTGACGCACTCGTCGGTCAACCCGTATCGGATGAGTCCGTTCAAAAAGCGAGTAAAATTGCACAGGATGCCGCCCGTCCAATCAGCGATATGCGGGGAACAGCGGAATATCGAAAACATCTGATCGGCGTTTTTACGCGCCGTGTATTAAGCGGCGCAGTTCAACGAGCGAAGGAGTCGTAGCCGATGTCGAAAAAAGTGCAGGTCCAGACCACCATTAATGGTGACGAAACCGATTTTTTATGTGAACCGCGAAATAGCCTTTTAGAGGTGCTGCGGGATAATCTTACACTTACCGGTGCGAAAGAAGGTTGTAATAACGGTAACTGCGGTGCATGCAGTGTCATTTTGGATGGCAGATTGGTCAACGCCTGTTGCGTTCTGGGTGTTGAGGTCGACGGTTGTGACGTTCAGACCATTGAAGGCATAGGTTCGCCTGGTGAACTTCATCCATTACAGCAGAAATTTCTCGAACATGCGGCCTTACAATGTGGCATTTGCACACCGGGCTTTATTCTTTCGGCAAAGGCATTACTCGATAAAAATCCTAATCCTACCGAGCATGAAGTTCGATATTGGCTCGCTGGCAATCTTTGCCGTTGTACTGGCTATGACAAAATCATTCGTGCCGTGCTGGATACGGCCGAGGAATCACGATAAGGAGGTAGACACGTGGCAACGAATGGATATAATGTCATCGGTACACGACCGATCCGGCATGATGGGGCAGACAAGGTTACCGGTAGAGCGATCTACGGTGCGGACATTCAATTAACAGGCTTACTTTATGGCGCAATTCTTCGGAGTCCCCATCCCCACGCCAGAATAATAAAAATAGACACCAGCCGCGCAGAGGCTCTTCCCGGTGTAAAGGCCGTTGCAACGGCAGAGGATCTCCCGCAAGCGGCTGATAAAATGGCAGATCTAGGCGAGACGATTGTTAATTTGCGAGATGCCAGCAATAATGTATTGGCCTATGGCAAGGTGTTATATAAAGGGCATGCCATCGCCGGAGTCGCGGCGTCCAACTTGCATATCGCACAAGAGGCACTTGAGCTGATCGATGTGGAGTATGAAGTCCTCCCTCATGTTACCTGGGTCATGGATGCAATGAAAGAGGATGCCCCCATTCTTCATGAGGATATGAAAACAACCTCATTGGGTGAGGAAACAGATAAAGTCAGCAATATCGCCAATCACTTTCAGCATAAGATCGGGGATCCTGATCAAGGTTTTGCTGATGCCGATGTTGTTGTCGAGCGTGAATTCACCACACAGACCGTCCATCAAGGCTATATCGAACCTCATAATGCAACGGCCATGTGGAACGAGGAAGACCAACTCACGGTCTGGACCAGCACGCAGGGGGCCTTCGCCGTACGTGAACAGCTTACCGAAATTCTCAAACTTCCGGTCTCCAAAGTAAAGGTGGTCCCACTTGAAATTGGCGGTGGGTTCGGCGGTAAAATCTCCGTTTATGGTGATCCCGTCGCAGCTATCTTATCTAAAAAGACCGGACATCCCGTGAAGATTACCATGGGGCGAGACGAAGTATTTGAAGGCACAGGACCAACGCCGGCCTCATATATAAAGGTTAAAATTGGAGCAACCAATGATGGCAAGATCACCGCGGCAACGACGTATATGGCCTATGAAGCTGGTGCCTATCCCGGTTCACCTGTAGGCGCTGGTGCGGGGTGTATCTTTTCACCGTACGATATTGCCAATGCACAAATTGACGGTTACGACGTTTGTGTAAATAAACCAAAGACGAATGCCTATCGGGCACCTGGTGCAACAAACGCTGCGCTTGCTCCGGAAACCGTGATCGATGAAATTTGCGAAATAATCGGTATGGACCCTTTAGAATTTAGGCTAAAGAATGCTGCCAAAGAGGGGTCGAGGCGGGTGGACGGACCAGTACATCCTCGAATCGGCTGTGTAGAGACTACCGAAGCAGCGAAAAACAGTGATCACTACAATACCGCCCTCGAAAAATCAGACAATGGCATGCTCAGAGGTCGTGGAGTTGCTTCCGGATATTGGTTCAATTTCAACGGTGGAAAATCTGCCATTTCAGTCAGCGTAAATGGGGATGGAACCATTAATATGCTGGAAGGATCCACAGATATTGGTGGGTCTAGAGCCTCAATTTCCATGCAGCTTGCTGAAACAATTGGTCTGAAAGCCACAGATATCAATCCTAAAATTGTGGATACCGATTCGATTGGTTATACGGATGTCACCGGGGGAAGTCGCACCACTTTCGGAACGGGCTATGCAGCACACGCTACGGGACAGGCCCTGATTCACGAAATGAAGGCACGTGCCTCCAAACTATGGGATGTACCTGCGGATGCCATTGATTATACAGATGGAGTATTTTGTTACAAAGACGACAAAGAAAAGCGGGGAACGTTTAAGGAAATTGCTAAACAAGCGGGCGATACTGGCGGCCCCATAGTTGCCCAAGTCAGTACGCAGCCGGATGGTTCAGGTGGTGGTGCATTCGCTACCCATATCTGTGATGTGGAAGTTGATCCTGAGACCGGAAAGGTAGATGTTCTCCGCTATACTGCTGTACAAGATGTTGGTACGGCCATCCATCCGAGTTATGTGGAAGGTCAGATTCAGGGTGGTGTTGTACAGGGGATAGGCTGGGGTCTTAATGAGGAGTACGTTTACAATGACGACGGGATGATGACCAATGCCAGCTTTCTTGATTATCGGATGCCTACGACACTGGACACCCCTATGGTTGAAACCATTTTGGTCGAAGTGCCAAATGTTGCTCACCCATATGGCGTTCGGGGCGTTGGTGAAGTGCCTATCGTGCCTCCGCCAGCTGCACTGGCAAATGCCATCTATGCGGCAACTGGTCAGCGGATAAGGGATTTACCCATGTCCCCACCACGGGTTCAAGCGGCAATTGCAAAAAACGCTGGATAATCCAGGTGCGTTGATAAAATAAAAGGGGCGGGAAATTTTCCCGCCCCTTTTTAATATATCGCGTGTTTAATATTATAGGACAGATCATGGCGACCATATATATCCCCTCCCTAATGCGAGATTTGACAGATGGACAGGAAATTATCCTGGTCGATGGGAAAACCATGCGACAGATTATGACCAACCTAGAGAAAGCCTATCCGGGATTTCGTAAGCGGCTTATGGATGAAGATTCAAATCGAATCAAACCCAACATTGCCGTCATGTTAGATGGACGCAATGCGAACAGGTCCCTGTTGGATAAAGTGATGGATGCCAGTGAAATTCATTTTCTGCCGGCCATAAGCGGGGGATGATCCTCTTATATTTGAATTGAGGATTCGAAAACTATATCTTCCGATTTATCTTGAAGAGATCGTTAACCGTCGCCGGTTTTGCAGGCTTTTGCTCCACAGATGCCTCGGACTTATTCCCTCTATTTCGCTTGCGTGGTTTTTTCCTAAGTTCCCCTGTAGCGGTGTCGCTTCCTTCCACCCGCTCAGTTTTTACAGATTGAGGTGTTTTTTCCCCTTCTTTTCCCTCTTTTTCCTGCTTTTCCTCTGTCTTCATAGAGAGAGCGATTCGCTTTCTCTCCAAATCAACCTCAAGAACCTTTACCTGAACCGTCTGGCCTGCCTTGACCACATCACCAGCATGTTTTACATATTTGTTGGCCAACTGGCTGATATGCACCAAACCATCCTGGTGTACACCCACATCAACGAATGCCCCAAAATTAGTGACATTGGTAACCACGCCAGTAAGTTGCATACCGGCTTCCACTTCTTCAATTTTATTAATGCCTTCCGCAAATTCCACCACTTCAAAGTCCTCTCGAGGATCACGCCCTGGGCGTGCTAATTCCTCCATGATGTCCGTTAAGGTTGGTAAACCGACTGATTCTGATACATATGTATTTAAATCTATATTATCACGACATGAGTTGTCCTTCATTAAATCTTCTAATGGACATTGTTGATCCTTAGCCATTTGATCTACAATATTATACCGTTCAGGATGAACGCCACTCGCATCCAACGGATGAGTTGCTCCTCTAATTCTTAAAAACCCTGCGGCCTGTTCGAAGGCTTTGGGACCAAGTCTAGGAACCTTTAATAGGTCGATTCGTGATGAAAATGGGCCATGTTGTTCTCGATAGGCAATAAAATTGTCTGCCAATGTTGGGCTCAAGCCAGATACATAGGCTAAAAGTTGAGCACTGGCGGTGTTAACTTCGACCCCCACTTTGTTGACACAACTCATGACCACATCATCAAGGCTGTTTTTCAACTCCCCTTGATCAACGTCATGTTGATATTGTCCAACACCTATGGATTTTGGATCTATTTTTACCAGTTCAGCGAGGGGGTCTGTCAAACGGCGACCTATGGAAACTGAGCCGCGGACCGTGATGTCATGGTCTGGAAATTCTTTGCGTGCGACGTCTGACGCAGAGTAAACCGAAGCCCCGCTTTCATTAACGAGAACGATAATTGGATGACCTGAGAGTTGCAATGATCGAATGAAGGCTTCCGTTTCACGTCCTCCAGTTCCATTTCCTACGGCAATTGCCTCTATTTTATATTCTGTGTTTAACTTTTTTATCGTCTCTTCTGCCTGCGCTTTTTGTTTTGCACCCGTATGGGGATAAATGGTATCTGTTTGTAGTAATGCCCCCTGTTGGTCCAAACAAACCACCTTACAACCGGTGCGAAATCCCGGGTCCAAGGCCATTACACGTTTTGTTCCCAATGGCGAGGCGAGGAGCAATTCTCGGAGATTATCTGCAAAAACTCTTATGGCCTCCGCATCTGCACGATGTTTAGTAAGCGTACGAATTTCAGTTTCCATAGATAAGGAAAGTAATCGATGATAACTATCCTGCACCGCCGCCCTTACCTGTTCAGATGAAGGAAAAGACCCTTTTACAAATTGAGATTCAAGAATCTTGGTGGCTTTATCGTCCGATGGAGAAATAGAAAGACTCAGGATGCCCTCATTCTCTCCTCTTCTCACTGCAAGAATACGATGAGAGGGTGCAGTTGATACAGGCTCTTCCCAATCAAAATAATCTCTATATTTAGCGCCCTTTTCTTCCTGCCCTTTTATTATTTTAGATCGGACAATGGCTTCCTTCTCGAAAAGGATACGGATTTCGGCACGTGCCTGCGGATCTTCATTGATCCATTCTGCGATGATATCTCTCGCCCCGGACAGGGCCGCGTCAGCTGTTTCAACCTTTTTTTCAATGTCAATAAATGGTGTTGCTATCGTATCGGGATCGGCATCGTCCTGTATAAAAAGCTTCTGTGCGAGTGGTTCGAGGCCTTTTTCACGTGCGACTGTCGCCCTAGTACGCCTTTTAGGGCGGTAAGGCAAGTAAATATCCTCAAGTTGGGCCATGGTGTCTGCCATTAAAACCATTTCTTTCAATTCATCGGTAAGCAATTCACGCTCATCAAGAGATTTTATAATCGCATCACGTCTCTTATCTAATTCCCGCAACTGGATCAATCGATCCCGAATAGCTGCGATGGCTACTTCATCCAGAGAGCCCGTTATCTCTTTGCGATACCGGGCAATAAACGGGATGGTTCCGTCATCATCAAGGAGAGCAACGGTTGCTTCTACCTGTTGAACTGCGATATTAAGTTCAGTTGCAATTATTGAGTGATGGGGTTGTAGGCTCATACATTCCTTTTATAATTATATTAATACTCGATCAAGAGACATCGTCGATCGCTGTTTCGATCACATCAAGGCCGCGATTTACAAGGTTAAAATTTGCCTGGGCTCCCATATGACCAATACGAAAAACCTTATCTGCCAGTGGTCCAAATGCACCAGCGACGACCAAACCTTGATTTCTGAACCGTCGATTGAGCTCGGGCCAGTCCATTTCATCAGGCACGTTGACTACAGTAACCGTAGGCGAGGCGAAGGCTTCTTCCCGTGGAAAGAGGGTTAGACCCATGGCACGGATACGATCACGACAATGGGTTGCTACATGATCATGCCGCCTCACCACACGATCTATACCTTCCTCCAGGATCAATTGACAAGCCATGTTTACGGCGGCGGTGCTATGCCATGAAGGCGTATAAGGATACCACTTATTTTCAAGCGCGTTGCGCCATGGTTTTAAAGCGTCATATCCTACATATTTTACTTCTTCAATCACGGTCCAGGCGCGATCGCTCACTGTCACCATGGCCATGTCGGGTGGAGCAGACAAGCACTTTTGAGACCCTCCGAGACATAGATCAATTGACCAAGCATCAACCTCAAGTCTCGCACCACCGAAACTTGCGACCGCATCAACATAGTATAACGGTACATCAAAATCGCGAATTAAGGTGCCAATTTCCTGGATAGGGTTCAAAGTTCCTGATGGGGTTTCACAATGTACTGCAGTTACCATTTTAGGTTTGAATTCGCGAATTTCCCTGGCTACCTCAGAGGGATCGGCAACTTGGTCAAAGTCAAAGCCAATAGTTTTTACGTCCGCCCCGATCTGTGCTGCCATTTCACCAATCCCATGGCCGAAAATACCGGTTGCTACGGCTAAAACGCGATCTCCTGGTCGTATTGTTGATTTTAAAGCCCCCCAGAGGGCAGCCATACCTTCCCCTGTCATAATAGCAATATCATTGTTTGTTATGAATATTTGACGCAACCGATCCTGTGTCTCGGCATAAAGCGTGCTATATTCTGGCTCGATGTCCCCAGAACCATAATCGTTCATGTAGGATTCCAAAATGGGCTTAGGGATGGTCGTAGGACCAGGGACGAGCGGAATAGGGTAGGTGTGCATGGGGCTACGGATTCATGGTGAAGTACACAGGGTTTAATTGACCAACAATTCTATAAGACGTTTGCCGATTATTTCAGGTTCACCGTCTTTCAGACAGGTAGGTCCAAAAATTACAATACCATCATCAACCCGAGATGGGTTGGCCTGGATCGAGGGATCACCATTTTGTAAGGCGATAATCAGATCGAGCGCAGTTGTTCCAAACATATTTTCATCCAAATGCAATTCTAATGTGGGGATCTCAGATTTATTTATATCCGCAGAGACCACGAACTGCCCCGAGGGTAAATCCTCTACTGCTTGCACGATCTCATCTAACCTGGTAAGCCATCGTGCAAATCGATTTTCAGATGATTCCCCCACAAATAATCTAAGTGCGGTGAGGAGACCTGCGATTTCTTCTTTGCCAACCTTACAAGGACGTCCAATTCCATGCTGGGGCGTTCCCGCTAGAACAGATTTATCAATAAGCGATGGCGGTGGCATCCACTGTTCCTGTAAAATATCCATGTCCAGATGTTGCAGAGCGACGCCCATAATGAGATCCTTACGCCCACACAAAATGCCCGAACTTTGGGGACCACCAATCGCTTTTCCCCCACTGAAGGCCACCAAGTCGGCGCCATATGAAATAAACTTTTGCAAATTCTCGGCTGGTGGCAGTTGACCTGCGGCATCAACGATCACAGGCACATCATGGCCATGAGCTGCTGTTACCACCGCTTCAAGCGAAGGACGGGCATTGGGATTGGCAACATAGCAAACAGCGGCCGTTCGATCTGTGATGGCATCTTCAATTTCCCAGGCTTCTGTATCTCGCACACCCGCCCCGCTGAATCTATCGGCAATCCCGACTTCAATCAAGCGAATACCTGTTGAGCGTATGGCATGATCGTAGAAATTTCGATGGCTTCGAGAGATGACCACTTCATTTTTCATCCCCCTGGTATCTGGAAGTCGATTCATGTAGCCTGGATTCAATCCCGTCACACAGGCCGCCGTACCCAATAATAAACCTGCTGCTGCTCCTGAAGTAACATATCCTGCTTCTGCACCGGTAACTTGAGCGATGATTTCACTCGCTCGGGCTTGTAATTCAGCAATATCCACACAATATTGAGAGGCTTCTTTCATCGCTTCAGAAACTTCGAGCGCCATAATCCCTCCGCTAAGTCGAGTGGAAGGGCCGGATGCATTGATGAGGGTCTTCACGCCTAATCGATGATAGATGTTTGGCATATCAATTCTATTCGTTTTGGTCTTACCTGAACGCCGAGTGATAGGATATTTAAAATATCTGAATTATAGATAAAATACATCTATAATTCTAACGCACTAATCCTAGTGGATTTTGCACTTGTATGCAAGTGATATTTCACACATTTTTCCACATACTTTAAAAGAGCTTGACTTTATCTCTTAATCCTCTAAAAATTGCAGCGTTCATTGGTGGTCTACACAAGGTCTATAGGTGAGGATTCTTTTATGCGTTTTCAAAACAAGGTTGCATTGATTACTGGCGCTTCAAAAGGCATTGGACAATCCATTGCCACCGTTCTGGCAGCCGAGGGGGCCTCTTTAATTTTGAATGGACGGGATCAAGAGGGATTGGCAAGAACGGCTGCGATGGTGCGCAAATTGGGGTGTAAAGTTATTGAAGCGCCTGCAGATCTTTTGTCCTCTGATCAGATCCGTGATATGGTTGAACTAGGCGTATCATCCTTTGGTCAGATCGATATTCTTGTAAACAATGCCGGTGGTGCTTTGTTTACCCCGGTAAATTTCGAATCCTTAGCGGAGGCAGATTGGGACCTTGTTATCGACACAAACTTGAAGGCTGTTTTTAAGCTTTGCCAAGCTGTTTTGCCCCTCATGCGGAGTCGAAATCATGGTCGCTTGGTCCATATCGCCTCTGCTGCAGGACGCATGTCCAGCGGTGGCATGGCTGGAGCCCATTATGTGGGAGCCAAAGCAGGTGTGATTGGTCTCAGTAAGCAAATTGCAGAGGATTACGGAGCATATCAGATCACTTCGAATATCGTTGCCCCAGGGTTGATTATCAGCACCGAACGCGTACAAACGTTATGGGCTACACGTTCAGAAGATGTAAAACGACAGTTCCTCGATACCGTTCCACTCGGCAGGCCTGGAGCCCCCGAAGATATAGCCCATGCCGTCGCTTTTCTGGCATCAGACGAGGCAAATTATATCACGGGCGCCACTATTGATGTTAACGGCGGAAGATTTATGGGATGAAGATCTGTTCCATGATCCTGTTGACGGCACTTTACATAATTTTGACTGGGCTTGTTTCACATTGACTTATTGACTGTAGTTGGGTATATTTCTTCAATGTATTAAATTAGAATACCTAATAATTATCTGTGTTGTTTTATCCGTCCTCTTTATTAAATATTCTCCCGTGGAAACACCCTAAATCTTATGGCCCATAAAGATCTTAATTCATTTATTGAACTGCTTAGAAGCGAAGGTGAATTAAAGGATATCGATGTCGAGGTTGATCCTGTTCTGGAAATAAGTGCGATAGTGGACCGTGTTGTAAAACAGAATGGACCGGCGTTGCTGTTTACTCGGGTCAAAGGCCATCCCGGCATTCCCGTCCTGATAAATACGTTTGGATCAAAGCGACGGATGGAGCTAGCGTTGGGGACGACGGACCTGGATGATATCGCTGCTGAAATCGCGGATTTTATTCAGCCGCATATTCCCTCGTCTCTAGTCGGAAAATTACAACTGCTTCCAAAATTGGCCCGCTTGAAAAATACTCAGGCTAAGATCGTACGCTATGGTCCTTGTCAGGAGATCGTCGAGACGGAAGCCCCCTCATTGGCCACGTTGCCCATAATCAAATGCTGGCCTAATGATGGTGGGAAGTTTATTACTTTTCCCCAAGTGATTACCAGACATCCTGAATTAAATACACGCAATGTTGGGATGTACCGGTTGCAGGTTTTTGATGATACGACCTTAGGATTACATTGGCAGAGACATAAAGGCGGCGCCCTTCATTATAATGTGGCTGAAAAACTGAACAAACGGCTTGAAGTCGCTATCGTTCTCGGTCCCGATCCGGAAACGATGTATTCTGGTACGGCGCCTTTACCTGATGAAATAGATGAATTCATGTTGGCTGGTTTTCTGAGGCGGCAATCCGTAGAATTGGTAAAATGTAAAACGGTGGATCTGGAGGTGCCTGCTAACGCCCAGATAATATTGGAAGGGTACGCAGACCCAGGTGAACGACGTTTAGAAGGCCCATTCGGCGATCATCAAGGATATTATTCATTAGCAGATGAATATCCAGTTTTTCATCTGACCGCCATCACACGGCGGAAGGATGCTGTTTATCCGACCATAGTCGTGGGGCCGCCGCCACAGGAGGATGGATGGCTCGGTAAAGCCACTGAACGGATCTTTCTTCCCTTGCTGAAAACCACCGTACCGGAAATCGTTGACATGAATTTACCGTTCGAGGGTATATTTCATAATCTGGCCATCGTTTCTATCGACAAGCGCTATCCCGGTCATGCACAAAAAGTAATGCATGCCTTATGGGGCCTGGGACAGATGATGTTTACCAAAGTGATTATCATTGTAGATAAAGATGTCAATGTGCATAATATGCAGGAGGTCGTCTGGCGGGTAGGCGTATCCATCGATCCTAAACGCGATGTCATGATCACGGAAGGACCGTGTGATGTGCTGGATTTTGCCTCACAACTAGCGGACTATGGTGGAAAGATGGGAATTGATGCAACGACCAAAGGGCCAGAAGAAGGGTTTACGCGTGGATGGCCTGATATCCTTTCTATGCCGGAAGACGTGAATCGCCGAATAGACGACCTTTGGCCGCAATTGGGGTTATAAAATTTCAATTTGGCGTTTGCGGAATGGATTTGGCTCGTGTTTGACCTCTGGAGGTTATCTTGTTTGACAAATTAATAAAAAAAGCAGGCTTGGAAGATATATATGATAAAGTCATTCACGAGGAACGATTATCCTCTGAGGATGGCGTTCGGTTATATCAACACCCCCATCTACCAGCTTTAGGCTATATGGCCAACTTGATGAAGGAACGCCTGCATGGGGACAAGGTCTATTTTGTACGCAATCAACATCTAAATTACACCAATATCTGTAACAAAGGATGTTTGTTCTGTTCGTTCTACGCCTTGCCAAAAGATCCAGCCGGTTATGTGCTCTCGCCTGAGCAAATTCAAGAACGAATGCGTACTTATGCTGAGATCCCGATTTCTGAAATTCATATGGTTGGTGGCGTTAATCCCAAGCTGCCCTATGAGTATTATATTGATATTGTAAAAGCGATCAAAGAGGTTCGGCCTAATGTATCCCTCAAGGCTTTTACGATGATCGAATTGGAACAAATTCGTCGCATAGGCAAAAAATCACTTGAGGAAACATTGATAGAATTGAAAGAGGCTGGCATCGACGCCTTGCCCGGTGGTGGAGCAGAAGTTTTCAGCGAACGCGTCCATGAAGAGTTGTTTCATGCCAAGTCTGATTCCGATAAATGGTTGGACACGGCACGGACTGCTCATCAGGTTGGCTTGCCCTCAAATGCAACCATGCTGTATGGTCATGTAGAACAGACCGAAGAGAAAGTTTATCATTTAACGCAATTAAGAGCGTTACAAGACGAAACAGATGGATTCCTGTCTTTTATTCCATTGTCATGGCATCCGGAGAGAACAGCCATTTCTCATTTGCCTGGTCCGACAGGGCAGATGGATCTACGCGAGATTGCGGTCGCCCGTTTGATGTTGGATAATATACCGCATATTAAATCTTTCTGGATTATGAATACACCGGCTGTGACCCAGGTAGGATTATGGTATGGTGCCGATGATATGGATGGCAGTGTACTGGAATATGAAATTACACGAGATTCAGATACGGATCGCATGCAAGCCTTGTCCCAAAATCAGATGCTCGATATGATCGCAGAAGCGGGACGCCATCCCATTGAACGGGATGCCCTATATCGCGTTCTGGATACACCAGATCCCGTTCTGCCGTCCTATCTGTCTGTTGAGTTAGAAGAAGCCCATTCCACCATGTAATAACGGAGCAGGACATTGATTACTGATATTGCAGAAAAAATCAGTGCCGGGGAGCGTCTCAACTATGATGACGGCCTGCGCCTCTTTCTTCATCCAAATGTGACCGAATTAGGCCTGCTTGCGGATTACATACGAAGACAGAAGCATCCTGACCCGATGGTTACTTATAATATTGGCCGCAACATAAACTACACCAATGTCTGTTGGGTACGGTGCAAGTTCTGTGCTTTCTATCGACCACCTGGTGATCAAGAGGGATATACTTTACCAGACCAAGAGATTTTTAGTAAAATTGAAGAATTAATTGGCGTGGGTGGCGATGAACCAGAATCCTGCGAAATACTCATGCAAGGCGGTTTGAATCCAAAATTAAAAATCGATTATTACGAACGTCTGTTTTCTGAAATCACACAGCGATTTCCAGCAGCATATTTACATTCCCTCTCTGTAGCTGAAATTGTATATATCGCACAAATTTCGAATGTGTCAGTCAAAGATGCGCTCATGAGACTTCGTGATGCCGGCTTAAAATCTTTGCCTGGTGCCGGTGCAGAAATACTCGATGATGAGGTCCGGGAAGCGATCGCCTATCGAAAAGAATCTACCCAGGAATGGCTCGATGTGCATAAAACAGCTCATCGAATCGGTATGAAATCGACTGCGACTATGATGTTTGGTTCGGTAGAAACGGTTGAACAGCGTTTGAAACATCTTTTAAGGGTCCGGGAAGTCCAGGATGAATCGTTGGCTACGCGTGAAGGCTATTTCACGGCTTTTATCAGTTGGAGTTTTCAACCCGAGGGAACAGAACTTCCAGAAACACGGAAGGCCACCGGTTATGATTATTTAAGAACGACGGCTATAGCTCGCCTGATGTTGGATAATATAGAAAACATCCAGGCATCCTACGTCACACAAGGACCCAAAATCGCCCAAATTGCACTACGATATGGAATAAATGATTTTGGAAGCACGATGATGGAGGAGAATGTGATTAGTGCCGGCGGGGTAAGCTTTGTGATGCCAACGGATGAAATCGCACGATTGATAGAGGATGCCGGATATTCTGCACAGCGTCGTAATACACGATATGAACTAATCGAAAACTCAGACAGATGAGATCATCTGTCTGAGCGGCCACTCGGCCATTCGACCCATAACCATGATATGTCCTCCAACGGATAATCCCAGATCAGGTCCTTTTGTCAGACCTACAGAAATCTCCAGATTTTTGAGGGATATCAAGTATATCATAGATGGTCGATACGTCCACGGGTAAAATATTTCCTTTAAACCACCCATGATTGGGCAAACACTCTCACATTATCATATTATCGACCACATGACTCAGGTCGCCTTGGGTGAAGTCTACCTGGCTGATGATTCAACTATAAACCGACAGGTACTTATCAAAGTCTTGTCGACCGAAATACGACGTGATGCCAATCGATTGCGTAGAATTAAGGACGATGTAGACGCCGCAGCAAAGCTCTCTCACCCTGCAATTGCCCGTGTATATGGAATAGAACAGGGTGTAGATGATACAGGATTATCCATTCAATTTGTATCGATGGACTATGTAGAGGGACAGTTCCTTTCAGACCGCATTACCTCTGATGGGTTATCTCTTTCCCAAATTTTATCCTGGTTTTACACCATGTCAGAGGCCCTAATAGAAGCCCACAGGCGCAATATCATTCACCGTGATCTCAATCCAAGAAATCTCATTATTACGCCGAAGGATGAGATTATAATTACCGGTTTTGGTATGGCAAGAATCATTCGGCCAGACCTCGATCTCATCGACGGCAATACGCCAACCAGAAATACCGAAGTTGTCCGGACCCTTATGCAAGCTGGTCCTGTGTTAAATACCATTGCATATATGTCACCCGAACAAGCAGAAGGCCGGGTACCTACCGAGCGATCAGATATATTTAGCATCGGTGCTATATTATTTGAAGCCATTACCGGGCGGCGTGCCTTCCAGGGCCCAAGCTATGTCGATCTGATAAGCAGTATCCTCCATGATGAATTAGAAATGGCTACAGCACACAAACCGGCGATCCCTTATTTACTCAGCCGAACTGCCGCCCGCTGTCTACAAAAAGACCAGAGGGAACGATACCAATCGATGGAGCAAGTCCGGCAAGATATTGAAGAAGTAAGACGAGAAGTCGAGCCACGAAAAGTGATTGAAGAACAATTTGCCTTCGAAGCAGAGGCAAAAGCTCAAAGAAGAATCAACTATTCATTTCCATGGCCTGTACTGGTCGGTTCTGCTGCTGTTCTTATCGTTATGGGCATGGTGCTCGAATGGGTATTGGGTATTTACAGATCGCCCTCCATTGACGCAACTGCTGGTTATCCTGTGCGTAAATTACCTATATCTAATATGTTCTATGGCATGGATTCAAAGAATGAGAATACCAATACCCACACCCCCATCATCTCTCCAGATGGCCAAAAATTTGTATATGTTCATGAGGCACGGCTATGGCTGAGAAATCTGGCAGACATGCAACCCCAAATTTTAATTGGCACCGATGGTGGTACGCAGCCATTCTGGTCTCCGTACAGTAATGCGATCGGTTATTTCAAACAGAATGAATCTACCCACGAATTTTCGATCCATAAGTTTGACCTGCAGAGTGCGATCAATAGCGTGGTCTGTGACTTACCTGAGTCCCTATTGCCAGATGGAGCTACCTGGCGGACATCAGGTGAGATATTATACAGTTTGATTGAAAAACCTAAGGACCTGGGAGGTCTATATGCGGTCTCTGAATTCGGGGGGACCCCCCGTGTAATCTCAACGCCTGATCGGGATGGGTTAGATACAGGATATCATTTCCCAACCGCGATACCAGATGACCAGGCATTTATATATTCAAATTTGGCTAACGAGAATACTGGGCAATTGATATATGAGGATGAGAAAACGAAAAAGGTATTGGTCAACCATCCGGGAGAAGGTGTTTCAAAATCGGTTATGACGAAGGACCGATTTGTTGTTTATCAACGGGGCGTCGGAGAAAATCAATCATTGTGGGGGTTCCATCTTAGCGAAAAGTTAGAGCCAAGCAAGCCCTTTCCAGTGGCCGAACACGGTAAATCACCTAGTGTATCGGAGGATGGCACACTCATCTATAGAGTTGATACCGCCGCGGCTGTTGACAGATTAGTTTGGATCGACCGGCGTGGGCGGATTATTGGATTTATAGGGCAAGAACAAGATCGTATAGATAATCCTGTCATTTCACCCGATGGGTATCGGGTGGCGGTGACCGGCACGGAACGGGGCAACACGGATATATGGATTCACGAAGAATTTCAAGGCAAAAAGGTAAGACTTACTGTGGATCCATCCTACGATTTTTATCCAGTTTGGTCACCTTCAGGGGCTCAAATTGCTTTCAGTTCTGTCCGTATTAGATCTGCCGATATTTTTTTATTACCTGCAACAGGTGAAGGAACCACCTTATCCATTGTCACAGGAGCTAAAAGTGAATGGGTGACCAGTTGGTCAAGGGATGCAGGTTATCTCGCATATGAAGTAAATGATCCCTCCACTAATCGGGATATCTGGTATATTCCCATGAAAGGCGGAAGAGGTAATCGTCGACCGACCGCATTTTTACAAACGCCTTCTCAAGAGCTCTATCCACAGCTTTCGCCTGATGGTAAACACATTGCATATCAATCGGATGAGTCTGGTAAATCAGAAATTTATATAAGAAACTTTCCATCTGGAAGGAGCAAAATAAAAGCCTCCCTGGATCGAGGGACGGCACCTCGATGGAGTCCAGATGGAGAAGACCTCTTTTATGTAAACAACAACACCCTAATGACCTTGTCCTTGGAGAATATGGTCGGCGAAGCAGAATTCGAACCAGCTAAAGCCCTGTTTAATGCCGAAGAAGTCGGGGTCCGATTATTAGGTGAATATCTCGAGCCGGCCTATGATGTCGGCAAGAACGGCGAACGTTTTGTCGCTGTTCAAAGGCATTCGAATTCTACCATTATGATGGTGGAAAACTGGTCGGAAGAATACCGACGTGAATCTCCCTAATCATTATTATATGCCTAAAATCCGTCTAAATGCCGTAAGTTATCTTAATACAAAGCCGCTCGTTTATGCTTTGGAAGAGCAGTTGTTGTCGCATAACTTTATGATGATGTATGACGTACCTGCCATATGTGCTCGGCAAATAAAGGATGGTGAGGCAGATGCCGGCGTAATTCCCTCCATCGCGTATGCTCGAAGTAAGGTCGCCTACGCAATCGTCCCGGATATCGCGATTGCGTCTAATGGTCCTGTAAATAGCATCTTTCTATTTCATACAGTCCCAATCGAACAAATTAAATCGGTTGCCCTCGATACCAGTTCTCGAACTTCTGTTGCCCTTACTCATATAATTTTGAAAGAGAAATACCAACAGAATTTTACCTCAATCAACCATCCACCAATACTGGATAAAATGTTATCGGTAGCGGATGCGGCTTTGGTTATTGGTGATCCGGCGCTTGATCTTGCAGGCCGTCCTGAACCGCATCTTGATCTGGGTAAGGAGTGGACGGAGATGACAAATTTACCATTTGTTTATGCTTTTTGGGCAGGACAGGCTGGAAGGTTGAACCCGTCTGATGTATTGATTTTACAAGAAGCTAAAAAAATAGGATTAGCGGCACTCACTCGGATCGCTGTCGAATATGCACGGTCTAATCCTGGATCGGGTTTATTTTATGAAGCCTATCTCCGCGAGCATTTACAATATGATTTCGGACCGGATGAACAAAAAGGGCTCATGGCATTTTATGAGCTCGCCCATCAATATGATTTGATCGATGCTGTCCCTGCCTTACATTTCTTTTAATTTGGTGTCTCTTTGATCGGATAAGGAGCCTGATATGTCATATTCATCCACCGTTGGACTTGGTACCGGTAACAACAGGCGCAAAAATATTCAGAATGCTATACATCACGTAAAGGATCAGTTAGAAGCATGTATGAAGGAGGAAGTTATGCTCAAGCCTAATTTCCTCTCTGGCTCAAATCCGCTGGTTTGTACGCATGTAGATGCTATTCGAGGTGTTCTTGATGTGATCATGACATTGAAAAATAAACCAAAGCGAATTTTAATTGCGGAAGGTGGAAATGAGGCATATTCAGGCGAGGCATTCCAACATTTTGGATATACTGATTTACCTGATGAGTACGAAATTCCTATCTCTCTGATTGATTTAAATCGGGAAACACGGTGGCGAAATACAAGAGTATATATGATTGATGGTTCGTACAAAACGGTTAGAATGCCCAGAACCGTATTGGATTGTCCGTGTGTTATATCCGTCGCGGTTGCAAAAACACACGACAGCGGCATCGTTACCCTGGCCTTAAAAAATATGATTATGGGAACGATCCTTAAAAAAGATCGAATCAAGGTCCACGGATTCATATCTCATAATGATCGTGAACACCCGAATGAGGCGCGGGCCCTGAATCGTAATTTAATACGTCTCGCCCGACATTTGTATCCTGATTTCAGTGTGGTCGATGGGACCATAGGTATACAGGGCAATGGGCCAGGCGGCACGGACACCTTGCTTCATGGTGTTGCAGCCGCGAGTGGTGATACCGTGGCTGTTGATGCCGTCATCTCTAAATCAATGGGATTTGAACCTTTAGAGATCGGCACGCTGTATTATGCCGACCGCTTGGGGATGGGGATCGGTGATTTAAATCGTATTCAGGTCTTGGGTGGTGATATAAATGCTCATATTCATCCATTCAAACCCCATGATTCAATTGTAAAGCAGCGATTATGGCAAATTGAAGGCGCCTGGGAGATGGCCCCAACAGGATAATGTCATAGGTAATCGGGCGGGGATGCCTCCAATCCCAAAAACACCTTTAATTGTGGGATTGATTAACATTTTTATTCTAATGGTTTGGTAAGGTATCTACCACACGTAGAACTTCTTCTTCTGTATTGTAAAAATGTGGGGAAATTCTGATTCCACCCCCTCTTTTTGCGCCAATAATGTGATGGCTTCGCAGAGTCTTATGGAGAACACCTGTCTCATATCGTTCACTTTTAAAGGTAACTATACCAGAGCCTTCCTGAATTCCTCGAGGACTGAGTATGGTATATCCATTTTTAATAAGACGATCAACGAGGGTATTGGTGAGCAATGACAACCTGTCCTCAATGTGACCAACGCCTACCTCGTTGAGCAAGTCGACAGCAGCTTTCAAAGCATATATTCCCATCGTATTTAGGGCGCCACATTCAAACCTTCGCGCAGTAGAAGCTGGTGTTGCATCGTATGAATCGTAATTTCCTGCGTCCTGCATCGAGTTCCAACCCACTTCATAAAGTTTCAACTGTT
>Ga0115002_10003331_pt1 | contig 20148 bp, 17 predicted proteins | sample ArcticOcean_MG_C_8_FD_89576 | JGI IMG/M metagenome (GOLD analysis project Ga0115002, IMG submission 89576) | Marine microbial communities from western Arctic Ocean - ArcticOcean_MG_CB11_86 | ecosystem: Environmental > Aquatic > Marine > Oceanic | place: Arctic Ocean: Canada Basin | collected... | reverse complement strand
CGCATGGTCGCAGGAGACTTCAACGCAGACGGCAAAGACGACATCGCCGTGTTCTACGACTACGGATCCGGCGCACGCATCCACACCTTCCTCTCCAACGGCACCGAATTCACCTACCAAAGCTCCACCGGCTGGTGGAAAACCAGCGGCGGATACGCACTCGAACAAATCGGCAACCGATTCGTCGCCGGAGCATTTGACGACAGTTAAAGGAGCCCAGGCCTGACTCCAAACACTGGAAGCGTCAGCCTTCAGTGCTAAGAGATGACCTCCTGAAGACCATAAACTGTCAGCAGCGTCTTCGAGTCAAACTCCCAATTCAATTCTCCCCTCGCAGCTTGGACCGCCTCAACATAGAGTTGGTAGTTTTCGACAACCTTTGATGCAGCGGCCGCAAAGCTGTCCGAACTTCCGGGGGTGTACACCTCGCCTATTCCATGCCTTGTCACAATGTCCCGGAGAGCAGGGAGATCTGCTGCGACGACAGGCACCCCGCAGGCCACGGCGTGAAAAAGCTTGTTCGGTAGAGCAACGTCATGATTCACAGGTCCAGCTTCCAAGGGAACCGCAACGATCCCACCCTCAGCTATAACGGCATCGACATCGCTTGCCGTACCCTCTGGAAGAACACCGACATTGTCTGGGACCGTGATCCCGCTGACTCGCTTCCCAATGAGTCGGAGGGCTACCGGCATATCTGGGACTGCCAGCATGACTGACTCAAGGTCCCTGCCAGGCCCAATCCTGCCTGGATACACGATCGCGGTGGGGTAGTCTGGCGCCGTTGTACATCTCAGCTCAGTTGTATTTCTTACGATTACTACCCGTCGCTCGAGCGCTTCCGAGAGAAGTGCGGCGACTTCGGATCCTACCGTTATGACAGCTTCCGCATCCGCTGCCAGTTTTCGCTCAAGGTGTGCTTGCCATTTTCGGTGTAGAGCGTCCGGGCGTCCAACCCTCGCCCTTCCTCTCCACCATTCGTGAGAGTCGTACACCAGCCGCGACCCCCATCGGCGGGCCAACTCATGACCGAGGGACAAAGTCGGGAAGTCGTGCGCGTGGACGAAGTCGAACGGTCCTAACTCCAACGCAATAGTGCGAGCATTGCTGCGGTACCGCCGCTCGTGCCAGGCCCTGTACTCCGGCAACAACAGCCACCGGAGCGGCTTTATCCATCTAGGACGGGTCGCGGCGGACTCCTTAGAAACATGCAGAAAGAAGACGTCGGCACCATCTAGCAAGAGCCGCCCGGAGGGACCACCCTCACCAACGACGGTTACGCTCGCACCAGCCTTGACGAGTGTACGGACCTGACGCCGCACCCTCGAATCGTGAACTACGTCAGACTTCACCAACATCAGGACCTTCATCACGCGATGGGAGAGTAGCAAGTCCCCACCACAGGAGCTGATTACTCCGGGACTCATCTTTCCATGCCCGTACCCCTATGCTGACTCCAGACCGACCAACCCCAGCCGCAGAAAAGGCAAGGATCATGCGTATCCTCTTCGCCCCCCTCAACATCTCCGGCCAAGCCCTTGCCATGGCGAACGCCATGAACAAGCTCGGCCACCACGCCGAAGCTTGGACCTTTGGAAGTAGCCCCTTTTCTATTCAGGCGACGAGGACCTTTGATCGTGAACGCCTAAACGCCGATCCCGAATACCGTTGGGGGATGCTTGACCAGGCGATACGCGGTTTCGATGTCTTTCACTTGATGGCTGGCAGATCACTGATCGACGGGCCTGAAGATGCGATGCCCGCGCTTTGGGATCTGCCATTGCTGAAGATGATGGGAAAGAAAGTCATCATGCATTACCGGGGATCTGAGGTGCGGCTCCCAAGCCTCCACAAACAACGGGAGTCTGAGTCCTACTTCCACCACATCAAGAAACTCCCCGACGAAGAGGTCATGACGGGTCGAGTCGAGATAGCCCGTAGGTTCGTTGACAGCCTCCTAGTGTCGACACCTGGGCTCCTAGATTACGTCCCAGACGCTGAATGGGTTGGTCACGTTGTAGACACTGATGCACTACTCCCGCCCGAACGACAGCCAGAACCCGACATCCCCACCGTTCTCCACATCCCCTCGAACCCTGTCATCAAGGGATCCGACTCGGTGGACTCAGCCCTCGCTCCCTTGTCCAAGAGTGGAGCGATCAAGTACCGAAGGCTTGAAGGGATAACCACAAAGGAAGTGCATGCCGCGGTCAGGAAGGCAGATATTCTCATTGACAGCCTGCGAATTGGTGACCACGGATTGATCTCAGTTGAGGCAATGGCCCTCGGCTGCATCCCTGTTTGCCACATCGATGATGTGAACCGTCGAAGAAACCCCGGGATCCCGATTATCGAGGCCAGCGTGGATAGCCTAAGCGCAGCAATCGCTGAACTGGCATCAAAGCCAGACCTGAGAACCACCCTTAAAAGGGAGATGCGAGTATGGGTCGAAGCCCACCATTCTGAAGATGCAATTGCCCGAAAGCTGGAAGCCATCTACCAACGGCCACCCTTGCGCCCCTCACTAGGTCACCCCATGTGGCCAGCGCTGCCGACCCTCAGCCAAACAGCGCAACTCCAACAGCAACTCAGCGAGTACCGACAGGAGGGCCACCCCCTATTCGCTGGCTTCGGCCCACCAGACAAAACCACCCCACCCCTCTTGACGGAGCGTCTGATACAGCACATCGTCGACCTCGAATCCTACGTCGTTGAGCTCGGGGGCTCAGTCGAGCATCCTGTCGCGGGAGGGTGGATCAGACAGTTTCGGCCTAGCCTTCGCGATCGCCTGTTTCGATATCCTCGCCTTCATCTTGGAGTCCGCAAGGCTCTCAAATCGAGGAAAAAGTGACAGCGGGACCAGTTCTAATGCTCGTCATCAACCCCATGACAGCGGACGCCAGAGTCGACCGAGCAGCCGTTGCTATAGGGCGGACAGGACGCGCAGTCACCGTGGTCGCTGTAGCCTCAGAAGGCCAGCCGGAGATCGAGGACCGCGTTCACTACCAAGTGATCCGTTTGCCATACTCTCGACCAATCAAGGACGCCACAACAGCATTGAGGACCAGCTTGGTGGCGGCAAGACAGCGGGCGGCAACTACCGGCTCTTGGGATGGCGGGCGCACCCAATTCTGGCGATCACTACTTGCGTACATTCTCGGAGGCGCCAAGTTGAAGGTGAGGCGGAGCAGCATGGTGTGGGAAGAGTACTGGCTCTCCATAGGTTCGAAGCTGCCAGAACTGCTTGAGGAGCCATCAGTCATTCACGCCCACGACCTTGGGCCGCTTTTCTCTGCACTGGCGATTTCTGAGTACTGGGGAGGGCGCCCGAAAGTGATCTACGACTCACACGAACTTTTCACAGAGCAGCAACCGAACTGGAAATGGATTGAGAAGAAGTTGTGGAAGGCTCATGAGCGAAGCGTTATCGGGTGTGCAGACGCCGTGGTAACGGTATCTGACGGAATAGCTCGTGAACTCAAACGCCGGTACCGACTCAGCCGGACTCCGAGGGTTGTCTATAACTCACCCGAAGTAAGACCAATCAGAAAAGGGGCGCCGGACGTCCGATCAGCCGCTGGCATCGGCATGAGCCAGCCTCTTGTGGTCTACGTGGGACATGTGAAGGAAGGAAGAGGCGTTCCGACCCTCATCGCAGCCGCTGAGATGATCCCAGAATTACACATAGCCTTTGTTGGGACCGAGCCGTCCCTGTATCTTCAGGCCCTTCTCCCCTCCGGTCCCGAGAACAGCATGCTGAGCAGGATTCACATGATCTCAAGCGTTCCCTCCGAAACCCTTCCAGAGTTCCTGAGAACCGCAGACCTAGGAGTCCACCCTATGGAGCGCACCAACATGAACCACGAACTGGCCATGCCCAACAAACTCTTCGACTACGTATTCGCCGGACTGCCGGTCGTGGCGTCAGACCTTCAGGAGATGGGCACCTTCGTCAAGACTTGGAACCTCGGGTCAGTGTTTGAGCCAGGGGATGCAGACGGCCTGAGGGAAGCCATCGAGACCGTGCTGGCCTGGCCCAACCCCGCATCAAAGGAGACGATCTCGGAAATCTCGAACCGCTTCGGTTGGAAGACCCAGGCGGGACACCTGCGCAGGCTGTACGACGAGCTCGAGGGCTAAATCTCTTCCCAAACTGCTGCCGCATGCCCAGCTTTCACGAATTTCGTGTACTCCTGCACCACTTCTGCCGGATCGCCGTACCCCATGACCCGGCCCTTATGAAGCCACAGAGTGTGAGTTGCGAGCTCGGTGATGGTACTCATGCCGTGGCTCACAAGCATGATGGCTTGAGCCTGGCTAATCAACTCCTGCATCTTGGCCGAAGCCTTTTCCCGAAAGGCAGCGTCCCCAGCAGAGAGCGCCTCATCGACCAGCAGGATCTCGGGGCTCATGTGGACTGCAACAGAGAAGGCCAACCTTCCAAACATGCCTGACGAATAAACCTTGGTAGGCATGTCAATGAACCGTCCGATCGATGCGAACTCGACTACCTCTTCCAGCTGCCCCTCTATCTGAGCCCGCGTCAATCCAATCGCCAGCCCGCCTAATGTGATGTTCTCTCGCCCCGTTAGCTGCGGATTGAAGCCCACTCCCGTGGCCAAGAGTGTTGTCGTTCTCCCCCGAACCGTCACCGTGCCTTCGCTCGGCGGCAATATCCCGGCGACCGCCCGAAGCAAGGTGGACTTGCCCGCACCGTTCGCTCCGATCACACCCATCAAGGAACCCTTGGGAACCTCGAATGAGATGCCACGGAGTGCCTGAATGAGTTGGGTCGACTTCTGCCTCCGGCCCATCCGAACGAGGGTGTTCTTCAGGGTTTGCTTACCTGCAACGGACGCCCTGTAGCTGACTGCCAAACCGTCAACTTCCACTGCGGGAAGATCCTCGACTGCAGGACTGGGCTTAGATTCTGACAGCAAACGATCTCTCCTTTGTTATGAACACCCATACCCCCAGTAGAAGGCTGACCAAGGCTGAGATCACAGCCCATGCGACAAACTCGCCCGAGGGTACTCGGCCATCAAACAGGACCTCCCCCCAAGCGGCAAAGACAGCCGTGAGCGGATTGGCACGTAGGATCGCTTGGTATCTATCTGGGATATCGTCCATCCTGAAGAGCACAGGCGTCAGATACATCCAAATGCGGAGTAGATATGGCAGGAATGACGCGACGTCTCGAAAGAACACCGTCGCGGTACTGAAAAGCAGACCAATCCCGAAGTTGGTCACACCCATGATAATAATCAGCGGAAACGCCCAAAGTGTGGACCATCCCACCGGGAAACCGGCTGCTAAGTGAAAGATTGCGTAGACCGCGAGCGAAGGAAGAAAGGTTAGAGTCGCCATCATGAGATTCGAGATCGGGAGGGCAATCCTAGGAAAGCTCGAGTTCATGATCGCAGCGCCACTCCTGACCACCACTGACGCGGCGCCAGAAATAACTCCCCTTGTGAAATAGAACGCAAACAGCCCGCCAAGAACGCGGGTCAATGTGACTAAATCCAACTCCCGCCCGATAAAGATTGAGATCAACAGAGCGTAGACCAGCCCCAACAGGAGCGGGTTCAGCACCGTCCAAAGCTGACCTAACGCGGTATCTAGATGCTGCGCTCGAAGGTCACTCTTGGCCTTAGCCCATGCAAAAGGCATCCGATCCATAGTATCCCGCGCGTACTGCCCGAGCGGTGGCATCCCCCTTCGCAAAGGTTTATACACATGAACCTTTGCACCACTATCGGCCCCTAACGACATACATCCGGCCCTTCACAAACATGGCTATGTCGCACGCGTTCCACAGCCTACACGCCAACAAAGTGTTCGATGAGTTGTGATGCTGAGAACGACCCGTCGTGCCACGACCCTGCAAAATCTCTCCCCTGGTCCAATCTGTTGACAAACTCTCTCCATCTTTTCGAAACAACGCCGTATCCTAGCTACATGAAAGTCATCACTGTTGTTGGGGCTCGGCCTCAGTTCGTCAAGGCCGCCGCAGTCTCACATGCACTCGAGGATCTCGCCGATGAACTCATCGTCCATACCGGCCAGCACTACGACCCCCAGATGTCGGACGTCTTCTTCACCGAACTCGATATCCCCGAGCCTATGTATCACCTCGGGATTGGATCAGCCTCCCACGGGGCCCAAACGGGCAGGATGCTTGAAGCCATTGAGGAAGTTCTCTTGGTCGAACGTCCAGACTGGGTCATGGTCTACGGCGACACCAACTCCACTCTCGCAGCTGCCCTAGCCGCAGTGAAGCTTCACATTCCCCTTGCCCACGTGGAGGCAGGTTTGAGGTCTGGGCGTATGGACATGCCTGAAGAGGTCAACCGTATTTTGACCGACCGCATCTCAGACCTACTGCTTTGCCCCACAGATAATGCCGTTGATCATCTCGCCGCTGAGGGAATCACGAACGGGGTGCACAACGTAGGTGACGTCATGACCGATACTGTCAGAAGGACCGCACGGGCCATCGAGGGCCGAGAGTCATCCTTGGGTCTACCAGAGCACTACTTCGCATCGACCCTCCACCGTGCAGAAAACACCACGGCTGCCCAACTGCCGAAGGCGCTAGCGGTGCTCGGAGCAGTCCCTGGAACCGTCATCCTTCCTCTGCATCCCCGAACAAAGCACGCGATCGCCGATCAGGGCCTCAGACTCCCGGAGAATGTGTTAGCGATCGAACCGCTTGGCTACATGGACATGATCGAACTGGTTACTGGGGCTGAGGCTGTCCTTACGGACTCCGGCGGATTACAAAAAGAGGCAGTCATCCTCGGAACAAGAGTGGTAACACTACGCGAGGAGACTGAGTGGGTCGAAACCGTGACTATCGGGGCCAACGACGTAGTAGGCCTGGACGCCGATCTAGCGGTGCAAGCATTGAGTAAGGGTCCTCTTGACATGGTCAAAGTGAACGAGGCCTTCCCCAGCGGTGCATCCCAACGAGTCGCGAGTCTTCTCGTCAGCCCCCGCTAGATCAAGCCAAACCGACTGGCTGTTAGACTTTCGCCACCGTGACGACCTACATCGCCCCTACTGCAGACGTGTCTGAAACCGCCAAAATCGGCGATGACGTGAAGATCTGGCATCTCGCTCAAGTCCGAGAAGAGGCCTCTCTCGGGGACAACTGCATTGTCGGCCGAGGTGCCTATGTGGACCACGGTGTGACGGTAGGTCAGAACTCCAAGATTCAGAACTACGCACTCGTGTACGCCCCTGCGGTCCTCGGAGTTGGCGTCTTTATCGGTCCGGCCGCAGTCTTAGCCAATGACATGTTCCCGCGTGCTGCGACTCCGGATCTTGAACTTAAGTCCGGAGATGATTGGGATCCCCAGGGAACCACAATTGGTGACGGTGCGTCCATTGGTGCCCGGGCGGTGTTAATCCCTGGCCTCAGCATTGGAGCCTGGTCCATGATCGCTGCCGGGGCCGTGGTTACGCGCGACGTTCCGCCTCACGCACTCATGGTGGGCGTGCCAGCCCGACGTGTTGGTTGGGTCGGGAGATCCGGCAAGCCTTGCGTTAGACAAGGTGACGACTGGGTCGATTCCGATACTGGCGTTCTTTACCAAGAGTCAGATGGTCAACTAAAGGAGCTTTCATGATTCCACTCTCTCGTCCCTCCCTCGGGGAGGAAGAAGTTCAGGCAGTTGTTGAGGTCTTGCGCTCTGGCTATCTTGCCTCTGGACCACAGGTGGCAGCCTTCGAATCGGAGTTCGCCACCTATGTTGAAACCGACGATTGCATTGCGGTAGGTTCTGGCACCGCAGCGCTCCATCTAGGCCTTCTGGCCCTTGGTGTTGGCCCCGGTGACGAAGTTATTGTCCCCTCATTTACCTTCGCAGCGTCTGCAAATACTGTGGCCATCACCGGAGCGACGCCGGTCTTTGCTGACGTAGAAGACACGTACTATTGCCTGACCGCAGAGACGATCGAACCCCTTATTACGGACAAGACCGTGGCCATCATGCCAGTACACCTCTACGGGCACCCGGCCCCGATGCCGGAGATCATGGAACTCGCGAACAAGTACGGACTGGCCGTTGTCGAGGACGCTGCCCAAGCCCACGGAGCAACCATCAACGGTAAACCGGTGGGATCCTTTGGGAACTTTGGAGCGTTCTCCTTCTACCCCACCAAAAACATGACGACTGGCGAGGGCGGAATGATTTCAGCCTCTGACCCTGCCTTTGCTCGGATGTGCCGCTTGTTGAGGAGTCAGGGAATGGAAGAACGGTACGTGCATAAAGTTGTTGGTCTCAACGAGCGAATGACAGAGGTGGAAGCAGCAATCGGCCGGATACAACTCGCAAAGCTTCCTGCATGGACGGACCAACGCATCGCAAACGCTGCGGTACTTTCCAGCGCTCTCAACGGCAGTGTCGGTACGCCAGCGACCGCCCCAGGAGCACAACACGTGTTCCACCAATACACCATCCGATCGAACCAGCGGGACCAGATCATGAGCGCTTTGGATGCTGCCCAGATCGGATACGGAATCTATTACCCCGAAGGCACACACAAGCAGAAGCCATACCGGAGCGGTGCCCACGCTCCCCTACCGATCACCGAGCTGGTCACGCAGGAAGTCGTTTCCATCCCCACCCGTCCTGATCTAGAACCTCACGAACTCGACCTCATTATCGACACCGTTCTAGGAGCGTTGGCGTGACATCACTCAGATTCGGAGTCATTGGGCTCGGCATGATGGGCCGCCATCACGCTCGCATCTCCCAGAGCCTTGAAGGCGTTGAGTTCGTTGGGGCGGCGGACGCCCTCGGAGACCGCTTTGGCGTCATTCACAGCGGCCAATTGTTCACGGACTATCACGACCTCATCGCAGCAGGAGTGGACGCCGCCATCGTCGCTGTTCCCACCGAAGCTCACCTCGAGGTCGGTCTCGCCCTTGCCGACGCGGGGGTGCACGCTCTGATCGAAAAGCCGATTGCGTCCACAAGTTCCGAAGCGCTCACTCTGACCACTCGATTCGATGAAGCAGGCCTCATCCTCGCCACCGGGCACGTGGAGCGTTTCAACCCGGCCCTTATCGAGCTTCGGAAGAAGCTGAATGAGGACCACTTGGGGAACGTGTTTTCCATCTCGACCACCAGAATCGGCCCGTTCCCCGATCGTATCAAGGACGTAGGTGTCACCAAAGACCTAGCCACCCACGACATTGACATTGTGCGGTGGCTATCCGGGAGCACCCTCGACCATTACAGCGGTTTCACGTCACACAAGATGGGGCGGGAACACGAAGACTTAGTGAGTATCGCCGGACAAACTGCGTCGGGAATCACCGTCAGTATCCAAGTGAACTGGGTCACACCGGTGAAGCGCCGCTCCGTCCTCGTAGTGGGCCAGAAGGGAGCACTCGAAGCGAACATGCTGACGTCAGACCTCACCTACTTCTCCAACAGCTCAATTCCCACCGAGTGGGATTCATTGGCCGGCATGCGAGGGGTCTCCGAGGGAGACATTCTCCGATATGCCATCCGCAAACCCGAGCCTCTCGTGAGCGAACTCACCGCGTTCAAAGAGATGATTGAGACCGGCAATGACACCGGACTAGCAACCGCGGCAGACGGTCTAGCAGCACTCCAGATCGCTGAAAACGTGATTGGGGGCGGGTCGTGAAAGCTGCTGTTATCGCTCTAGGCAAGATCGGTTTACCACTAGCTGTCCAGTTTGCTCGCTCAGGAGTCCGGACCTTCGGTGCTGACATCAACGCGGGCGCAGTCGCCACAATCGCTGGAGGTAATCCCCCCTTTCCAGGTGAGGCCCATCTGGATGAATACCTCGGTGAGGCCCTCGAGTCTGGTCTACTCACCGTGGGGACGAGTACTGCCGAAGCAGTAGCTCAGTCCAACATTGTGGTGGTGGTTGTCCCGCTTCTCGTCGACGACGACGGCACGCCCCTCTTCGGAGCGATGGACGCTGCCACCCACGACATTGCTCAGGGTTTACAGCCGGGAACGCTGGTCATCTACGAAACCACATTGCCCTTCGGAACGACCCGCAACAGATTCGAGCCCATGCTGGCCGAGCTTTCCGGTCTCGATGCGACAGAGTTCATGGTGGCTCACTCGCCGGAGCGGGTGTACAGCGGAAGAGTGTTCGCAGACTTCGCGAAGTATCCCAAGCTCGTTGGAGGAACCAGCCAGGCTGCGGCCGAGCGTTGCGTCGAGTTCTACGAAAGAGTGCTGCAGTTCGACGATCGGCCCGACTTGAACCGACCAAACGGTGTTTGGGATCTCGGATCGGCAGAAGCTGCGGAGCTGGCGAAGCTTGCAGGCACCACCTACCGCGACATCAACATCGCTCTCGCAAACGAGTTCGCTCGCTTCGCCGAGGGTACCGGAGTTGACGTAGGCCTCGTCATAGAAGCATCCAACAGCCAACCCTATTCGCACATTCTCAAACCCGGAATATGGGTGGGCGGCCACTGCATCCCGGTGTATCCCAGGTTCTACACCTCGGTCGATACCGAGGCGACGCTACCGATCACCGCTAGGGCGGTAAATGAGGCAGTGCCACTCCGAGTTGTTGCCAGGCTGGAAGCTCTCATGAACGGACTGACCGGCAAGCGTATCGTGGTGCTCGGTGCCGCGTATCGAGGAGGGGTGATGGAAACCGCCGTGTCCGGCGTGTTCCCAACGGTTGCTGCCCTTGAAGCTGCCGGCGCCGAAGCGCTAGTTCAGGATCCCCTCTACAGCGATGAAGAGCTCGAGAACATGGGCTTCAAGCCGTACTCGTTCGGCGAGTCCTGCGATGGCGCCATCATCCAGTCCGACCATGAGGAGTACCAAAACCTAGCCCCATCGGACCTACCTGGAATCAACACTATGTACGACGGGAGAGCCTGGTTGGACCCGGCAAAGTGGGACGCTATTACTTATCTTCGAATTGGAGTTGGCTTACCAAGTTCCTAAACGCCTCAGCCGTTTCTCCAGCCCGGCTGGCGATGTAGCTTCGGCCCTTCGCCGAGAACTCCGCCCCAGCATCGAAGAGAGTTAACACAGCGTCTGCTCGCTCGCCTCTGGTTGCGGCCGTCAATCCAGCCTCGGACATTTCCAGGAGCCGCTTCGCGGGTGGGAGCGGCGTCGAAAGCACTGGAATCCCCCGCGCCATATACTCCCAAATCTTCGTCGGTGTGGCGGCCTCGTACGCGGGCGTCGACCTAAGTAGGGCCAAGCCGACACTCGCTCCCTCGGCGCGCTCCCACGACTCCTTGTAGGACAGGCGGCCGTGGAGCTGAACCCGATCGGTCAGGTCGTGATCCTCTAACCAACGGGTTGCCTCGGTGAGAAGAGACTCCGCTACCGGGCCCACCACATCGAGCCTGAACTCCGGGCGGTCAGCAACCGTCTCCAACATCTCCCACAGGCCCCTATCCGCCGTGACGTCACCGACATACACCATTCGCGGCGACGCGGAGTCTGGTTTCTCAGAGTCCTGAATACTGGCCGGCAGATTGAGCAGAACCACATCACCGTCTCTAGCCAGGTCCGATGCGGCAACCACGGTGGCCACCGCCGATCGCCGGCCAATGGCCTCTACGGTGCGAGCCACAAGAGCCACCATCGCTGCCAGCGGCCGAGGGATCCACTCGCGGCGTCGAGCGACAGCCGAGTAATCCTCGTGCACATCGATGATCGACTTAACGCCAAGAAGTCGAGCTATCAAGGGCCCCATCAACCAGAGTTCGGGATCTGGCAACACCACCACATCGGGGCGCGCACGCTTCAACGCACACCAAACGGTTACCGGAGCCGTCAACATTCGTTGGACTGGCGAGCCAGATCTCACAGCGATGATTGACCCCTTCGCACCGACACCCTCAATGAGTTGTAGGTGCCGCTGAAGGCGGCCGTCTTCAGCGGAGTGGGCGGTTGTCAGAATCAGCCAAGTTGTCCCAGATGCAGCCACCATCGCCCCCTAGTCCCACTGTTCGGCGTTGGCCCACTGTTCGTCCACCGCTATTTCGACATTGGTCTCTCGATTGCCATTGGCCTCTTTCCATGCCGCCAGCGCCTCATCCACTTTCTCCGCAGGAGCGAGGTACAGGTACAACGTGCGTTCAGAGTCGCCGGTCGCTGTAGCCACCATCGCCGCGTATTCTCCTAGTCCGTCGAGCAGCTGTCTGGAGATTTCATCAAGGCGCCGAGCCTCAAGTGGCGTCGGGAGTCCTCGATCGTCAGAGGCCAGCGATGCCATGGTGACCTCTGCGTATAGGGGCCGTCCGAGGTTGTTGATCCACTTGGCTGAGCGGTTAATTTTGGCATGCACATCGTCGTCGTAATACTCGGCGCCGTCTTCCCAGCTCTGACCCGTGAAGGCCTCTTTAGCCTCCCTGAGCTTCGGCAGGATTGCGTCCAAGGCCACTGCGTCACTCACGTAATCCACCACTTCGAGCATCCCCAGCCAGCGCTCTACCTCGTCTTCGCCAAGGACCGCATCCAACCAGTCCAGCGTTACGTCCCGGGATTCTTCGTAATCGAGCTGGGCGAAGGCTTCATGGCTGACCGTGAAATTAAGTCGTTCGAAGAGAGTGTCGATCTCAATGGCAAGCCTCAAGTCAGCCGGATCCACATCAATCCCTCTCACGGAGATCACATCCGGATCAAATGGCATGCGGCCCGGGTGATACTCCCAGTCGGCGTCAGCAGGCGGAGCACCTAAAGCCCACCGGCCGCTGATAAGTCTGAGCATCCTCGACCCGCCGGAAGCTACGTTCAGAGAGTGACGAGCCGTTATCCCAGGGGTGATTTGCCAGGTGAGATCCGGGTGCAGGGCCTTGAGCCGTTGCGTGATCTCATCAGGAATATCGGTCGCTAATTCAGTTGCGATAGCGTCGCGGAACTGATCTTTGACATCGGCCCACCACGTCCAAAAGTCTTCAAGGAGTTCATCAAGCATCGGCAGAATCGTAGCCGATTATCGGCGCTCAAAGACCGCAAGGAATGCGGGGTGCATAGGCGCTCGAGACATCACGGCTACTGGAACGAACGGGGCATAGGCTGAAAGCACACCCTCATATCCCGCGGCCTCGACCAGCGCCACTAGCTCCGAGCCGCTAGGACGATAGATGTGGGTGATGTCCTGGTCATAGGAACCCTCGTACAGCCACTGTTGGAGGCGGTTTCCAATGGTGGGCAGATGAACGATCAATAGGCCGCCCGGTTCTTGGCCTCCGGCGAGGTACCGTGTCGCACGTTCAGGGTCAGCTAGATGTTCTACGACGTTGATCGCCGTGATCACATCAAAAGGCCCTTCCGCCGGTAAAGCCACCTCAATGTCTCCAGCTACAAAGGCACCTTTAGGTACCCGGACCCGCGCTTCCTCGAGACCCGCTACCGAGATCTCAGTTCCGGTCACTTCGAACCGGTGCTGCATACGTGCCAGAAACGTCCCTATCCCACAGCCCACGTCGAGAAGCGTACCCCCGGGTACCCGCTTGATAATCAGCCGCTCGATGAACCGATCCCGCGCCTCGTCAACCAGCTTCGCCAGCCCGTGCTTGGGTCGCTGCTGTTCGTAGTACGCCCTGTCGAATACTTCAGACATGAGAGGAGCCTACCGCTTGACCTTCCCCATCTCGAGACTTCCGAACACCCACGTCAGCGTCAGTTAACCCCAACCCCTTCGCATCTCGATACTGGTGGCTCACTCGGGCTGCCCCATCCGTCTGCTCCGCAGCCACCTTCCCCGTAAACGGGTAAGGAAGCGCAATACCTCAGACCTTGGGCCTTCGCGAGCCAGATGGGGCACACATAAACGCTTAACCCTCTGAGGTGAGATACCCCAGACCAGTCGCAGCTTCAGGACCCATCCAAAAACCCGCGTCACCGTCAGCTAGCCCCAACCCCTTACCCTCTCCGTGGGGAAGGAAGCGCTATGGGCGTAGACTCAGGTAGTGCTCCCACTCTTGCTCTCTATCCTCGCTGCGCTGTTGTTGCAGGCCGCGTTCGCTCCCTTGTACCAAGGTTGGCTTGCCATCCCAGCTCTGATGTTGTTCTTTGAGGCAGTTCGGAGAAGCCGCACATCACTCTTCGCTTTTCTCTCGGGATTCGCCTTCGGACTTGTCTACGTTGGCGGACTCATGATCTGGCTCAGGGCTGTGCCTGGCCCCGCGTGGATAGCGTTAACACCCCTGACTGCGATCGGGTTCGGCCTATCGGGAGTCTTGGCTCACAAAGCAACCAGGCTCAGCACGCTCGGCCGTTTCTCTGGATTGGTTGTGACTTGGCTTGGCTGGCTCCTGATCCTGAGATACGCACCCATCATCGCCACTGAGTGGCCCGACCCTGGGTACACGGTTGCCCAATGGCAGCCAGCACGCAACGCGGCCTCGCTCATCGGGACCAGTGGGTGGTCGGCGGTGCTCGCTCTAGCGGCTGCAGCCTTTGTTAGCGCCGTGTGGGAACGGTCAACACGGTTCCTGGGTTTCGGGGTCGGCGTTCTACTACTCGCGTTTGGGATTGGGATGGTCGTTGATGCGTCCCCGCAAGGCGATGACTTTGAGGTTGCAGTCGTTCAGGGGAACACGCCGTGTCAAGAAGGGGTGCACTGCCCCAATGAGCGCGAGATCATCACGCAGAATCACCTAGACCTCACCGCCCAGATCAACGGACCCATTGACCTCGTCGTTTGGGCCGAGTCGTCAACAGGCTTCGTTACCGATCCGGCCGTCAGCTCAGAAGTGGCTGCCGCCATCTCTGAGGAAGCCACCCGCCTCGACGCGTTCTTGTTGGTCGGATCTGATCGTCCGGTGGGGTTGGCAAACTTCACCAACTCAAACATCTTATTCAACCCGCAAGGGGCCCTGGCCGGGGAGTACGCCAAACAACACGGGGTGCCCTTTGGCGAGTATGTGCCCTTCAGAGACTTCTTTGACCGTTGGCCGAGCATCGTTCAGATCAGTCGAGACATGATTCCCGGCACCGGGCCAGTTCTGCTTCAAGCCGGACAGGCGCAGATTGGATCAGTCATCTCCTACGAAGCTGCCTTTAGCCGGTACGCCCGAGGACACGCCAAGGTTGGTGCTGATCTCCTAGTAGTGGCGACCAACGAGGCGAGCTATGGGAACGGGGCGGCTGCAGACCAACTCATAGCAATGAGCACCATGCGGGGAGCTGAGAACGGGCTCGACGTCATTCACTCGGCAATCACCGGCTCGAGCGTGATCATCTCCCCAACCGGTCACCTCACGCGAGTAACCGGCTTGTTTGAGGAAGACACGATCCGAGCAACGGTGCACCTTCGGGAGGCCGAGCCTACGTTCTACGCTCGTTACGGCGACTGGCTGCTAGCGCTGGTACTGCTGATTCTTGGATCGATCTTGGTGATGGAGACGGTGGAGCGGAAGACCGCCGAGCTCGCCTGAAACCTACTTCAAGGTGAAGGGTTCTGCCCGTCGTTCAACTCGGCCTGCTAGCCAGGCGGAATGACCAGCAGCCTCGAACACATCCATCGCCTCGCTAACAGTATCCGGAGCGACCACAGCAAGGTACCCGACGCCCATGTTGAACGTTCCAAAGGCATCTTCTGAGCTCAGATCTCCCCTGCTCATGAGTTCCTGGAAGATGGCAGGCGGTCGCCAAGTGCTGGTCTCAATGACCGCTCCTAGACCGGACGGAAGAGCCCTTGGGGCGTTGCCAGGTAACCCACCACCAGTGACGTGTACCAACCCATGGACCCCAGCAAGCCGGGCAGCTGTCACCGCTGCGGGTGCGTAAATCACAGACGGTGCAAGGACCGCATCCTCAAGAGTTCCATCACCAAACTTCTCGGACAGGTCGACACCATCGATGATCCGCCTCACCAAACTGAAGCCGTTGGAACGCAGATTGGGGCTCCCTACCCCAATCAGCACGTCTCCCTCCCGCACCAGATCCGGGCGTAGTTCCTGACCCTCCTCCACAACTCCCAGCGCCGCTCCGGCCAAGTCAACATGATGAGCGTCCACAACACCCGGATGTTCGGCTGTCTCTCCACCAACCAGAGCACAACCTGCAGCGCTACAGGCTCTTGCTATCGAGTCCACAAGAATCGCCTCTCGCTCCACGTCTAGGGCTCCTACCGCGATGTAGTCAACAAACGAAATGGGTTCAGCGCCGACAGCGGCCAGATCATCGACGCACATTGCCACGAGATCGAACCCCACCGTCTCGAACCGATTCGCTCTGCGGGCGATGTCGAGCTTCGTGCCAACCCCATCGGTGCTCATCATCAGAATCGGGTTGGTATACCCGCTTGGGATTCTCACTCCAGCAGCAAAGCCACCAAATCCTCCGACGACGTTATCGCTCCAGGTGCTGGTTACCGTATCGCTGATCTTGTGGACAAGCACTTCTGCGCTCGCAACATCGACACCTGCATCCCTATAGGCAGAGCTCACGCCCGTTCCAGTACAAACTTATCGAGACCCAAGGGCACCTCTGTCGGGTATACGCCTGACAAACAGGCCGTACAGAACCCTTGGTCCGCAACCCCCGTGGCATCCAGCAGCCCTGCAAGGCTCAAATAGCCAAGAGAATCAGCTTCTAAGTATTCTTCGATCTCCTGGACATCCATCCGTGCTGCCAGCAACCTCGAAGTGTCCGTTGTGTCCATCCCGTAGAAACAGGGGTTCTTGTAAGGCGGGGACGATATCCGCAGATGGACTTCTTTCGCTCCAGCGTCTCGGACCATCTTGACAAGCTGCTTGGTCGTGGAGCCACGGACAATCGAGTCGTCCACCAAGACCACTCGTTGGCCTTCGAGCGTGGATCTAATGGGATTCAGCTTGAGCCTGATGCCACGGTCACGCAAGAGCTGAGTGGGCTCAATGAAGGTCCTGCCCACATAACGATTCTTGACTAAGCCATCGGCGTAAGGAATGCCTGAGGCCGCCGAGAACCCTTGCGCAGCCGGGATCCCAGACTCGGGAACGGGGACGACAACATCTGCATCAATCGACTGTTCTGCAGCCAAGTGTCGACCCATCTGCTGGCGAACACCGTGGATATCCCGGCCGTAGAGTCGCGAGTCGGGACGAGCGAAGTAGACGAATTCAAACACACAGAGGCGCGGGCTGGCCTCCTCTTCGAAGGGCCAGAGTGATCTAACCCCGTTCTGATCGATCACCACCATCTCGCCCGGCTTGACCTCTCTAACGAAAGTGGCTCCCACAATATCGAGGGCTGCGGTCTCCGACGCGAGGATCCATCCGTCGTTAAGCGTTCCGAGACAGAGCGGTCTAAAACCGTTGTTATCCCGAAGACCGATGAGGTGGTGCTGATCCATAATCACCAGAGAAAATGCACCTTCAAACCTCTGGGCGGATTCCATAACTGACCGCTCCAAATCCTGTGGGTCATCGCCGACAACGCCCTGCGCGATCATCTCCGCCATCAGTTCGGAGTCGGTAATCTTCGTCAGGCCAAGCTCAGTTGACAGGGCAGATGTGTTCGTGAGATTGCCATTGTGAGCACACGAAATGGAACGGTCGTCTACCTGTCGGAACGTCGGTTGCGCATTCTTCCACCCAGAAGAGCCGGTTGTCGAGTAGCGGGTGTGCCCAATGGCCAAGTGCCCAGGCAGGGCCGATAGGGTGTCCTCGGTGAAGACCTGAGCGACGAGCCCCATCTCTTTGAACACAGTGGCCGTTTCCCCATCCGAGGCGCAAATTCCGGCGGACTCTTGCCCACGATGCTGGAGTGCAAAGAGTCCAAAGTAAGTGAGGTGGGCTGCGTTGCGGCCCGGTGCGTACACACCGAACACTCCACACTCTTCACCGGGTTTGTCTAGCTCTTCGAGCACGGGGGTGATTGTAGGCAGCAGCGGCCGCTTCGCGGCAGCACCCAAAAAAGACCCGCGTCCGCATCAGCTAACCCCAGCCCCTTCCCAACTCGAGACTGGCGGCTACCGCGGGTCGCCCCATCCGAGCGCCTTTCGGCGCCCACCTTCCCCGAAATCGGGTAAGGAAGCGCAAACCCTCAACCCCGTGGGTAAGGAGACGCTTGAGACAGCTACTCTTGCCACATGGATGAGATCCTTCTAGAACTCAGCGAGGCCGTCGGTTCAGAGCACGTCCTTTCCACACCTTTGCACCGCTTCATCTTTTCCAAGGACGCTGGGCTGCACCGGAACCAGCCGGGTGTTGTAGTGCTGCCTCGAACAAGTGAGGAAGTCCGCCAGGTCGTCGCTATCGCTCGCCAATACGGACAGGCCGTAGTAGTGAGAGGGGCGGGTTCAGGACTCACCGGAGGCGCCGTGGCTGGGTCGGACGCTATCAGCGTTGTCCTCACTCGTATGAACGACATCCTAGAAATCGATCAGAACAACCGGACCGCCTGGGTCCAACCGGGGGTGATCAACCTCGAGCTATCGCAAGCAACCAAGCCCTTTGGGCTTCACTTTGCTCCTGACCCTTCCAGCCAAAGTGTGTGCACAATTGGCGGGAACGTGGGCAATAACGCAGGAGGGCCCCACTGTCTGGCCGAAGGCTCAACCGTGAACCACATATTGGGACTCGAGATCGTCACTGCCGATGCTGAAATCGTCACCTTCGGGGGTAAAGCTCCCGATCCTGTCGGGCTTGATATCCGGGGACTGCTCGTCGGGTCCGAAGGCACTCTCGGGATCGCCACGAAGATCTTGGTGCGACTGACTCAAAACGCGCCAGCCGTCGCTACCTTCCTCATCGCTTTCGACGACGTCACCCATGCCACCACCGCCGTCACCAAGATCATCGCCGCGGGAGTCGTACCGGCTGCCTTGGAGATGATGGACAAGAACACAGTTCGCGTGGTCGAGAACTTCGTCCAGGTTGGAATGAACACCGATGCAGCCGCCCTCCTCCTCGTAGAGACGACTGGACACCCCTCCGGAGTTACGGCTGACTCGGAGACTATCAAGGCCGTCGCAGCCGCTGAAGGCGCCATCGAGATCCGCCTAGCAAGAGACGAATTGGAACGGGAGGAGTTCTGGCGAGGGCGCAAGGCCGCCTTTGGAGCGGTTGCACAGCTTGCCCCGGACTTCTACCTACATGACATTGTGGTGCCCCGGCACAGGCTCGTCGATGTCATGGAAGAGATCTACAGGATCGGCGAGCAATACGACCTCATCATGATGAACGTCTTTCATGCCGGTGACGGAAACCTTCATCCGATTCTCGGGTTCGATTTGTCAGAACCCGGCGTTATGGAACGAGTACAAGCAGCTTCGAAGGACATCGTGGCTGCCTGTGTATCGGCAGGAGGCGCTCTCTCGGGTGAACACGGCATCGGCTCTGAGAAGCGTGACTTCATGCACCTCACGTTCTCGGCTGTCGATCTCGATGCACAGGCGAGGCTCCAAGAGGTGCTTGACCCGAACGGCGTCATGAACCCAGATAAGGTCCTGCCATCGGGCGCTCGTTGCGCTGACTTCGGACAAGCCGTACCGAGGGGGGCCTGGGTATGAGTAACCAACGGACGATCAGTACAACCATTTCAGACCACGCCATCGCTCCCATCGAGCACATCCCACCCGCTGAGGTGACCGTTGCTCCGTCCTCCCTTGAGGAGATGGCGCTCGTCCTCGAGGCGTGCTCTACGGACCGGCTACCCGTGCTGATCTGGGGAGGAGGGAATCACCAGGGCATCGGTGGTCGCGTGGAACCGTCGGTGATCCTGTCGACAAGTCGACTCTCCCGGATCATCGAATGGCACGCTGACGACCTCACACTGGTTACCCAAGGAGGCGTCACGGTCCAACAGATCAACGAGCATCTGCAAGGACAATCAGCGATCCTTCCTGAGCACACACCCTCGGCGACAGTCGGTGGAATCCTGGCAAGCGGCGCGGCTGGTTATAACCGCCTCAGGATGGGGCCACCCAGAGATCACCTTCTTGGAATCACCCTGATCACCGGCGATGGCCGTATTGTCAAAGCCGGAGGCAAAGTCGTCAAGAACGTCACCGGGTATGACCTGATGAGGCTCGCTACCGGCTCACTGGGAGGTCTTGGCGTCATCGGTGAGGCGGCCCTGAAACTCTGGCCTACACCATCAGCTAAGGGAATGGTCGCTGTTGAAGATCCCTGGCTCGCCGGCACGGCTGCCTACCGACCAACAGCGGCGCTCCAGACCGCCACGG
>Ga0115002_10003330_pt1 | contig 20149 bp, 13 predicted proteins | sample ArcticOcean_MG_C_8_FD_89576 | JGI IMG/M metagenome (GOLD analysis project Ga0115002, IMG submission 89576) | Marine microbial communities from western Arctic Ocean - ArcticOcean_MG_CB11_86 | ecosystem: Environmental > Aquatic > Marine > Oceanic | place: Arctic Ocean: Canada Basin | collected... | reverse complement strand
CCAGGAGCAACGACGGATAGATAGCCTCCGTAAGTCTTCCGCGTATTCCCAAAAACGCCGAGACGACGTCGTCCAAGATGTGGCGATGAAACAAGGTGGCCTTGCCAGCCGCAACGCCGATTTAGCACAAGCGGTGGAGCAACTAAACCGAGCGAACATTGATCTGAGGGATGCCTCGGTTCGTGCGCCTTACGACGGCGTAGTCACGACAAAGAGTACCGAGGTCGGTGCTTATGTCGGGGTGGGCTCTCCGGTCGTCACGTTAGTCAACCAAGGTACACTCGAAATCGAAGTTCAGGCGCCGACCAATCGACTGGGCGGATTGCAACGCGGCGTGACGTTAGAGGTCAGGCTTGATGACGGCACACGCCATGAGGCAGTTATTCGCGCAGTTGTACCGGAAGAGAATCCTAAGACGCGCACCCGGGCTGTAAGGCTGACGCCGAACTTTGGCGACGTACTCAAGCAACCTGCGTTGTACCAAAGTGTGACAGTGAGTATTCCGATCGGCCGCAGTGGAAAGGTAGTGTCGGTTCACAAAGATGCGGTAACTCGAGACGAAGGCCGACCCTTGGTGTTTGTCATCAATAGTGGTCGCGTTGAACAGCGTAGCGTGGTCTTGGGTGAAAGCGTCGGCCAACGGTTCACTGTAATCAGCGGTCTTCGGGTTGGGGAACAAGTGGTTGTGCGCGGGAACGAGCAGCTTTCATCAGGGGCTGCTGTCAGAGTTGTTAGCCAGACCGGAAGTGTGCCGAACGCCCAGAGGGCGAACTAGATGAATATCATCAGGCTGTCCATCCAGCGGCCGATCGCAGTATTGGCGGCGGTGGTTATGGTGGTTCTGTTTGGCTGGGTTTCGCTGGATCGCATCCCAATTCAGATGGCGCCGGACGTCCGTCAACCGGTGATTAACGTAGTAACCAATTGGCCGGGCGCGGCGCCGGCAGAGATTGAACGGGAAATCGTCAACCGGCAGGAGGAGGTTCTCAAGGGGATCGAAGGACTCCTGCGGATGGAATCAAACGCCCGCAACAGCCGAGGCAGCGTAGAGCTCGAATTCACACCAGATGCCGACCTCAACCGGTCACTTCTGCTGGTGGCCAACCGGCTCGACCGGGTCACGGGCTATCCTGAAGAGGCGGATGAGCCCACGCTCAGTACTTTCGGCACGGAAGATAATTCCATTGCCTGGTTCACCTTGCGGCGAGCCGCAGGCAACACCGAGAACCTGACGAGCTATTCGGGGTTTCTTCGCGACGTCGTGCAGGACGGGATCGAACGTGTTGATGGCGTTGCAGGCGTTAACGTTTGGGGCACAACCGAGCAAGAAATGCGCATCGAAATCGATCCGGCGCTGCTCGCGCGGTACGCGCTCACCGTCAACGATGTCGTGGGGCGATTGCGAACAGCCAATACCTCGATTACCGGCGGTGATATCGATGAGGGCAAGCGCCGGTACATTGTGCGAACCGAAGGTGATTTTACTTCCGTTGACCAGGTGCGCTCGATCCTATTACGCAGTGATTTGCTTGGTGTGGGAGTTGGCCGGGTGTCGGTTGGCGATATCGCGGACGTCTTCGTCCAGTTCAAGGAACGAAACGCGATTGCCAAGACGATGGGCGAATCCTCGATGACTATGAGCATCACGGGCCAGCAGGGCGCCAATGTCATCGAAACAATGGAGCGTATCCGCGCCAAGGCACGAGAACTCGCTGCTGGCCCTCTCAAGGAAGTGGGACTCGTCGCGACACAAATCTTTGACGAAACCGTCTACATTAAGTCGGCGATCAATCTGGTGCTGCAGAACGTGGTGGTTGGTGGGGCACTTGCAATTGTCGTTCTGCTAATTTTTCTGCGGTCATGGCGGCCCACGTTTGTAGTTGCCCTGTCAATACCTGTCTCGGTCGTGGGCTCTTTCGTAGCTATGGCGCTACTGGGGCGCTCACTCAATGTGATCAGCCTGGCTGGGATCGCTTTCGCTGTTGGCATGGTAGTCGATGCCGCGATCGTGGTTCTCGAGAACATCTACCGATTGCGCCAGCAAGGACGCTCAGCTAGCGATGCGGCATTTGAGGGTGCAATGCAGGTGTGGCCAGCCGTTCTGGTTTCGGCTCTAACCACCGTCATGGTGTTTATTCCTATTCTTGCGATGGACCTTGAGGCCGGTCAGCTCTTCCGCGACATTGCTGTTGCGATTTCGGTCTCCGTTATGCTTTCCCTGTTGGTTGCGGTCACGCTGATACCAGCACTCGCCAATCGACTGCTGCGTGGCGGCGAAACCGATCCGGCTAAGCAGATACCGCTGCCTGGTTTTGATCAATTTGGGCGGTCATTCATGGCGTTTTGGGTTTGGTTCTCGCGCCTTGTGGTGCGGCGAAAGTCTGTGGCGGTGGGCGTGATCCTCGTTGTTACGGGTGCAGCGGTGATTTTCTCGGCGAGCGTCCTGCCTAAGGTCGATTACCTCCCAACCGGGAACCGAAACTTTGTGTTTGGTTTCATTCAGCCCCCGTCGGGATACAACCTTAAGACTACCGAGACGATCACCAACCGAATTGAAAACGGCACGCGGGCTTATTGGGCCGGCGAAGACCAAGGCAATGTATTTGAGGTCGATGGCGTCCCGTTACTCAAGCACTATTTTTCGATTGCACTCCAAGGGCGGGCATTCGTCGGCGGGACAACAGTCGACGAGAGTCGCGCGAGCGAGATCATTCCGCTTCTGCAAAACCCCGCGCGTGGTGAGCCCGGTACGCTCGCCTTTATGTTCCAGCCGTCGTTATTCGGCCGGTCGATTGGCGGCGGCCGCTCGATCGATATCGACATTTCCGGAGCTGACTTGAAAGTCTTGTTTGACGTTGCTCAAGGTGCCTTTGATCGTATCCAGCAAGTCATGCCGTTCAGCGAGGGTCATCGGACGCGACCTCGTCCGGGGCTCGAGTTCGGCGCCCCAGAAGTTCGTGTCGTGCCGGATCGAACCCGCCTTGCCGATAATGGCCTCACGGCGCGCGACCTTGGCCAAACTGTTGATGCATTCAATGACGGGCTACGAGTGGCAGAGATCAATTTTGGTGGTAGGCGGATCGACCTGACGCTTGCGGGCATCGCACCAGCGCGGGAGCAGACGCAAGGTATCGGCGCCCTTCCAGTCGTTACGCGCGACGGCCGAATTGTTCCAGTCGAAAGCCTGGCCGAAGTGATCGTAACGGCGGGTCCAACGGAGATTCGACGGGTGGAGCGGGCGCGCACAGTAACGCTTCAAGTGTCGCCAGCCCGCACCATGCCATTGCAAGAAGCCATCGATATCATCAACGAACATGTCGTGGGGCCGATGGTTTCGTCCGGGTTGCCCGAAGGGGTGCGGTTCAACCTATCGGGCTCGGCTGACAAACTTTCGCAGACCATGGACGAACTATCGATCGATCTGCTCTTGGCGTTGGTGATCGTATTCCTCGTGATGGCCGTGTTATTCGAGAGCTTTATTTATCCGCTCATCATCATGCTGGCGGTTCCTGTGGCAGCTGCTGGCGGCCTCGCGGGACTGGCCTTGCTCAACCTCTACGTCATTCAGCCCCTGGATATGCTGACAATGTTGGGCTTTGTGATTCTTATTGGGATCGTCGTGAACAACGCCATTCTATTGGTGCATCAAACGCTGCACAACATTCGCAAAGAAGGCATGACGCCCGAGATTGCTATTACTGAGGCCACTCGGAATCGCATTCGGCCAATCTTCAGCTCCACGTTGACCAGTGTCTTCGGGATGCTGCCGCTCGTGGTCTTTCCTGGTGCGGGATCCGAGCTATATCGCGGGTTGGGGTCTGTTGTGGTTGGTGGCCTCGCGCTTTCGGCGATCCTGACTATGGCGATCGTACCGCCCATGATGTCAATTACAGTATCGTGGGTCGAAAGTCATCGGCCCAATCGTGGTTCGAAACCGATGACGCCACAACCTGCTGAATGACAGCGCACGCGAGACACGCGGGCGCTACTCGCCGAGCGACCTGCCTTCGGTATTAGGGCCGTCAAGAAGTGCGGCGGCATATTCGAAGTTCGACAGGGCAAGGGTTGCGCGACCGAAGTCGGTGCCCGTGAGAATGCACCGTGAAAAATCGGTTCCCGTTAGGGTCGATTCCTGCAGATTGAGTCCAGGCAGACGAATCCCGGAAAGGGTTTCTCCCTCGATATGCGACGGCTTACTTGAGGCTCGCGCCGAGAGAACCGTTCGTGCGCTCGGAGGATCTTCACAAGCTCTTGAGCGGGCCAGATCTCGCTGACCTACTGCTAAATAGACCAACCATCACTGCCAACCAAACTTGCACTATGCGACTGCCCAAAGATGGCGTCCCGTGGAGCTGAATACCAGCAACAGTGATCGTGGCTTCGAGTAAGATTCGAATTAAGATGACCGTCCTCAGAGGTTAACAGCCGCATATTGGAGACCAAGAAGATGGCCGGAACGCAGGCGCCAAAGGGGTCGTATTTCGTTGAGGCAGGCTGGATTTTGGCCAGCGGCGCCGAAGGGCCTCAACTGCTCCGGGGGGGGACGATCCAGGTGGAGAACGACCGAATCGTGGCGGTTAGCGGTGATCAGCTAGTGGGTGAGGGCCCCCGTCTCTCTCTTCCTGACCAGCTACTCATGCCTGGTCTGATCAGCGGGCACACCCATGTCGCAAGCGCGACCCCAACCCGCGGCCTAATTGAGGGTGGCCGGTCGTTCTCGCGGCCCATCAAGCTCATGGAGACGCTCTCCGACGACGAATTAGATGACTTGACCGCTTTTAACCTGGCGGAGGTCCTGAAGGCGGGTTGTACGACCCAAGTCGAGATGAGTCTCAGCCTGAGGCAGGCCGAGTCATACGTTCGTGTCGCTGGAGCATGGGGCGCCCGCGGGTTTCCCGGTGGCATGATTCCCGGGACGTCTCGGCTCGAAGGCATCTGGTTCCGCAAGGACGATCAGGCGTTGTTCGACTCCGTTCCAGATACGCTCAAGGAAATCGCGGAAAATTTCGAATTTGGAAAGAAGTACATGGGGATCCACGAGGGGCGCATCATGCCCATGATGGCGCCGCACGCGACCGATACCCACACCGATGAAACGATGGCCGCGATCATTGAAGCGGCGGCCGTTTTGGGCACGGGCATACAAATTCACTTGTCGCAGCGGGATACCGAGACCGATGCAGTCCGACGGCTACACGACGGACTGTCCCCGACTCAATGGCTTGAAAAACTGGGTGGGTTCGCCGGGCCCTTCTTCGGTGCCCACATGATGGCACTGGATTGGGAGACCGACCCGGAGATATTGAAACGTCATGGGGCTGTCTTCGCCCACTGCCCATCGGCTGGCGGCGCCGGCGGCGCCACGCAACCCTATCCTGAGGCCCTGGCTGCGGGTATCGCCACCAACATCGCGATCGATACACACTCCAATGACTTGATCGAGAATATCAAACTTGCTGTGATTGCTGGGAAAGTGCGGGCGAAACTGATTGGTGCGCCCAAGGCCAAATTGCCAACGATCTGGGGCGCGGTCGATGGTGCTACGGTCGTCGCTGCGGACGGGTTGCGTCGGCCCGACCTTGGGCGCATTGAAGTAGGCGCCAAGGCAGACTTCATTACGTTGGACCTATCCGATTGGTTTGTCGGTGCCGGTGCGTTGCCGCCCGAGCCGTTGAATAACCTTCTGTACGCTAATGGATCGATTGTTCGGCATGTCGCGGTCGATGGTCACTTCCTTGTCTTTGACGGGGCGCTAACGGTCGCGCAGGAAGACGATGTTTTTGTGCGCGGCGCCGTAGTTCACAAGAAACTCTGGAAGCAACTCATGGATGAGGAATGGTTCACACCGACCCCGCGATAGAAAACAATATCGAACACACGATCACTGAACACCTTGCGACCTCGAGCAGTGGGTGGTCGTTAGGTGCGTTCGGTGCAATAGCAGAGTTCATGCGCGACAAAGACGAGGCGTTATTGGTGGACTCACCATTAGTTCGGGCAACTTCCCGAGGTGCGATTCGTGTCGTCGTTCCATGTGGTGCAATACCAATTGCATATGAGGCCGTGAGTTCTCGGCCTGGCCGGTGGCTTCATGGTGTCGTTTTTTGTCTGCCCGAAGACGCCGCGCGAATGAACACTCGATCCCACCTGACTGAGGTTGGTCGCGATGAAGAGGCTGTCCTTGAAGAGGACCGCACCAGCTCTCTGTTCGATCTAGGTGCCGGTGTTACAAATGTCGACGCGATGATTCGCACAGACGAGCCGTCGTTGCTGGCGTTGCTGAGGGGTCATGTGGGCAAAAACGTGATCGCGATGCCAGACGTAATGGCGGCCATCGCGGCGGCAAGCCCCCATCGCGTCTTTGAGTCTCGAATGGGACGAATAGAAGTCAGGCAGCGTGTCGGCTCACAAGATGCTGATCCTCCCACACCGGAAGGCCCCCACACCCATGTTCTGCCGAAGGTCTTACGTCGTGCGCGCACCCATTCGGCAAACCTCCCTATTCCCAAGGAGATGGTGCCCTGCCTCAATCTCTATCCTGCGAACCCCACATTTGATCCTCTCGGGCGGCCGAAGGAATTCGATGCCGCTGCCCACTATCATTTCCAAAGCCTTCTCGATGCGTGGGGTGCTACCGATTCAAACCGAGTCAAAACAGAAGTAGCCAACGCATTGCGCAGTGATATCGATCCTGCTGCGTTCCAAACGACCGGCCGCTTTGCGCGGGTGGCGTTGCGTGTCGCACTCCGTCAATTGGCACGCTTCGAGGTAGAAACTGCGCGCGTTGCTCGGTGGCGCGCGGTGCATGATTCGCCTAAATACGAGCCCGACGATCATCATCCTGACCATTGATTGCTTAGGGCTTGACTTGAGGTGCCTGCGCCATGTGACAATGCCCTCGACGGTTCCCCGCAAGGGGTGAAAAGGGAACACGGTGAGGCTTAGGTCAATACCGTGGCTGCCCCCGCAACTGTAAGCGGCGAACTGATGTCTATTCTAGCCACTGGGAAACCGGGAAGGCAGGGCATGCAGTAGAGACCCGCAAGCCAGGAGACCTGCCGTTGCCGTCATCCATCCCTCGATCGGGGCGCTCGGTGGTGCGGAATTCCGCTGCGATGACGACGATTGTGCGTCGTAGCCGTGGGTCCGTGAGATGGAAGTTTCTGCTTTTTCGGTAATATTTCCGATCCCTATTAAGGTGCAGCATCTCTGTGTGGCCTTCGACGTTGCGAATGTGCGTCACGTTCATCGCATCGGAGAAGATCATGAAAAATAAGTTACTGATAAAATCTCTAGTTCTGAGCATCCTAACCGCTAGCGCGGCCGGCCCAGCTGCCGCTCAAGGCCTTCTGCCTGAAACCGTTGTTACTGCAACTCGCCTGAGCACGCCGCGGGCGGAAGTTGCTAGCTCGGTGACTGTCATCACGCGGGCGGACATCGAGGCTAAGCAACAACGCACTATTGTTGATGTGTTGGCTGGGGTGCCAGGGTTGCGCGTCGTTCAGGCTGGCGGGTTAGGCAAGCAAACTTCAATTTTTTCACGCGGAAGCAACAGCTCCCACACTTTGATTATCGTTGACGGTATAGAAATAAGCGATGCCAGTACGGTTAATGGCGCATTCGATTTTGCAAACCTGATGACGAGCAACATCGAGCGGATCGAGGTCGTCCGTGGCCCGCAAAGTACGCTCTTCGGTTCTGACGCTGTTGGTGCCGTCATTAACATCACCACCGCGCTAGGGTCTGGCCCAGTCCAATATGTGGCGGAGCTTGAGGGTGGGTCTTTTGACACAGTGGGCGGTGCCCTTAGGGCATCAGGCAGTCAGGGGAAGTTGCGCTATGCGTTCGGGACAAGCTACACCGACAGCGATGGGGAGAGCGTGACTGCGGCCCGGTTCCGCTCATTTCAAGCTGGTGCTACCGAAGATGATGACGGGTACACCAACGAGTCCTACTCAGTGCGCCTTGGTTATGACCTTGCAGAAAGGATTGACGTCGGACTGGTCGTTCACCACCTACGTACGCGGACTGATACCGATCAGCCGATTGAAGATCCTGATGCGTATGGAGTAACCCGCCAATGGTTCGCTCGTGTAGAGGTGCAGGCTGAACTATTCGACGGTTTAGTTGAGTCGAACGTGGCAGTTGCACTCACACGGCACAATCGAGATTCCTACAATGTGCCAGGCTTCGCGAACCAAGCCCAGCGAGAAGATGCCCAGGGTGACAAGGAAAAATTGGAAATACAGAATAACTATCTCGGGCTAGATGACCATATTCTAACGCTTGGGCTTGAAAGTGAATTGGACAAGCTTGCAAGGAGTCAGTCTGACAACTTTAGTGGATTTATAATCCAGGGCGATACCAAAGCCGACGCACGCACCAACTCAGTATTTATTCAGGATCAATTTTCATTCGGTGAGCGAGCATTCGGCACGCTTGGTGTTCGTTACGATGATCACGACACAGCGGGACATAAGGTGACGTACCGGTTCGCACCAGTCGTTGCGTTCCCAGGTCGCGGACTGCGGCTGAAAGGGTCGGTAGGTACGGGGTTTGCTGCGCCGGCGCTTTACTTATTGTTTGGCAGCACAATCAACAACTTTGGTGGGACTTTTTCCGGAAACCCGAAACTTCTTCCTGAGGAAAGCACTGGCTGGGAGGTCGGGTTCGAGAAAACCTTGGGAGGTGGAGATCTTATTGTGGGGTCGACCTATTTTGATCAAGAGATCAAGAACCTCCTAGTGTCCGAATTCACAGGAATGAATTCAACGACCATCAACCTCGGGCGAGCAGATACTTATGGGTTCGAGACATTCATAGCTGCACGAGTGTCGACTAAGTGGACGGTGCGGTTGGACCACACCTTCACTCGCGCAGAGGATAAAGCCACTGGGAATGACCTACGACGACGCCAGAAACATAAGCTTGACCTTGACGTGCGTCATCAAGCAACAGATCGCCTATTGTTAACCGGGGCCCTACGTTTCGTTGGCTCAGGCAAGGATATTACTCTGACCACGGGTCAGGAAATTACTAAGGGAAGCCACACTGTCGTCGATCTCTCGGGGTCATTCGATGTCAATGAGACAACAGCTTTATTTGGGAGAATCAACAACTTATTGAATCGCACGTTTGAGACGGCCGATGGCCTAGCAGGTCCTAGTCGCGGGGTATCTGCAGGCGCGCGTTTGCGGTTCTAGCCATGGGGGCGCGCCGGTGTCTTGTGTTTGCCGTCACGTTGGTGAGTATCATTTCCGTCGCGCCTGCCATCGTGCGTGCCGACCCACCCAAGAGTGTTGTCTCGATTAATCTCTGTGCCGACCAGCTATTGGTTTTACTCGCCGAACGTGACGTGCTGCGATCCGTGACGTTTCTTTCGTCGCGGCCTTCGCTATCCTTTGTAGCGGACCGCGTGAGAGATATTCCGCCAAATCATGGCGAGGCTGAGGAAGTGCTGGCGATGCAACCAGATCTAGTGGTTGCTGGAAGGTTCGCCGCGCGGCCTGCGGTCCGCATGCTGAGGCGACTGGGTATTGCCGTCCTAGACCTGCCGATCCCTGAGACCTTTGACGAAATCCGTCGGCAGATCGTGTCCTTGTCGGGTGTTTTGGGCGTAAAGGCTCGGGGAGATGGCATGATCGAAGAGATGGACCGGCGACTCGCCAATATAGAGTTGCCGCAGGGTTTACCGCCGCGTGCACTCGTCTTAGGAGCACGTGGATTTACCAGTGGCGCGGGTACTCTCATCGACGAAGTCCTCGCTGCTGCAGGTATTCAGAATATTGCTAGTGACCTTGGCATCCGGGGATACGGCAAAGTGGAGTTGGAAGAAGTTGTCGCTGCCAAACCGGATGTGATCATTTTCAATCAGTCGAAAGACGGAGCACCGTCGTTGGCAAGTGAGGCGTTGACCCACCCGGCCCTTCACCGCTTCGATGGTCGGGTCATCCATATGGAGCCTGCGCTGTGGACTTGTGGTGGGCCCTACACGGTTGACGCAGTTGAATTCTTGGCAGCGGCGGTCCGATGACAGCCCTCCCAGCTCAAGTAAGCCGCTCACAGATCGCGCCACGTGACACACGGCTTGTCTTGGGCTTGGCTCTGCTAGTGGTCGTGCTCTGCGTCGTGTCACTTGTCGTTGGCCGCGTGCCACTCGCCGTGCTCAGTACCTTGCAAGAGGTGTTAGCTGGTGAACGCAGCACCGAGGCCTTGATTCTCAGCGAAATTCGGATGCCACGGACGATCTTGGCCGCGCTTGTTGGGGCCACTCTCGGCGTGGCTGGCGCAGCGATGCAGGGACTTCTTAGGAATCCGTTGGCTGAGCCGGGCATTCTTGGGGTCTCTGCCTCCGCCGGGCTGGGGGCGGTCATCGTGCTCTATTTTGGCATTGCGCAGGTGTTCACTTTCGCGCTGCCGATTGCCGGGATGGTGGGTGCGCTGGCGGCCGTCTTGCTCACCTACGCACTGTCGGGGCGCGACGCGAGCATTCTCACGTTGACCCTTGCCGGCGTTGCGCTCAATGCATTCGCCGCCGCCCTCACGTCCTTGGCTCTGAATTTGGCCCCAAGCCCATATGCGGCGCTGGAGATCGTTTTCTGGTTGCTGGGGTCGCTTGCGGATCGATCTTTCGAACACGTAGCCATCGCGTTACCGCTGATGGTTATTGGGGGCCTATTATTTATCGGCACTGGCAGGGCCTTAGATGCGTTGTCGTTGGGTGAGGATGTTGCGCGGTCACTCGGGATTAATCTGCGCGTCGTCCGTGCGCGTTTGATCCTGGGAACAGCACTTACCGTGGGGGCCGCAGTATCAGTGTCGGGTGCAGTCGGCTTTGTTGGCCTAGTCGTGCCCCACCTGTTACGTCCCTTGGTGGACCACGAACCTGGCCGGCTTCTTTTACCGAGCGCCCTGGGTGGCGCGGCTCTAGTTCTAGCAGCCGACATCGCAACACGAATCATCCCGGTGGAACCCGACCTTCAATTGGGAGTGGTCACCGCAATCGTTGGGGCGCCGTTTTTCCTTTACCTCCTTTTGTACCTTCGCCGGACGATGCGATGACGGCGATCGATGCAAAAAATATCTCTGTCAAACATGGCGCTGTTCAGATCCTCCATGACATTGCACTTACCGCTGAGACAGGGCGCTTTGTTGGTTTGATCGGGCCGAATGGGTCCGGAAAGACCACGCTCCTAAGGTCGTTGGCGGGTCTTCAGCGTTTGGCCAGCGGCGAAGTTTCAATTAGTGGACGACTAATTGTTGACATGACTGACGCGGCGAGGGCAAGGGAAATGTCTTATATGCCCCAGGGAACTGAGGTGCATTGGCCGCTCCTCGTTGGGCGGCTCGTTGCGTTGGGCCGTATCCCAACTCTTAATTCTTGGCGTGGCTTGCTCGGCTCTGATCATGACGCGGTTCTGCATGCGCTGCGATCTGTTGACGCACTACATTTAGCGGACCGCGTCGTTTCAACCCTGTCGACTGGCGAGCGAGCAAGGATTCTCTTGGCGCGGGCGCTGGCGAGCAACCCTGCCATATTACTAGCTGACGAGCCGGTTGCTTCGCTGGATCTCAATCACCAGTTGCTTGTTCTTGATGTGATCTGTGACCTTTGTATTCGGGGCATGACCGCGGTTGTGGTCTTTCACGACTTGAGTCTCGCGGCGCGCTATTGCTCCCACCTGTCCTTGCTGCACGAAGGTCGAGTTTTTGCAGAAGGCCTCCCAGCCGAAGTTCTCATCCCAAGTAATTTGCGTGACACCTATGGCGTCGACGCTGTGCTTTCCAATGATCTGGGGGTTCCCCAGGTCGTCTCGTTTGGGCGCGTCGATCAAGACGGCCGGCACGCATGAAAAGTTTGGGCACAGCTCTCGTTGTCTCCCTGGCTGCTCATGTTACTGCTGCCGGTGGTTTTTTTATTGGATGGTCGGGGGCCGCACCCGAGGATCAACCAGGAGTTATCTTCGCAGAGATTGTCTACGAGACTTCCTTAGAGAACGCGATTACCGAGGATCGCCCGCAGAATGCCGCGGCAATTAAGGACCCACCGGTCGCGCCAATAGAGATGACGCACCGGCCTATTAAATCACCGATCAAGTTATCCGAGCTGCAGCCCACGGCGCACCACGCAGTTCATCCGCAAACATTGCTCTCAATTGAGCTGCCGGACCCAGAGCCGATCATTCCCGCACCCACGCTGCCGATTACGAGCCTAGGGTTGCAGTCATCGGTACAGCCGGTGCTCGCCCTTCTCCCGGACGAAATCCGTCGAGACTGGGTAGTGCCACGGCAAAAACCGCGACCCCCCTCACACCTATCGGGTGCTGCAAAATCCGATAAAGAGATTAACGCGCCGCTACCTACGGCAAAGAAAACGGTGACCCCTGCGCCAGAAAGGTTTTCTAATCCCCAACGGGCTGGCGGCAGGCGCTCGGGTGTGGAGAGTGAGAGCGTCGTCGCAGCGTTACCCCCGGGTACTGAGCCCATATCCAACTCAAGTGATATCAGCGCACCGGAATACGCGGCACCCGCACTCGGAAATCAATCGCCCAAATACCCCTACGCGGCGCGGCGCCGTGGGATGGAGGGGAAGGTAGTCATTGAAGCTGTTGTTGACCGCGCAGGAACTGTGGCAACGGCTGTGGTCGCGGTGTCGAGTGGTCATCGCCTCCTCGATCGTGCAGCTCTTTCCACGGTCAAGCGATGGATCTTCCATCCCGCGCGCCGGCGCGGGCAAGCGGTGGGGGCTACCATTGCCATCCCGATTACGTTTGCCCTGGAAACGGCGTCGGCCTTTGCTCAGGAGTAGATCTTGGTCGTGGCCGGTGACGGATTAGACCGTCGCCGTTAGTCTTCTGCGATGAGCTGCCCCTTACTCTGGAGAATTTCGTGAAGTCACGCCTTGGCGAGCCCGTTGCGCGAACGGAAGATGACCGGTTCCTTTCGGGGCGCGGCCGCTACACCGACGATCATATTTTCCGAGGCGAGGCCCGTGCCGTCGTCCTTCGTTCTCCTCATGCCGCGGCAAAGATTATTGAAATTGATACGAGCCCGGCATTGGCTTTGCCGGGCGTCCTGGCCGTGTTTACCGGCGCCGACGTTGTAGCGGCGGGCATAGGGTCAGCAGGATCGATGGCCCAATACGCGCGGCCCGATGGCAGCCCGATGTTCAAGGCGACACGGTCCGTTCTTGTCACCGATGGACGTGTACGTCACGTCGGGGATCCGGTGGCGTTCGTTGTCGCAGAAACGCTCGATGCTGCACGATTGGGCGTGGAGGCGATAATCGTCGACTACGAACCGCTTGAAGCCGTCACCGATGTGCTCGCCGCGTTAGACCCGGGCGCGCCTGCCGTCTGGGAGAAATGTCCAGATAACACATCGTTTTTCTTCCAGGCGGGCGATGAAAAGGCGGTCGACGAGGCATTCACGCGCGCTGACCATGTCACAAAACTCGACTTAGTCATCAACCGGGTTTCGGCGGCGCCCATGGAGCCTCGGTCAGCGGTTGCTGACTATGACCCCTCTGACGATCGCTTGACGTTGTATTGCGGCGTGCAAAACCCTCATTCGATGCGTCGTATTATGGCTCGGCAGTATTTAAATATCCCAGAGACAAAGTTGCGTCTCGTCAGCCCTGATATGGGGGGCGCATTTGGGATGCGGGCCTCGCCATACCCTGAATTAGCATTAGTACTTCACGCCGCGCGGACCCTGGCCCGTCCAGTTCGTTGGACGATTGATCGGTCGGAAGCTTTCATCGCCGATGATCAGGCTCGCGATAATCGGACTACCGGAGAATTGGCGCTTGACAAAGATGGAACATTCCTCGCACTGCGAGTGCGCACCGTTGTATCGATGGGGGCGTATGTTTCCATGGGGGGCGTTGGGCCTGCCACAATGAACATCGGTGGATTGGCCGGCGTTTACAGAACCCCGGCAATCCAGGTCGCGGTGCGCGGCGTCATGACGAATACGCCCTCAACATCTGCCTACCGCGGCGCTGGTCGTCCAGAGGCGTCGTATACCATCGAACGGTTAATCGATGCGGCTGCACGCGAACTCAAAATCGACCGTGCCGATCTGCGTCGGCGCAACACGATCTCGCCTGCCGAAATGCCATTCAAGACGGGTCTCGTGTTTACCTACGACTGTGGTGCCTTCGAACAAAACATGGACCTCGCCTTGGACGAGATCGACTACTCAGGCTATGCGGCTCGCGCATGCGAGTCTGAGGCGCGCGGATTGCTTCGCGGGTTCGGTTTGGCGAATGTCATTGAACGGGCGGCCTCGCTAGGCGAGGAGACCGCCGAGATTCGTTTTGATCCTTCCGGCGGCGTCACGCTGCTCATGGGTACTCATTCCCATGGCCAAGGGCACGAGACTGTCTTTAAGCAACTGTTGTCAGGAAAACTTGGGTTAGAGTTTGATGACGTTCGCTACGTCCAAGGGGACACCGATTTGGTAGCGCACGGTTTTGGTACGTTCGGATCTCGATCATCAGGATTAGGCGGTGCGGCTTTGGAGCGCGCTGCCGACAAGATAATCGAGAAATGTCGGCTCATTGTAGCGCACACGTTGGAGGCGGATACTACAGATATTGAGTATGACGCAGGCGTGTTCACCGTTGCCGGAACCGATCGCCGAACAACGTTGATGGATGCCGCACAACTCGCCTACGCAGCTACCAAATTACCACCAGGGATGGAGCCAGGCCTGCATGAGCGGGCGGCATTTGTGCCCACAGGCGCAACGTTTCCTAACGGGTGCCACGTCTGTGAGGTTGAAATTGATCCTGATGACGGATCAATCCGGATCATCCGATACATCGTGGTCGATGATGTCGGGACCGTTATGAACCCGTTGCTTCTCAAAGGGCAGATCCACGGTGGGATTGCACAAGGCGTCGGGCAAATCCTTATGGAAGATATCGTCTGGGACCCCGAGAGCGCACAGCAATTGTCTGGCTCCTTCATGGACTACTGCATGCCGCGCGCTTCAGATTTCCCGTTGTTCGGTGTTCTCAGCAATCCTATTCCGACCGCACTGAACCCTCTGGGGATTAAGGGCGCCGGGGAAGCGGGCACGGTTGGTGCGATGCCGTGTCTGATGAACGCCATTGTTGATGCCCTTGGCCAGCGCGGAGTTTACCACTTAGACATGCCGGCCACGCCTGCCCGCGTCTGGCACGCGCTACAAAACGCCTAGCTCAATCTGCTGCAAGCGGAGAATATGAGTAGTAGGCACCGGTGCGTTTTTTGGCCCACGTTCGCCGTTAGCGAGAGATACGCTTAAAGGTGCGGTTTATCTTAGATGAAATGCGGTCCTTTACCACGATGTGGGCGGCGGTTCGTCTGCGGTCGTCCCTGAAACCGGAAGGGGTCATTAGGTAATCGATCCCAGCTCACATTCGGTCGATGCTGAGCGCGCCGCCGACCCAAACTTTGATGCGATTGAGCGCGTGCTACCCATACTGCAACAGGGTGGGCGGGTCATTTTATTGTCTTCGACGATGTATTTTCGGTCAGTCGCGCGCGAATGCCAGGTAATGCACCTTGTGCTCCGCTGTCGGGTCAGGGACGTCGTTTGGTTGACTTGGACGATATGGTGTTGGCGAGCGGTGGCGCCATCTTGTGACTGGGCCGGGTGTTGAGCGTGGCTGATCCCCTACTGACACGATGGCGGAATGGGTTAAAGGAAGGCGTTTCGATGAGTCCATTCGGCCAGGGTCGCTGTGCGCCGCTCACCACAGAAACAGCCGTTGATGCGTTATTTTACGTGCTTGGTTAAGTGCCGGCCGTCTGCCAGATGAGCGCGCCAGGTGAAACGACTTACCTTGATATTGCTTAACGCCTTTGCACCGCCATGGGGCTACCAGAGGGCCGGGTCGCAGCGTCGCCCGCTACGCCATCGGCATTGGAGCAGGACGATTGGCTGCGCCATGTCTCACTAGAGCCGACGCCCAGCCTTCTGAACGGACCGATGCTGTCCTTTGATGCGGGCGTGAGCGAGACAATCGAGCACTTTCTTGCGTAAGCTTTCTTCGCACTCGATCGGCAAGTGCTTTCCTAGGAGAGGAGGCATCCGTCTTCAGCGGGCTCGATCGGAGAGAAATCACTGCCCGCGTGGTATTCCGCCCGCACAAACGTGGTTTGCGGGTTCTCGACAGAATTTACGTTGACGTAAAACAGCGTGCGGCTGCGTGGCGAGATGTTGGCGGCAGATCCGTGGACGAGATTGCAATGCATGAAAAGGACGTCACCGGCGCGCCCTGATGAGGCGGCAATCCCTCGACTGTCCACCATATGGCTCAATTTGCGTGAACTGAGTTTCATCAAGATATTGCCGGCGGCATCTTTGATCGGTTCGAAATCGTCGATCAAGCCTTCGTCCTGAGATCCGGGAATGTACAGAAGAGGTCCATTCGTAGCGTCCATGTCGTCTAGGAAGACCGCAATCATCATCGCGCGCGGATTGGGAAGACCATCGACCTTGTGCCAGGTTGAATAATCCTGATGCCAGTCGAAGCCGCCGGTCCCGTGGCCCGCGTTATAATTAAGTCGTGACTGGTGAACGTAAACCCCCGAACCAATCAGTTGGGTTGCTGGTCCAATAAGACGGGGGTGTCGGCAAAGACGGTCGAACGTTGGCTCATAGGCATGGGCGCCGTGGACCATTCGTGCAACAGCGCCGTCGGCCTCCGGCGTAATGTTGGGCAGATCCTGTCTAGCAATCTGATCTGCGGCATTGCGCAGAATGACAGCCTCGGTTTGCGTAAAAACACTTTCCAAAAGCAGGGCGCCGGTGCTTTCGTATTGTTGGACTTGATCGGTTCCCAGCATCCGCGTTAGTTCTCCCTAAGTAATCAGTGGTGCGCCCGGCAGGATTCGAACCTGCGGCCCCAGGATTAGGAATCCTGTGCTCTATCCGACTGAGCTACGGGCGCCACGCTTCGTTCTAGGATGGCGGCCCTGTGGGCGTCAACGTGGTTAGCGTAAGATGCTCGACAAAAATGGGTAAAGGAATGGATGTGCTGTGCCGTTGTCGTGACCAAAATGCCAAGGGCTGGAAGGGTGTGGCCGGGTGTTTCGTCCTATTCGTAAGTGTCGTGGCACTAATCGCCAGTGGCTGTACGACAAACCCAGCAACCGGTGAATCAGCATTCACATTGTTCATGTCCCCCGCAGATGAAGTGCGCGTGGGGGCGCAAGAGCATCCCAAGATATTGGCACGTTTTGGCGGCGCCTATGAGGATCCACGTGTCGGCGGGTACGTCGCAGAGATTGGAGGTCGGCTAGCGGCAAATTCCGAAATGTCTCGGTTTCCGTTCACATTTACCGTTTTGAATTCGCCAGAGGTCAATGCTTTCGCGTTACCGGGCGGCTATGTCTATGTCACTCGTGGGCTTCTTGCACTAGCCAATAGCGAAGCGGAGCTCGCGGCGGTGATCGGACATGAGATTGGTCACGTGGTGGCCCGCCACACTGCGCAGCGCTACAGCCAGTCGGTTGCGGCTGGCGTGGGCGCGGCTTTGTTAGGTGCCGTTGTTGGCGGCGCTACTCAGCAACTCGCCCAGCTAGGTAGCGAACTGTACCTTGCAGGCTTTTCACGCGAACAAGAGTTTGAAGCTGATCAGCTCGGGGTCCGTTACCTAAAGAATGCCGGCTATGAGTCGTATGCCATGGGCGGGTTCTTGAAAAACCTGATTCGGAACAAAACTCTTCAAGAACAGATACGAGATGATGACTTGCCCAACGCAGATTTTTTTTCCACCCATCCCAATACGCCTGATCGGGTTGCGCGCGCAGCAGCTGCCGGGGCCGTGGGCGTGGTCGGAAGAGATGCTTTGTTGCAAAACGTTGCCGGATTGGTCTTCGGTGATGATCCTTCGCAAGGCCTGATCCGCGGACGGCGGTTCTCGCACCCTGATCTTGGACTGACGTTTGAAGCGCCACCCGGCTTCCGGCTCACCAACACTCAGCAGGCGGTCTATGCTCGCAAGAGGAATGCGGCAATCGTTCGGTTCGACGCTGCCCGTCGTGACGAGGCGCACCCTGATCCTCGGATCTATCTGACCGAGATTTGGGCGCTAAACACAGCTTTATCGAATGTGGAGCGGATTAGCATCGGCGGACTACCGGCCGCCACAGCGTCGGCACGTGTTTCGGGCAGTCTCGATGACTACCGGGGGCCGCTGGATGCACGGTTTGTCGCCGTCCAGTTTCCCAGCAACAAATTGTTCCGGCTGTTGTTCCTGTCGGTGCCAACCCAAACGTCAGGTTTGGAAACGGACTTCCGGCGAACGACATTTTCCCTCCGAACTCTCTCAAGTACGGAGATTTCCCAGCTTGTCCCTCTTACAGTTGAAGTGCTCGACGTTCGGCCGGGTTCGACGTCGGAGTCGTTGGCTGCAGGACTGCCATTCTCGAGTCTTAGGCTAGAGCGGTTCCGGGTGTTGAATGGGTTCAACCCAGGTGATCAACCCGTACCCGGTGAGAAGGTAAAGGTCATCGCCGAGTGATAGACCGCTAGACTTCAATCCACTCCGTTGCCGCGCCATCTGGCAAGAAACAGGCTGCTGCAAGGCGACCGCCGAAGCCGCAGCCCGCGTCGACGCTGGCTGTCCATTGGTTCATCGCGAGACCTTCGTGCCGTCGGTCATAGCCGCGTACGATCATCTTAACGTTGCCATAGGCGCTATCAATCGCACTGAAATACCCAGAGCCCCACCATAGCGTATCCCCTTGCTGTGAGAGAGGGCGGTGTGGGTCAAGGCCGGCGTGTACAAACAAAAGCTTACCGTTCTCGGTGAAGGCCGCCCGTTTTGCGCTGTTCAATAGCTCGTCGTGGCCCACGCGCCGCTGGGTACTCGTACGCAGCGCGTTGGTCCACCGGGTAATGGCAATCGCACCTTCCCCCATAAGGGACCGGGCCTCATCAATTCGACCGCCATAGGCGGTCAGCGTTGCCGCGACGCCTTGCTGAATCATCCACTCGAACACCTCGCGGGGGTTGGGCGCGAACTGGATTTGCAGCATTTTTGCCCACATTTCTTCTTGTGTACCGCGGAGGTAGGCGAAGTCGCCAGATTCCATACCCGGTAGGAACATCGCCCGCCGGAAGCTGAGAACTTCGTCGAGCGTCTCCACAATCTGAGTACCGTATCCGATGAGGTTGCCGAGGTAGACGAAGCGGTCTCCGCGCGTGGCGCGCGCGCCGATCTCTCGGTGAAGGTATTTGAGTCTAGTGGCATCACCGTGAACCGCCCCGATCGCCCATATCCGGCGCACAGCAGTCAGCTTGGCGTAAGCGTCGCTGTCTTCGTCGATCATCCTTTCGACGCCAGGCCGTTCAATTGAACTCTCCAGCCAGTGGCCGCATGTACGATCGTCCTGATCGGACTACTCCGCCTTTAGAGCTTTGAGCAGTCGGTCTTGAGCCGCCGCCTCGTCGGTCTTGTCGACCGCAGCAACCTCGCGCACAAGGCGGTCGAGTGCCGATTCATAGATCTGTCTTTCGCTATAAGATTGCTCAGGCTGATTGGCGTTACGATGAAGGTCTCGCAGAACTTCAGCGATTGAAGTCGGGTCACCAGAATTTATTTTTGCTTCATACTCTTGGGCACGCCTGCTCCACATTGTCCGCTTGACCCGAGCGCGTCCCTTCAGCGTGGTCATCGCGTCTTCCATAATCTTTGGCGTCGCTAGTTTGCGCATTCCGGCGATATCGACTTTTCCCACGGGGACTCGGAGGATCATTTTGTCTTTCTCGAATTCGACGACAAACATCTCGAGATGGATCCCAGAGATTTCTCGGTCTTCAATCGCCGTAATTTTGCCAACGCCGTGGGTGGGGTAGACGACGTAATCGCTCACCGAGAATGGCAGTTGTTTCCGCTTTGCCTTTTCGGCCTTTTTTGGCGTCACGTTTACTCCGGTTTGCGTGGGCTGTGGCGCGCTTGCGCTGGTGGTGGAAGGTTTGAGTGGTTCTTTTATTGGGGGCTTCTTTCTGGCAGGTGCTTGTGTAGCCCTTGGCTTCGCTGCCACGGCCTTCTTCTTCGGCTTTGCGGGCGCGGCCGCATTATTCTTTTTGGCTGTTGCTGCCACAGCCTTCTTCTTCGGCTTTGCGGGCGCGGCCGCATTATTCTTTT
>Ga0115002_10003328_pt1 | contig 20151 bp, 11 predicted proteins | sample ArcticOcean_MG_C_8_FD_89576 | JGI IMG/M metagenome (GOLD analysis project Ga0115002, IMG submission 89576) | Marine microbial communities from western Arctic Ocean - ArcticOcean_MG_CB11_86 | ecosystem: Environmental > Aquatic > Marine > Oceanic | place: Arctic Ocean: Canada Basin | collected... | reverse complement strand
TATCTCTATTGGCTGATCGCGATCGCGGTGATCGCCTATCTAGTCTGGAAGAACTGGGACCGCATCAAATCAGCCCTCTCAAAGTTCTGGGAGAAAGTTTGGGCCTGGTGGAGCGTCGCTTGGGTTGGCAAGAAGGTAAAAGAAGCGAGTATAGAAGAAGAAGAAGAAGAAACGCCACGACCTACTTTCGCCGATTTCCCAAATCCATTCCAGTCTGGTCGAGCCGAGAAGATGACGCCGGACGAGCTGATTCAATACAGCTACGACGCACTTCAGGCGTGGGCCGAAGATGCGAACATTCGCCAGGGCGAACCCACGCCAAATGAATTGGCCAATCAAGTTGGAGCTGCCGAGCCATCACTGGCGTCCGACTCGCGAAACCTAGCGACGTTGGTTGCACAGTCTGCCTACTCGCCAGAAAACGTCGATCCAGCTGCGATCGACTATCTCCGCAGCTTCTGGAAAAACATTTCCGCAACCTCAACACCCGTTGCTGTTTAGGAATCGAGGGCTTCCATCTCTTCGATCTTTTTGTAGAGAGTTCCGCGACCAATTCCCAAGATTTTACAGGCTTCCGTCTTATTGCCATTCACGAGTTGTAGCACATGTTTAATGTGACGAAACTCAGCGTCCTTCAAGCAAATCTGTCCACCTTGAGGTGCGCCTGCGTTCTTACTTCCCGCCAACCCGAGGTCGGGGGTTAGTACTTCATCCCCAACGCCCAGCACTACCGCTCGTTCCACCGCATTCTTTAACTCGCGGACGTTGCCCGGCCAATGGTAAGTCCTAATTGACTCGATCGCCGCTTGAGACAATCTCGTCGGGCCCCGCCCCATCCGCTTGTGATAGGTATCGAGAAACATCATTGACAACTCTAATGCGTCATCGCCACGCATTCGCAGCGGCGGAACTTCAATGTCGATCACTCGCAATCGGTAGTAAAGATCCTCGCGGAATTTTGAATTTCGCACCATCTCTTCTAAGTCGCGATGAGTGGCGGCGATAACCCGAACTTCAACCTTTATTTCTTCGCTCCCGCCCAATCGCATGAACGGATGACCTTCGAGGATACGCAACAATTTTGACTGACACGTGAGACTCATTTCGCCCACTTCGTCGAGAAAAATCGTACCTCGATGAGCCCGTTCGAACTGCCCAATGTGCCGCCGATCTGCCCCGGTAAACGCTCCGACTTCGTGACCAAATAACTCGCTCTCCAAAAGCGATTCGCTAAACGCCGCGCAATTGACCGTAACGTATGGACCGGCGCTCTGCGGACTACACTCGTGAATCGATTGAGCGACGAGTTCCTTGCCCGTCCCACTTTCTCCTAACACCAAGACCGTCGAAGCCGACGGACCAACTCGCGCGATCTGATCCAACACCGCTTTCATTTGGGGACTGGCGCCAAACAATTTCTTATTTGTCGATAATCGCCGTCGCAATTCTTCGTTGGCTTGCTCAAGTCTTTCCCGGTGTTCCAAGTTCTCCAAGACCGAACCAGCCTGATGGGCAACAACCACGGCAAAGTCCAAATCGGGATGAGAAAAAACACCTCGCTTCGGTGAACGATGGCATTCAATCGCTCCGCGAATAATCGTCGGGCCAGGAATCGGAACACCCAATGCTCGTCCCGCAACTGAAGGGGCGTCCGTTACTGTTTCCTCTTCATTGTGCTTCCCCTCAATCAGAATCGCCTTCTCTTTCTCAACTGCCAGACTCGCTAACAAATGCCCCTCGTGCAATTGTCCCCAACTCGCTGCACAGCGCAGCCGTCCGTCCGCAGCAACCAACCATATGGAAACAGAGTCCGGGTCTATCCCCTCGACCAAGGCATCGATGGCAACTTGAAACAAAGCTTCCGTGTCATTGTGTTGCTGCAACAAATTCGCCAATCGACATAAGACCGCCGAGTCGCGAGCGATGCGGGACATCGAGTCGCCGATACTCTTTTCCACCAAACCGCCACGTGAATCCGGTGTCTCCGATGCATCGTGAATCGTTTCCGATGGCGGTACTGACGGCGCCATTCCAAGAACGGCATGATCAGTCGCGTCGTCTACAAATAAAACTAAAGCGTCGGCAACTCGAATCAAGTCGCCTGGCTCCAGCACCGACTGCTGGACAGATTGCGAATTGAGGAAAGTGCCATTCAAACTTCCACAGTCTTCGACGTGCCAACGGTCAGCGCGATAAGTAATCTGCGCGTGAAGCCGACTGGCGCGATCGTCGTCAATGTGTAAATCGCGCGAAGCATGACGCCCAATACTGACCGCATCGCGACCTTGTATGAGCGGAATTTTCGCTCCGGGCGTCGGCCCGTTAAGCACAAGTAAAGAAAAGGACATCAGCGCTTCCTCCAAAATTGAAAACGGGGAAGCCAATCCAAGAGCGTGGTGTTGGCTTAGGGAATCGTACTGATTCAAGGCGCTCAAGACAATACATGCGCCTTGAATTAAGGCGCAAATTAGCATAATAATTTCTGGTGAAATTAATTAACATTACATAAGTCGGTATGAAAGCACGGCTTAAACGCGAAATACGGATAAATCTCGGCTTTTTGGCACCTCGGTTGCATTAGCTATCTACCGGAACTAACGCTAGCGACCGGGGGGAAGCTAGTCCTGATGCACCTTTTCGTAAATGGGGAAACAGATGTCTTTTCACACCCGCAATGCGCTGAAATCTCGCGCACGCCGTCGCCGCAATCTTCAGCAGCGACGTCAACTCCAGCTCGAATCACTCGAAGGCCGCGAACTACTTGCAACTCTCGTCGACGGATCGACACTCTATGTCGACACCAACGAGGAGTCCAACGAAATCTTCATTTCGCAAACAGCGAACGAAGAAGGACGTTTTTTGAACGTGGTCATTGACGAAAATACGACCAGCTTTCCCAGCGAAAACATCACGCACATCGATGTTTCTTCAAATGGTGGCGATGACTCGATCTTCATCGAGGACACCGTGTCACAAACGACAGATCTCCGCGGCGGTACTGGTAACGACGAGATTACCGGCAGTATCCAGAACGACGAGATCGACGGCGGTCCTGGCAACGACATCATCGTCGCTCGTCCTGGCGACGACCTAATTCGAGGTGGGCTAGGAAATGACGTCCTTCACGGTGGACTGGGCGACGACACGATCCACGGCGATGTGAACGACGGGACCGCTGGTGAAGATGGAACCAACGATGTAGCTGGCGATGTTAGTATCGGCATTCCCGGTACGGACCCGAACGTCCTCGTCTCCCACAACGACTACATTACTGGGGGTCGAGGTAACGATACAATCAACGGAAACCGAGGGACGGATGTCATCTTCGGTGGGGCAGGAGATGATCTCATTAATTCGGGTTCCGGCAACGACGCGGTTGTTGGCGGCAATGGTAACGACACCATTAACACTGGCAGTGGCGATGACTTTGCGTTTGGCGACGGTACCGACACATTACCACCAAACGTATACGATCCGTTTGTTTACGCCATCGAATTCTCGCACGTAGGAAGCGGCGAAGACGTAATTGAAACGGGCAGTGGCAACGATGTCGCCTTTGCCGGAAACCTCAACGACCGAGTCGGTGGCGGCGAAGGCAACGATGTAGTTGTCGGTGGCGCCGGATCCGATGTACTCAATGGTGGTACCGGGAACGACATTATCCTTGGCGACTGGTTCGACATTGATACAACCAACGATCGCACTGCCTCAGAATTGGACGGACTCGATTCTCGAGTTCGCCACGTAGTTCTGGACGCTCGAGACGTCACTTCTCCTAACGACTCCGCCAACGATGTCATAAACGGCGGAGAAGGCGCTGACGTCATCCTCGGTATGCGAGGAAACGATCAGATTCAGGGTGGCTGGGATTCCGACATCATCGCTGGTGGATCTGGAAATGACACGATCGACGGCGATCCCAACGATATCGATCCAAACAATGGCAACGATGAGAATCCTGCCGACGAAGCTCGCGACGCCGAACTCGACGTTCGCGATCGAGTCAACGCGACTCAAATCCATGCGGAAGATAACGATCTTATCTACGGTGGAAATGGAAATGACATCATCGATGCCAAAATGGGACACGATGTTGTCCACGGCGGCAACGGTCGAGATCGTATTTCAGGCGGTAGCGGCCACGATTTCCTCAACGGTAACGACGGCAACGATACATTGGACGGCGGCCGACATTCCGATGCCATTTTTGGCGGTCCAGGTAACGACCGAATTTCCGGTGGCGGCGGCAACGATGGACTCGTTGGCGGTGCTGGCAACGACAAAATCGAAGGCGGACAAGGCGGCGACATCATCTTTGGCGACGCAACCAACGAACTCCCCGATAACGTCGTTTCGGTCTGGCAATACGCCTTCGACTACGCCGAAGTTAATCGCGGACGCGATTCTATCGAAGGAAATGAGGGGCACGATCTCATCTTCGGTGGAGCGGGTGGCGACAATGCAGTCGGCGGCAGCGGAAACGACGTGATCGTCGGCGGAACTGGCAACGACCGACTGAGCGGCGACGCTGGAAACGATACCATCGCTGGCGACTGGAGAAACGGCAGTCGAATCGACGAACCCGAAATCGTCGATTCAGTTGACGAAAACGTCCGCACAAACGTCTTAGACCAAGACGCCAATGACGATGTAAGGCGACACCGCGGCGGTCGCGATTTGATCAACGGCGGAACGGGTGACGATCTGCTGCTCGGCATGTATGGCAACGACATGATCATTGGCGGTCTCGGAAGCGACGTCATTCACGGTGGACGTGGCAATGACGTTGTCGAAGGCGACGCGCGTGCGACAACTCGACTCTCTCGAGACGCTGTCGATACGAATGCTCGAGTCGATGGACTTCAGGGCCACAACACCGATGTAGCTCACGTGCCAGAACCGACCGATCGCGCAGACGACTACATTTCCGGCGGATCCGGCAACGATCGCCTCAACGGTATGCAAGGCGACGACGTCATTCTCGGCGGTAGCGGTCGCGACCGAATCACCGGTGCAGACGGTGACGACGTGATCGGTGGCGGCGATGGACGCGACAGAATTGACTCCGGCGACGGCGACGATGTCGTCTTCGGTGGCGCTGGAAACGATCGCATCACAACTGGTGGCGGCAATGACTTCGCCGTCGGTGGCGATGGGAACGACAAGCTCAATACCGGACGTGGCAACGACCTCTCGATGGGCGATGGCGGCAATGAACTACGCCGCGACGTCGAACCCATTAGTTACGCACGCGAATATCTCCACACCGGACACGGACGAGATATCATCGTCGCCGGAAGTGGCGAAGACATTGTCGTCGCAGGAAGTGGTAACGATACCGTGTTTGGCGGAGCCGACAGCGACATCATCCTCGGCGGTCGAGGTAACGACCGACTCGAGGCAGGTTCCGGAAACGACTTCGTCCTTGGCGATTACGTTTTAATCTCCTCCGATGAAGATCCAACCGCGATCAATGCAGTCGAACGACTCGATGAAGACGTGCGAGATCTTGTCGATGTCGTCACCGATCGTCCCGAACCAGAACCGAATTTACCGCCTGGCAGCGACAAGATCCATGGTGGCGATGGCGATGATGTATTGTTCGGCCAAATCGGCAACGATACCGTACATGGAAACGCCGGCGACGACGAAATCCACGGTGGAGTCGGCAACGACAACCTCAGTGGCGGAGCGGGCAATGATGTGATCACCGGCGGCGAAGGGGACGACAACCTCAGCGGCGGCGATGGTGACGATGTCCTCAACGGCGGACCAGGTAACGACGTACTCGAAGGTGGAAATGGAAACGACTTACTGCTCGGCGGTGAAGGCAATGACCTCATCTACGGCGACCAATTGGTTACCATCGACCCCCTCGATCCCGACCCCGTCGATCCCGATCCCGTCGATCCTTCGCCGATTGACGTTCACATTCGCTTCGACGCCGAGATTACCGACGACGCTCGCGACGTCGGCCCGACCGATCCCAACGAACTTCCACACCCAACTCACAACGATGTGATCCGCGGCGGTTCCGGCAACGATCGCATCTTCGGTATGGAAGGACACGATATCGCACTCGGCGGCGAAGGTGATGACCATATCCAAGGCGGCGTTGGACACGACGCTATCGACGGCGGTAGCGGAGACGACAACCTCAATGGCAATCGCGGTAACGACGTAATCTTCGGCGGTGAAGGTAACGACGAAATCCTCGGTGGCGAAGGGAATGACGGCATCGCTGGCGGCGATGGCAACGACTTCATCGAAGGTCAAAATGGCAACGACTGGCTATTCGGCGATGCGACGAATGCTTATCCCGATGGCTATGTCGATGCCTGGGACTACGCTCGCGACTTCGCGAACGTCGGACGCGGTGAAGACGTCATCACCGGTGGTGAAGGAAACGACATCATCTTCGCAGGAAATATGTCTGACGCCGTCGAAGGCGGCAATGGAATCGACTTGATTTTCGGTGGCTGGGGTGACGACATCCTAGCTGGTAACGGCGATACCGATGTCATCGTCGGCGATCCGCAAGATCGAGTTCAAATGACGAACGACGAACTGAATTCTCTCGAGCAAGTCGACGAGCGAGTTCGCAACCAACTTACCGTTCCCGCCCGCGACGGCGTGGATGACAACGGTGATATCCTTCCCGTACCAACAGGCAACGACCGTATCCACGGTGGGGATGGTCGCGACATAATCTTCGGGATGCTGGGAGATGATGGAATCGCCGCCGCCGGTGGAAACGACCTCGTCTTCGCAGGCACCGGCGATGATGAAGTCGACGCCGGCGAAGGTGACGACATCGTCTTCGGACAACTCGGTAACGACATTCTGCGGGGCAGCCGTGGAGCTGACAACATCCACGGCGGTGCCGGTGATGACTCCATCCACGGCGATCACGGCGAAGACGAACTAGTCGGCGGATCCGGTAGCGATTACCTCGAAGCCGGAGCGGGATTCGATATCGTCCGAGCTCGTGACAATGAACAAGACTTCATCTGTGCCGATGATGAAGACGATGTCGAATTCGACGAGGACCTGGACCGCTTCGTCTGTGAAGTCGACGACGTTCCCGGTGACGATCTCGGTAACGATCCCAATAACCTCGTCTAGAGAGAACAGATTAACGCCATAACGTGGAGCGTGGGTTGGCGTTAATTTTCGCGCCCGAGGCAACCGAAGAGTGCCTCGGGCGTTTTTTATTTCTTGTCCGCGAACTTTCGCAATTGAGAAGCAGAATTCATCCGCGGCCACATTCGAATCTATTCTCTGTCGAATCTATTCTGTGTCCGCGTCCACGTTCGCCTGCGCTTCGTCGGCAACTTCTGCCTGGCCCTCTTTCAGCACTTTTTCCATCCATCGACCCCACAGTAAATACTGACCGCCAATGAGTATCATCAGACATACGGCAACGACGATAAAGGGTCCCAGTGCTCCAAGCGTCAGGAAATAAAGTACCGTGGCACCAATGCTCAAAAAGAAACCGAGCAACATGAAACCAAAACAGGAAACTTTGTTCGCTTCCGGATCGGGTTTAGCAGGCCGAGTTGGCGCGGGGGGAGGAGATGGAGCTTGTGACATTTTTCGAGATCTCAGCGGAATTCGGGCACTGACCTCAGTGCGATCACGCTCCATGATCCCTCAAACACAATTTGGCTGCAACAGGTCAGTCGAATTAGAGGCCATCAAAAACGGCGTTTGGAAGAAACCGACCTCTCCCGATTTCGCACTGTGATGTTCAGTCCCACGCGACTCGGGCGAGGTCGTTTCAAGCAGGGTCGTTTCAAATAGCGACAATTCAAACCGCGACAATTCAGAAAGCGTCAAGATCGCTCATTTGTCGATTTCCTTGTCACCAAAGAAGTAACCGCAATCGCGATGTTGGGTTAACGCCCCGAATCTCCTATATTATGGTGGCCCTGGAATTAACGGTATGGAATCGGAATTCCTGGAGGCCGGAACAGTCAGAACTCCGTAAAAGAGTTCCCAAACCGATACTGGGACAACAAAATGCCGACGGCTTGGCAATCAGCGCTGGATGACGCGATTGACGCTCGATTTGAGCAAATGGTTCAATTGCGGCGTCATCTCCATCAGAATCCAGAACTATCTGGCTCGGAGCAACAAACGACGCTGCACATTTATCAGCTTCTGTTCGAAGAGGCGATTGCAGTTCGGATGGGACCAGAGGGTCGGGGCATCGTCGCCGACTTACCAAATGCCGAGAACCAAACGAGAGTCGCGTTGCGAGCCGACATCGATGCGTTGCCAATCGACGACGGCAAAGTGGGCTGCGAATATCGAAGCCAAGTCGATGGGGTAATGCACGCTTGTGGGCACGACGGACATACTGCCACCACCTTCGGTGCCGTCACAGGAATTGTGGACGCAATCGCTGCCAACCACATCCCGGCTATTCCGTTGCGAGCCATTTTTCAGCCCGCAGAAGAAACGTGCACTGGCGCCGCAGAAATGATCGAATTCGGTGCCCTCGAGGGAGTCGGTGCAATCTTCGCGCTGCACATGGATCCGACTCGACGACTTGGAACCGTGGGGCTGAAACCAAACGTTCTTACAGCGCATTGCGACGAGATCCGTTTTACCGTCCACGGTCGCGGTGGCCATGCGGCTCGGCCACACGAAACGATCGATTCGATCGCCGCTGCGGCTTACCTGGTAAGTGCACTCTACCAACTCATACCTCGCGTCACCGACAGCCAAGACGCCGTCGTTGTTTCCATCGGGCAAATCCGCGGTGGCGAAAACGCCAATGTAATACCAGAATCTGTCCACCTCAGGGGAACGGTTCGCAGCTTGTGCAAAGAAGTCCGCGACGAGACTTTTGAACACATTCGCAGAATCGCCAAAGGTGTAGAGACCACCACGGGATCGCGGATTGAAGTCGAGTTTGGGGTCGGAGCAGAGGCGGTGGTGAACGACCCCTATCTGACTAAATTGCTGACTCGAAGCGCAAGAAATTTGCTCGGCCCCGATAAAGTTCAAAACATCCCTCGACCTAGCATGGGAAGTGAAGATTTTGCGTTCTATCTGGCACACGTTCCGGGCGCGATGATGCGGCTGGGTTGTGTTTCAGATGCCGTCGGCGGGCCACTGCTGCACGCACCCAACTTTGACCTCGATGAAGAATCGATGCGAATCGGAGCGAAAATACTTGCTCGTTCCGCTGTTCACTGGGCACTTGAGCAAGACGATCAGCACTCCAAAGAAGGGAACTAACAAATGTCGACGATCCCATTTACTCGCAATGACAAACCAACTATTGGCGTCGAATTAGAGTTGGCGTTGGTCGATGCGGAATCCATGGCGTTGTCGAGTTCTATCGATCCGCTTATGGCACAGCTCCCAGTCGAATCGCATCAATTCTTCAAACCCGAATTAATGCAATGCACCGTGGAAATCATCACCGACGTTTGCAATAACGTCGGCGAAGCGGAATCAGATTTGAGAAAGAAGCTGCTACTGGCCGAATCCGCCGCAGACCAAATTGGAGTGGGACTCTGGTGGGGTGCAACTCATCCCTTCGGACTCTGGCGAGAACAACAAATCACCGAAACGCCAAGGTATCTCGACCTCGTCAATTTGCTGCAAGAGATGGCGCGGAGGCTAGTGACGTATGGCTTGCACGTTCACGTTGGAGTCGACACGGGCGACAAAGCCGTCATGATCTGTGACCGCATCATGCAATACCTACCGTTGTTGCTCTCGTTAAGCTGCAGCAGTCCGTTTTGGGACAATCGCAATACGGGCCTCCACTCCCATCGGTCGAAGATCATGGAAGGGCTGCCCACCGCTGGACTCCCCACACTCATGCGAAACTGGAGCGAATACGTTTGGCTAATTAATCACATGGTCGACACGGGCTTCATAAACACGATTCGCGAAATCTGGTGGGACGTTCGCCCCCATCATAATTTCGGAACGGTTGAGGTTCGTGTTTGCGACATGCCGGGAAATCTCGACGATGCCGTAGCACTTACAGCCCTGATCCAATGCCTCGTCACAAAGCTGTCGGATCAAATCGACGAAGGAACGTATCAACACGACTGCCACCCAATGATGGTCCGGCAAAACAAATGGCGAGCCTGCCGCTTTGGCGTCAACGCTCAACTCGTCGACTCCTACAACTTCGAGGTCAAAAGCGTAAGCCACATGACTCGAGAATTAATCGAAAGACTCGGACCAACCGCCCAAGAACTTGGCTGTCTCGAATACCTGCTACGAGTTCAAGATATCGCCGACGGCCGAAGCCACCCAGATAAACAACGCGACATCCTCGACGCCACTGGTGACTCCGCCGAAATTGTCAGGCAACTGATGCGGCAATCCAGAATCTCAAAAGTCGTTTAGTTAGAAACCGCATTGAAAAGGGGAGCAAACCGCGAATGAACGCTGATGTTCGCTAATGGAAGAAATGAAAAAGAAAAAGTTTGACGATTGAAGGACGTAGCCAACCCATTGATCCCGAAACCTGACTAAGCAGTTACACAATCTTCCTTACAGGCCCTTTTACGGGCCCCCGTGATCCGCTGGTGAAGTAAAACCATCATTCAGATGATTCCACGTCTCTATTACTTTCTTCTTTTTCTTCTTCCTCTTTAATTTTTTCCATTAGCGAATATCAGCGTTCATTCGCGGTTTCCTTCTTCTTCCCCTGAAACTCTGACTATCCAGAAATGCCTTCGGGTTTAAAGTATTCCGGTGCATCTTTCCACTTGATATTACAGCCGATGCTCGGAATCTGTTCTGCGGAGATTTCCTGGCCTGCCAATACGGCATCGGCAGCTTGTCGCAAATCTTCGCCCGTTACCGGAACACCCGATTTTGGACGACTGCTATCGAATTGACCTCGATAGACAAGTTTCTTATCGGCATCAAACAAGAAGAAGTCGGGCGTGCAGGCCGCTCGATAGTCTTTGGCAACTTGCTGGTCGTCATCGAACAGATAGGGGAATGTATAACCCCGTTGCTCGGCTTCGTGCACCATCTGCTCAGGCGAGTCTTGAGGATATGCGGAAGCGTCATTGGAGCTAATTCCAATGATCGCCAGTCCTTTGGCCTGATACTCGCGAGCGAATTGAGATAACTCGTCGGCCAAGTGTATGACGAAGGGACAATGATTGCACATGAAAACGACGAGCAAACCTGGCGCGCCAGCAAAGTCTGAAAGAGTTACTGTCTGACCGTCGACATTCACCAATTCCAACGCGGGGGCTTCCGTTCCAAGCGGCAACATTGTGCTTGCTGTTTTGACCATTGTCTTCTCCTGTCCATAAGATTCAAAAATAAATGTCGATTCGAATACCGATAAGATAAAAGGTATTACGCTCGCAGAAAAGAGTCGCAACGTAAAACAAGCCGAGTATTTGGGATCGGATAGCCGGTTGTGGACCCCAGTCGTAACTCTACCCAGCCTGGTAAGAATGTGAAGTTGCAGTATAGCTCGCAACAAATCGAGTCAAACCGACGTTCAACTCGTCGCCTGGGAAAAGCCAAGCTTCCCGCACCGGCTTACCATTTACGAATGTTCCATGACGACTGCCCAAGTCGCGAACAAATAATGCGTCGCCTTGTTGCTTGATTTCACAATGAACTCGGCTCACCCACTTGTCTTCTAAAAGAACGTCCACCTCGTCCCCACGGCCAAGGCGCACCGGAAACTCCGCCAGTGCGATCTCTGACGTAAAAGCCTTCGCATCGATATTAATCAATCGTGCCAGCATCTCTGTTCTCGCCAAGTAATTGCTACCTGGAGCGTGTCGAGTGGCAAATGGTGGGAACATAACCTAGAACCCCCCACAAAAACCCAGAACCCCCACGGTCTGGACCATTGAGTCGCCACTCAACAACCGACATTCATAATATCAAAATGCCCTTCCTAGCCAAACAGAACTACCACTTATTTCTGAGTTTGACGCAGTTTTTGCCAATCTCAAAGTGCTGAACAGCTTCGCCAGGACGCGTTTCCTTCGACAATCAAAGTCCCGCCTGATCGCAAACTGCCTAAATTGCGACAAAACGTCGACCGACAGATTTACGACTCGACAGATATACGACTACTCGAGGCCAAAAAGAGCTCGAGCATTTTTCGTGGATTGCTTCGCGAAATCCGTAAGCTCGACGCCGCGCACTGCGGCCAGACATTGGGCCGTGTGAGCCACCAGTGCGGGTTCGTTTGGACGTTGGCTTCTCTTGGGATGAGGCGATAGATAAGGGCTGTCCGTCTCGATTAGAATTCGGTCACTTGGAATCGTCGCGGCAACTTGGCGTAAGTCGTCCGACTTCTTATAAGTCACCATGCCCGCAAAGCTGATGTACATCCCCAACTCGAGGCAACGGGAAGCGAGGTCTTCATCGCCAGTATAGGAATGCATCACTCCCCGTAGCGGTCCTCGTTGACTCGCTTCCACCAGCATTTCATAGATGTCTTCGCCACAATCTCGCATGTGAACAATGAAGGGCAAGTCGAGTTGCTGGGACAACCGCAAATGTCGGTCAAAATAATCCTGCTGCATTTCAAACGGTGTTCGATCCCAATACCGGTCGAGTCCCGTTTCGCCGATCGCGATAACTTTCTCGCGTTTTACTAACTGCAGGATTTCGTCCCAATCGTCCGGCTTGGCGTCGACACAAGAATTTGGCTGAATGCCCACCGCTGCGTAAACACTGGGAAAGCGAGCTGCGATTTGCACACAACCGGCGCTCGTTTCGGCATCGATACCAACGCAAATGACCGTTTCAATGTCGGCGGCAAGAAAACGATCGACGACTTCATCGAGCTGACTACTCAATGACTCTTCGGTAAGATGCGAGTGAGTGTCGAAGAGCTTCATCGCAATCACTGATTTGAGATTAACAGGCAAAGACGATTGGTCGATAACGAAAGTCGCATGAATTTATGGCGACTTAGATGGTCGAGTTTTTCTCGATCTTGCCTTGGATTTCTAAGAGGCTGTCTAGATGACCTTTTGCTTCTCCGAGGGTCTCTTCTGCGAGAGCCCTAGCGTGCGGAGCGAGAGCGAGTTCGTCTCGCATCTTTTCGATTTCGACGATGGTCGCTTCCTGATGTGAAACGAGTCCGTCGATCAGATAGTCGATGCCCAAGTCGTGAAGTCCGCTAAAGTGGATTGGGAAGTGGCCATTCTCAACCGCGCCGCCGTTTTCGACGATTAAGTCATTCAACCGCTCGACCATATCTCGTTGGTTTTTAACAATGAACTGCAGCGTTGTGCCTACATCATTATTTGCACCGGCGAAGTAAGGTACAGCATCGCTGAGATAGTTCGCTAGTGAGCGGTTCAAATTTGCGGACAGGCGTCCCAAGACTAAAAGCGTTTCCGATGTCATCGTGAGTCCCCAGCAGCGTTAGGTAAACCAGTTTCTATTACACGTTTTGAAACAGCACTAAGAGAACAGATGTTCTGCGGCGGCCATCGCCCAATCGTGTAACCAACCCCAACTGACAATCAAGAATGCGGTAGGTAGCGTAATCGCAATTACAAACGCGCCTTGCCACGAGACATCGTTGAATCCAACCGATTCCCGCCCTTCAGGCTCGGGATCAATTGTCATCACCTTCACGATTCGCAAGTAGTAGAACAAGCTCAACGCCGTGTTAGCACCGCCCAACACCAACATGATCAAGAGGAAAGTAGCGGGATTGTCGGTTCCAGCACTGCTTCCATAAACTTCGGCAATCGAGGCAAAAATGGCAAACTTACCGATAAATCCTGCCAGCGGTGGCATCCCGATAAGACTGAACATGATCAGCGTAAAGCAAACTACGATACAGGGGCAACGTCGAATCAATCCAGCGTAGTCCGCGATCTCTTCTGTTCGCATCGCATTTCGCAAAAACGCGATAATCGCGAATGCGCCAAGGTTCATGAACATGTAAATCGAGATGTAAACGGAAAGCGATCCGAGTGCATTTTCTGCCATATTGGGAAATCCCAAGTCGGCTGCGATCAACATCGGTGGTACTGCCATCATCATGTAACCAGCGTGGGCGATCGTCGAGTAAGCGAGAAGCCGCTTGACGTTCGTTTGACCGTAAGCGGCCAAGTTGCCAAAGGTGCAGCTTAAGATAGCTAACAATGCGATCAATTTTGCCGCAAACCATCGCACATTCGACAAGCCCGCTGAACCGACCGAACCGTGAGCGTGATCGTCATCATGTCCATGTGCAGCGTCGCCGTCGAGTCCATGAGGGTGACCACCAGCGTGTTCTTCGCCAGCTTCGTGCGGATGTCCTTCGTCGCCAGCAACGCCATTAGCTCCAGTCGTGGCCAGCAACTCTTTGTCAGACTCGCCGACATTTGCCTGAGCAAGCATTGCAGTGCGTTCGCCTGGCTTCACGCCTTCGGGCACTTCAACACCGAATCCAATTGCAACTCGGACTAATAAAGCCAAGGCTGCAGCTTTGGATGCAACACTGAGAAACGCGTTGACTTCAGCACTGGCTCCCTCAAATACATCGGGGCACCAGAAGTGGAATGGAAAGGCGGATAATTTGAATGCTAAACCAACCATAATCATGAGTCCGCCAAGACCCAACACCATTGATTCGCCTCCGGAGAAGGTCGCGGCGTTGGCGGCCAGTTGAGCCGTCATTGTTGGTAGGTGAACGGTGCCGAGAATTCCGGCGACCAAGCTGATACCGTAAAGCATCACGCCTGCAGCACCAGCTCCGTAAACTGCGTACTTAAGTGCCGCTTCACTTGCTTCGCGACGTCCTTTTAACATCCCCGCCATAACGTACGACGGAACACTCGCCATCTCGACAGCCATGAAAATCATCAGCAGATGATTCGACGAAGCCATCAAACACAATCCGATTGTGGAACCGAAAACGAGCGAGTAGATATCGGGACCATCTTCTTTGTCGGGAATCCCGGACAACTTCGTGAAGACAGTGAACAAGACTAGAAACAATAAAAGTATTGCGCGGATAAACACGGAAAATTTGTCGTAAACCAGCATCCCAGTAAAGATTTCCATGCGGGAAACTGTCGAGGGGTCCGTCAGCGCTCCGTCGGTTCCGAGGATTGAGACGAAAAAACTTATTCCAGCACCTAAGAACGCTATATAGAAGGCATCGATGAAACGCCCAAAATTGAAAACGCGAACAAACAACATCAAGAGGATGGTTAGGCAAAGCACCAATTCGGGCATGAACGCACCGACGCTCGAATCAGCCGTGAAGCTCATTCCGCCGTCGGCCGAGCCCTTCGTGTCGATCACTAAATTGCTGACAAGTTCGTGTAAGTTCACGGTCGTATTCTTTTAACTATATGAAAGGTTAGTTTGCCACTTGAGTGCGTCGATCGGTTTCGAACATCGTCAAGTCATTGACCTGCTATCAACTCGCCCGTCGGCACTCGTGCATCGGCACCATCCACCTCGGGAACTTCGGGTGTTACGGGACCATTGTCTTCGTTTACGTTTGGTACGGGCCCCCCGTTTTCCGCGGGATGCTCTTCCGAATTCTCGTCGCCATGAGCGGCAACTTCGGGTTTGGCTTCTTTGACTGTCTTCGTCCAGTCAGCCAAGGATTCAACTTGGTTACCGATCGTTTTTTCCATGTAATTCAACACGAAGAAGTGAGGGAAAACTCCGAACAGTATCGCCAATACGAATAACGTTCCAGCGATCAAATTTTCGCGAGTCGTTGCGGGCACCAAGGCTTCTTCGTGCGGACCTTTGTAATCGGCTCCAAGATAGACTCGCTGAATCGCCCACAAGATGTAAGCGGCAGTGAGAATAACAACCGCAGCAGAAATGACTGCCAACGGAATGCTGAAGGCGAACACAGACAACACGACGAACACTTCGCCGATGAAGCCACACAAACCTGGCAAGCCAAGTCCAGCAAAGAACAGGCCGATGGCCAATGCTGTGTAGACAGGCATCTTTGCGAACAACGCACCGAACTCATTCAAGTTGCGGTGGTGAACTCGGTCGTAAACAACACCGACCATGAAAAACATCCCGGCCGAGCTGATACCGTGACCAATCATTTGGAACATCGCTCCTTGGACGCCCATATTCCAGAACGAGCTATCGTAAGCGAGTTCCTTCGTGGCCGACCAAACGCCAAGTCCCAAAACAACGTATCCCATGTGACTCACCGAACTGTAAGCCACCATTCGTTTGAAGTCTGTTTGAGCAAGAGCAGCAAAGGCTCCGTACACCATACTCGCCACACCAATACCGCAGACGACATACATCAAGTCGTAACCACCGTGTGGGCAAATCGGATAACAGATACGAATGATTCCGTAGCCACCCATCTTCAGAAGAACACCTGCCAAGATCATGGAAATCGGCGTGGGTGCCTGAACGTGTGCATCCGGCAACCAGGTGTGAAGTGGAATGCTCGGAACCTTAATTGCAAATCCGATGAACAGAAGGACAAACGCCCACCACTGTAACTGCGGTGAGAAGACTTCCGTCTTTTGTCCCATGGCTGTCATCGCCAAGATATTAAAAGAGTGAACAGGTTGGTCGCTAACCGCGAGCGCGATCACCGTCCCGTCCTTCGAAACTTCAACTAGATAGCTACCCGAAGCTTCGTCTTCTGCTGACAAACTTCCATTCAAATCTCCAACCCCGACGCTACCCGTGCCATCGGATCCTGCTGGCAAACTTGCATACAAAACTGCCGCGGACTGCGGATCGGAATTAACAGCTGCAAGCACATCACTTGCCGTCGTCCCGAAGATTATTTCAATCGAAACTGTATTGCTGACACCATCGTAGCTGGCTTTCGTATCGCCATCGCCGCCAACGAACGCTACGTTCAGCGGCTCGTGCGAATCAAGTGACTTCAAGCTCAAAGCCAGAGCACCACTCTTAGTGGTTACACGACCGACTCGAGCCTCTGCCGAGGGAGCCATTTTCAGGTCATTCCAAACAACACTGGCATTCGGTGTGCCGTTGATATTGCTGACTTTTGCCACTTCGCGAACATCGCTATTGAAGTAGAGCATCAAGATTGCGATCAGCATCAACACACTACCAACCAATGTGTAGAGGAAGAACTTAATCGCAGCGTATTCTCGTCGCTCGCCACCCCAGACACCGATGAGGAAGTACATCGGCAACAGCATCACTTCCCAGAAGACATAGAACAGGAAGAAGTCCAACGCCAAGAAGACGCCGAGCATTCCCGTTTCCAGAAGCAGGAAGAGAATACAGTAAGCTTTGACGTGTTTCTTGATCGACCAGCTCGCTCCCATCGCAAGTATACTCACGACTGCCGTGAGCATGACGAGGGGGAAACTAATTCCGTCCATACCTAACATATAGTAGATATCAAACGACGGTATCCATTCGACGTTAAATGCATTTTGCATTGTGCCAACAGCTGGATCAAAGCTGCTCGAACCACTCATCAGGAATCCGAGAACTGCTGCCACCAAAACGAGAAACGTAAAGGCTAGTGTAACACCTCGCAGCAGGTCGTCTTTGTCACTCGGCAAACAAGCAACTACCAACGCACCGATGGCGGGTAAAAAAACAACTAACGAAAGGAGAATTAGCGGAGAGTCAAACATTTCTATCTTTTCCTCAGGGTAGAACTCTGATCGAGTCCCGTACTTTTAACTTCCGGTGTATTAATTTGTTTCAGTATCGAGTTGATTCATTATCGAGTTGATTCAATATCGATTAACTCTGACGGAACAATTATGCCACGATTCGCAGATAACTAACTATGACAAACAAAGCGATTGCACCCAGCACAATGAACATCACATAGTGCCGCAACTTTCCAGTCTGCAAGCGTCGCAGGCCCAAACCTGCCTGATAAACCCAGCTTGCAAACAAGTTGACTGAACCGTCGACGATTCCCTGGTCGGCAACCATCTCGAAGGCACACGCGAACCATTTGGTCACCGCGGCCAATCCGTCAACAAGACCATCTATCAAACGCCGATCCACACCAGATATCCAACTGGAAACGACATGACACGGTTTGATAAAGATGAACTCGTATAACTCATCCCAATACCACTTGTTCCACAGGAACGTGTGGACAGGTTTGAATTGACTCTTGACGTCTTTGGGGTTCACCGAACCGAAGCAATACATGACGGTCGCCAAGGCGATGCCACCTACTGCAGTAAAGAACGCCATCAGAGTGACGGGAGTCTTGATTTCAGCCACATGGCTATCGTGCTCGTTGGGCCAAGTCATCCCATCGCGTGCATCAATAGCGGCCAAAGTGTGGTTAGGTCGAGCTTGTTCAAGCAAATTCGCCAAACTTACTCGCCATACGGGGAAACTCTTGTTTTTGTCCGAAGCAACATCCCACGCCACGGGCGGTTGGAACATCGACCAAGCGACCGTGATGGCAAAGAATGCAGTTACCATCAATGGCACTGTCATTGTTCGCGGAGATTCGTGAGCGTGATCGTAACGGTCCTGATCGCGGGGTTTGCCAGCGAAGGTCATGTACCACAGACGGAACATGTAGAAAGCTGTGACCGCGGCACCACCAGCTGCCGCCCAGAAAAACACCTGAGCGAGGAAGCTGTTTGTATTGACTTCTTTAAACGAGTACGCCTGCTCGAGAATCGCATCCTTGGAGTAATATCCACTGAGTCCAACGACAAAAGGAATACTCGCACCTGCAATCGCCAAGCATCCAATCAGCATCGTATAGGCAGTGATTGGCATCTTCTTGCGAAGTCCGCCCATCTCCGTCATATCGTTGGTGTGAACCGAGTGAATGACCGATCCGGAACCCATAAACAACAGGCTCTTAAAGAATGCGTGAGTGATCAGGTGCATCAAACCAGCAACCCAACCGCCTAGGCCCAAGGCGAGCATCATGTAACCGAGTTGGCTGACAGTCGAGTAAGCCAAGACTCGTTTAATATCGGTAGCAGTGATCGCGATCGTGGCGGCCATGAACAACGTAATTGCTCCGGTTGTCGCGATGACGAGTAAAACTTCGGGGACAAAGACGGGGAAGAATCGCCCCACCAAGTAAACACCAGCCGCAACCATCGTCGCGGAGTGGACGAGTGCCGAAACGGGAGTCGGACCTTCCATCGCGTCTGGAAGCCAGACATGAAGTGGCCACTGAGCACTCTTTCCTACGCAACCGCAGAAAATACCAACACCGGCAACAATCAACAGCCAATAACCAAAGCCAGCTTCTCGCCACTCCGGAATCTTCGCCGCAATTGCCGTTTCAATTTCTTGGGATGTAGCCTGAGGGCCGAGTCCCTGTACGATTTCACCAACTTGCTCTCGAGCACTAAAACGAACGACGCCATCTGGAATCACAATTTTGTGATCCTGGCGGTCGATGAGCGAAAACAAGCCTTGTTCGGCGACAACTTTTTCGCCGCTTTCGTTGAGAACGACCTGACCTTTGTCATCCACTTCGTACTTGTCGCCAAACGCGAACGTTCCAAAACATGTCCACAAAGCCATCAGGCCAATGATCATGCCGAAGTCGCCAACTCGGTTGACGATGAACGCCTTATTAGCAGCCGTCGAAGCACTCTCGCGTTCGACATAGAAACCAATCAGGAAGTAGGAGCAGATACCGACCAATTCCCAGAAGACAAACACCATTGCAATGTTTCCAGCCAGAACGATGCCAAGCATGCTGAAACAGAACAACGAAAGGTACTGGAAAAAGCGGTGAAAACGACCCGGACGCTTCAGGTTAGTACCGTCGGCACGGGTGACTTCGTGGTCTTCAATATCGTGTAACTCATCGTGCATGTATCCCATCGCATAAAAGTGGATACAAGATGCGATGAGAGTCACCATGCAAAACATGCAAAGGGTGAACGTATCAATGTAATATCCGATCGACAATTCCATGCCACCGAACTTGCCCAGCGTGTAATACTCGCCAGAGACTTCCGGCTTAATCGGTTGTGGGGCATGCCCGCCATGGCCGCCTTCACTATGTCCGTCGCCATGACCATCACCAGCATGATTCTCACCGGGGTGCGCTTCATCGCTGGGCGATTCGGGCGTGTGCCCGGGATCGTCTGCGACGGGCTCGTCGTCGAGAAGAGCGACGAGATTAACTGGCAGCTTGCGATCGCCCAGATTGGTCGCCGCATACGATTCTTCGGCTTCTACGTGCTGCTC
>Ga0115002_10003327_pt1 | contig 20152 bp, 21 predicted proteins | sample ArcticOcean_MG_C_8_FD_89576 | JGI IMG/M metagenome (GOLD analysis project Ga0115002, IMG submission 89576) | Marine microbial communities from western Arctic Ocean - ArcticOcean_MG_CB11_86 | ecosystem: Environmental > Aquatic > Marine > Oceanic | place: Arctic Ocean: Canada Basin | collected... | reverse complement strand
TCGATTGACTCAGGATCTTGCTGAGCTCAATGGGGTATTGGACCGTATCGAAGCCCTGAACAAATCGTTGACCGATGAGTCGGTCGCCGTTGCACAGGACATTCACCGACTATTAGAGGAAGCGTCGTCGCTTCTGTCTAACGTCTCCACATATGCGAACTGTCTGCTTTCGGTTGACGGACAGGATGATGGGGCACAAAAGCTCAATGGTGAATTGCAGAATTACCGCAAACGGTGTGGCGATCTGTTCGAGCCGTTGTCCCAGTTCGAAGACCAGGCGGACGATAGCGTGATCGCCGAGTATTTACAGGATTCGGCGGTCGAACCGGCTGAATTCGCGGTCCAACATGGACGCAAGCGCCGTCACGAAAACCTCAATTTGGCGGAAGAAGGCTTAGTCAACGGATTGTCGCAAGATGGTATTCATGCCTGGGGCAATCTCTATGACCAACTCTCAGGCACCCTTAAGTGCGAGGTGTTGGTCGGCAACGAGGTACAAACGATGGGCATCGCACAAGCGAGCGGACTGCTCATGAGCCCGGACGACAGCCAAAGGCAGCAGGCACACAGTGCTATCAATTCAGCCTGGGAGAGCCACGATGAGGCGTGCGCGGCCAGCATTAATGCCATTGCGGGATGGCGACTGGAGATGTGTAAGCAACGTAGCCGTCAGCAACCGGTGAATTTCTTGGACGCACCGGTGCATCAAAACCGTATAAGCCGTAAGACGCTTGATGTGATGTTGCAGGCAGCCGCTGATGCCAAGCCGCTTGCGCAGCGTGCGGCCGCATTGCAAGCGAAAGCCTACGGCAAGGAAGGCTATGGGCCGTGGGACCAGCGCGCGCCGGCGCCGCTACTGGATGATGCCAACAACGAACCGATTACGTTCGAGCACGCAGTGGACATTATTGCCGACGCGTACGGGCAGGTTGATACGAGCATGGCGGATTTCGTGCGCATGATGGTGAAAGAACGTTGGGTGGAAGGCACGGTCGGCCCGAACAAACGCCCGGGTGCGTATTGCACAGGTTTTCTAAAGTCGCGTACACCACGCGTCTACATGACGTTCACGGGTGGCCAAAGCGATGTGATTACATTAGCGCATGAATTGGGTCACGCGCTGCACTCCTGGGTCATGCGGGACTTGCCGCAGAGTCAGACGAGCTACGGCATGTCGCTGGCCGAAACGGCGAGTACCTTCGGCGAGACCTTGGTTCGCGACGCATTGCTCGCCCGGTCGAAATCGACCCAGGACCGGCTCGATATCATGTGGGAGGAAATGTCGGCATTCACTGCATTCTTGCTCAATATCCCGACTCGCTTCGAGTTTGAGAAGAACTTCTATGAAGCACGGGCCAAACGTCCACTGCGACCGCAAGAACTCAAAGATATGATGAGCGATGCTTGGCGCAGTTGGTATGGTGATGCGCTGGCTGAACCCGATCCAATGTTCTGGGCGAACAAACTACATTTCTATATCAGTGGCCTCAGCTTCTATAACTTTCCCTATTTGTTCGGCTATCTTTTCAGTTTAGGCGTATATGCCAAGCGTCAAGAATATGGTTCGAGTTTCTATGAACGCTACGTTGCCCTATTGAGGGATACCGGGCGCATGACGGCGGAGGACCTTGCTGTCAAACACCTCGATACACGCCTGGACGAGCCAGATTTTTGGCGCGAAACCATCGCCTCGCTAGAGCCTCGCATCGATGCGTTCGAGCAGCTCGTTACGGACACCCAGACTCAAGGCTAAAGTCTGGAGAGGCTTTAGTCGGTGTCGTTAAATGATCCTTCCGCCGTAGGAGGGGCTTCAGCCCCGATCTTGGCCGGCAGAAACAGTGGCTCTCAGCAGATTCTGGGTTCGGTAATCGCGGCTGAAGCTGCTCCTACCGAGTTTTGCGACACCCCCTGAATCCCCTCCCACTGGACACCAGCCATTTGACAGCCCGCGTAAAGCCACCCCCCCCCCAGAAGTCCGACTGTATACCGATAGCCCCTCTTCGGCCGCGAGTTAGCCGGCCGGCGCGCACGCTACAATGGCGACAAGGAAGAAATACGTCATTAACAGACCAAGTAAAGTTTTACCGACGGTGAGTTCGCCGACTCGCAGGATGATATGGACGAATATTCCACCTGCCAGCAGGGTCATAACCAAGTTGGGTAGTTCCGTACCGCTAATGCCGGCGAGGTAAGGCAGGTTGCCGACCGCCTCCGATATGAGGCCGGCCCGTAGCGCTCCTCTTAGGCTGGAGCTTTCAAGCGTGACGTAGGTAATAACCTAGAATGCGAAACCCATGAGCAGTCCTTCAAGAATGACGCCGAGGAGGTAGGTCCAAACGTATTCCATATGGGCTAGTCGCTAATTGGTTCGATCGAAAGTTCGGGGACGGTCACTTTGAGTACATCGGTCAGTTTGTCCGCGAGCGTGAACTCGAGCTCATCGCGCACCGTTTGCGGTAGTTTTTCCAGATCGGCCTCGTTGTCTCGGGGTAGGACAATGTGGGTAAAGCCTGAACGATGGGCAGCCAAGATCTTTTCCTTTACTCCTCCAACCGGTAGCACTAGACCAGTTAGTGTCAGCTCGCCTGTCATTGCTACCTTATTGTCTGTTGCCAATCCGCAATAGGCTGAAACGATGGCGGTGGCCATGGTGACCCCGGCGGAAGGTCCGTCTTTTGGCACGGCCCCGGCGGGCACGTGGATGTGGATGCCATTGCCCTCGATAGTTGCTGGATCCAGTTTGAGCGATTTGGCGATCGACCAGACATACGAACGCGCAGCCTTTGCCGACTCCTGCATAACCTGACCCAAGTGACCGGTGAGGGTTATTTTTTCGTCCTTTGGCGTAAGGGTCGCTTCTATGTATAGAACATCGCCTCCGGATTCAGTCCAGGCCAACCCCGCCGCGACTCCCGGTACGACGTTTTCGCGGTTCGCATCGGCCTTGAATTTTTCGGGACCGAGAAAAGTCGCCAGTTGCGCAGCATCAATCGGTGAATCGACCGACGCTCTGTCAGCCTCCTCGGCTGCTGCGTTCTCAACGACCAGGCGTGCTTGTTTCCTGGCGATGCGGCCGATAACCCGTTCAAGCCCGCGGACTCCTGCTTCACGCGTATAGCGGCGAATGACATGGCCGAGTGCATCATCCGTGAGGTCGAACTGTTGTTCGTTTAGTCCAGCCTCGTCGCGCTGTCGCGGAATGAGATAGTTGCACGCGATCGCATGCTTCTCCAAATCGGAATAACCGCTGACCTCCATGACTTCCATCCGGTCCAACAGCGGACGCGGTACACCATCTAGCGTGTTGGCCGTCGTGATGAACATGACTTTGGAGAGGTCATATGGGAGATTTAGGTAATTGTCGCGAAACTCTTTGTTCTGTGCAGGATCCAAAACTTCCATCAATGCCGCTGATGGATCGCCACGAAAGTCGTGTCCCAGTTTGTCTAGCTCGTCGAGCATGATGATCGGATTGATCACAGCCGCGCGTCGTATTGCTTGCAGGATGCGCCCGGGCATCGCTCCGATATAAGTACGCCGGTGGCCGCGCAACTCCGCTTCATCGTGCAAACCGCCGAGGCTCAAGCGTTCGAATTGCCGACCCATCGCGCGTGCGATGGATTGTCCCAACGAGGTTTTGCCGACCCCTGGTGGGCCGACAAAGCAAAGGATGGGCGCTTTGGAATCGGGATTCAGCTGCATGACCGCCAAGGATTCGAGAATCCGCTCTTTCACTTCCTCAAGCCCAAAATGATCCTCGTCGAGGATTGCTTGAGCGTGGGAAAGATCCAAATTGTCGTCAGTGGAAGTGTGCCAAGGCAGCTCGGCTACGAGTTCTAGATAACCGCGTGCGACTTGATAATCTGCGGCGTTTGCCGACATGCGCGACAAGCGCTTTAGTTCTCGGTCAATTTCTCCTTGTATGCTCTCCGGCAGTTTGGCGTCTTGGAGCATTTGCCGAATTTCCGCGATGTCGTCGTCATCGCCTTCGCCGAGGGCATGTTCAATGGCTTGTTTTTGTTGCCGCAGTACGTGCTCTCGCTGTTGTTGCTCTATGTCATCTTTTGCTTGCTCGGCTATTTCACGACGCAACTCAGTCACCCTGAGCTCATGTGTGAGGATGCCGTTGACCTTCTGCACCAATTCCAAGGGCGTGTCGCATGTAAGCGTTTCCTGCTCCTGCTCTAGCGTCAGTGTCGCAAGCGATGCGATGCGGTACATCTGAATCATTGGGTTTGCGATCTTGCCGACCAGCTGTTGGTACATCTGTTCGCTATTGTCGCTGTCATAGATCGCGGCAATCTGTTGGGCGAGCTCCAGGTTGACGTGCACGATCGCGTCAACCTCGGGTCCGTCGGAGCCTGCTTCGGCGAGCTCTAGATTGATCAAATGCTCGAAAGAGGCACACAAATAATCCGACGCCATGTCTTCGGCTAAAAGTCTGACGCGTCGATTTCCCTGCACGATGACCTGGGCACCACCATCGCGCTTCTCTATGCGATTGATCTTGACCACGGTCCCGATCTCGTACAGTTCCTTGAGCGAGGGTTCTTCGATACTCGGGTCGCGCTGGGCAACGGCGATGAATTCTCGACCTTGCTCCATGCCCGCTTCGACGGCCGCGAGCGATCGAGCGCGGCCAACCGCTAAAGGCATTACGATCTGCGGCAACACGACGGTGTTTTTTAGCGGTAGTACGGGCAATGAGTCAGGCATGAATAGCAGAGCTTCCAATGTGGAATCGGTCGAATTTTGACCGCGATTGGCGATCCTGTCGAGGAAACTTAAGACCCTATGAGACCTAAGGCTCTAAAGCGACTGTTTTGTCAGGCAGCGAGACCTTGTAGGCGCGCCGCTTCCTCGCGTACCAATTCGGGTGCGCCCAACCACTGACGATTTGCGCCTATGCGCTTGAACCAATAGTGCAAGCCAAGAAGGTCCGTAAACCCCATCCCGCCGTGCACTTCAGTCGCGGTTTTCGAAACCGACTTGCCGACCTCGGCCAGATGAGCCTTGGTATGGCAAGCAGTTACTCGCGCTTCATCGGCTAAATCCGCGAGTGCGTGCCCGGCCATCCACACCATTGATCGGCACGGTTCGAGATCGGCAGTCATTTGAGCGCACATGTGCTTGACGGCCTGGAAACTCGCGATGACGCGATTGAATTGTTCGCGCTGTTTGGCGTAAGCCACCGATTGATCGATCATGTTTTGCGCAGCACCGAGGGTGTCCGCGGCGAGCACTACGCGGCCGACGTCTAATGTTCCCTCGTATACGGCGGGGTCGTTGCTGACGGGCATCGCGATCGCGTTGTCGTAGAGGATCTCGACCGTGCGGCGCGACTTATCGACTGTCGTGAGCGGTTTTCGCTGCAGTCCTTTGTCGGCGCTATCCACCAAATGCAGGTTATGGGTGTGATCTGCCACGAGGTAGTAGTCGGCATCCGCGTCGAATGCAAATATCGATTTACCGGATATTTTGCCGCCTTCGACGCTAAGCCCGGCGTCGTTGCGTCGACCGACGGCTTCCCCGAAAGCAATGCCGACACGTTTTTCGCCAGCAATGATTTGCCCGAGCAGTTCGCTGTGATCGCCCTCACTGAGAGAAAGTGCCGTGGGGGCCATCACCGCAGTGCCTAAAAATGGTGCCGGCGCCACGTGGTAGCCCAAGCATTCTGCGACGATTGCGGCATCCAGAGCGCCCAAGCCGATTCCGCCTTGATCTTCGGGCACCAGTAGTGCCGCAAGGCCGAGCTCGGCGAGCCCTTGCCAGATGTCACTGTCGTCCCCGCCTTCAGCGTAAGCACGTACGCGATCGAGCGGCACGTTGTCCTTTAGGAACCGGTTGACGTTGTCTTGTAGGAGGGTTTGCTCCTCGGATAGCCCAAATTGCATACGTTGCTCCTACTGCTTCTTTTCGACTTTAGGTTCGCGCGGCATATCCAAGCCCCGTTCACTAATGATGTTTTTTTGAATCTGGTTGGTACCGCCACCAATAATTAGGCCGAGGTAGTACATATATTGGCTCTGCCAACCTCCTTCGCCTCGCGTATAGGGATTATCCTCATACGACAGTCCGATCTCGCCCATGATGTCGATTGCCATACCTTCGACTTCATGCCTGAGTTCGGTGCCTTGGAGTTTTGTGATCATCCGCGCAAGGCTCGCATCCTGACCTTCGTTCAAGCGAGAAGACAACACGCGCATCTCATTGAACCGCAGCGACATCTCACGCCCCTGAAGGCGCATCAGGCGATCCCTGTAGACAGGAATGTCGATTAATCGTTCGCCATTCAAGCTCTCGTCTTTCATCATTGCGGTCACCGCCTGCAGGCGCGCCAAGGTCTGGTTCGGGCTCGCCAACGAATCCCGTTCGTGGCCAAGGATCGTGTTGGCTACCTGCCAACCTTGACCGCGTGCGCCAACGATTTGATCTTTCGGAACTCGGACATCGGTGAAGAAGGTCTCGTTGAAGTTGGCAACGCCGGTCATGTCTACCAACGGCCGGACTTCGATGCCGGGCGTGTCCATGCGGAAGAGTAGAAATGAGATGCCTTGGTGTTTGGGCGCTTCCGGTTCAGTGCGCACGAGACAAAATATCCAATCCGCATGGTGCGCCCCACTGGTCCATATTTTCTGGCCATTGACGACCCATTCGTCGCCGTCGAGCACGGCGGCTGTGGACAGGCTTGCAAGATCGCTACCGGCGCCGGGTTCCGAATAGCCTTGACACCAGTTTATTTCACCGTGAATTGTCGGACGGATAAACTGTTGCTTCTGCTCTTCGGTGCCTACTTCGAGCAAGGTTGGCGTCAGCATGGAGATGCCTTGTCCGCCCATGCCCTGACTCATACGCGCCGATACGAACTCTTCGCCGATGATGCGGGATTGAATGATGTTGGGCGGAGCGCCAAACCCGCCATATTCGCTAGGTATCGTGCGCGCCGCATAACCGTTGTCGATCAGCAGTTTCTGATAGTCGAGCGCGTCTTGGCCTCGCATATTGCCAGAAGTGGGCACCTTGTCTTTGTTGTTCTGGAGGAAGCCGCGCACTTCGGCGCGGAAATCGTCGTACTCCGAACCAAATGATAGATCCATGCATATCTCCCTAGAGTGGGTTCGCCAGTGAATGCTGGGTTTTGCGGGCCAGGAATCTAACCGGTCGGAGGGTTTAGATCAAGCTACGTAACCGCCGTTGAGGGACCCGATAAGGCGGCGTATGCTCGATATTCGACAGATGATCGGCCTCACAATGCCGAAGAAAAGGCTGGACCGGACTGCAGCAGGAACCTAGCTAATTGCAGATTCTGACCGCGGGCAACCGCATACCATAGCGGGGTAGCTTGGCACGCGCCTTCAACGAATGCGGCTGCATTGATCGGTAAGTCGCGCGCGAGCAAATCGCGGGCGATATCAATACTCGCCATGGCTTTCGCGGCGTCTGCTTGAATGCCCGGACATAGATGCAGTCAGCCACGACCGCGTGGATCGCGATAATTCAACAGATCAGGTTTCGCGTCCAAGCCCTGCCGGATCTCGTCAACCTGAAGTGATTTAATCTGCCGTGTTAGCTGCGTCTTGGACGTCATGAATTAGGCGAGACGCGCCAAGTCTTCGCGTTTGACTAGGTACTTTAAGGCAACGCCGTTGGTGAACCGGTCAATCTCAGCCACGATGTGATCTGCTAAGCGCTCGGTTTCGTTGCCCAAAGAACCGGCGATATGTGGCGTAAGAAAAACGTTAGGAAGATCATATAGAGGCGAGCTGGGCGGCAACACCTCGGGTTCGGTGGTGTCCAGAATCGCGTTGATGCGGCCCCTGCACAGCTCCGATTCGAGTGCCGCGTGATCGACGATTGCGCCTCGCGCAGTATTGATCAATGTCGCCCCGTCGCGCACTAGCGAAAGCTCGCGCGCGCCGATCATACCTCTGGTTTCGTGCAGCAAGGGGGCGTGGATACTGACTACGTCGGATTGGCTCAAAAGTTCGGCCAAACCTACTTTGAAGGCGCCAAGGTCGCGCGCGTTGATCGGGGTAATGTAGGGGTCATAAAACAGCTTTCGCATGTCATAGTTGCGCAGATGTGCGATGACCAATCGGCCAACGTGCGAGGCGCCGACAATGCCGATCGTTTTTTGCGTAGTTGCCAACGTTGGGGGCTTCTTTAGTCCACGGTGCTTTATTCTGCTTATGTTTGACGTAGTGCTGATTCAGCTTGAACACTTGCTTGTTGGCGAACAGGATCGCAGCGATCGTGTATTCCGCCGCGGGTACGGCGTTGGCACCAACTGCGTTCACTACCTGGATACCGCGCCGCCATACCGCATCATCTATAAAGCCTTTTACGCTGCCGGCCAAATGCGCGATCAACTTAAGCCTTGGGGCCGCGTCGATGATTGCTTCGTCAATCCGTGGGCAACCCCAGCTGGTGATGAGGACTTCGATCGTTGGGAGGTGTGGTGCAATCGACTCGACATCCCTGAAGGGATCCTCAGAAACAAGGCTGGTAACGCGAGTGATGGTGTCGAGATGATCTTTTCGAAAAAGCTCATCCTTGACCACCGGGTGCATCAGCAATGCCGTCGTTGGCTTCTTGGCCATGGCGGGAAGAATACCCCATAATCATTTCGAATAAGTAGATATTCCGGTGGGAGTCATGCAACTCGAAAGAGCTCGTGAAATGCTCAATGCGATGGCGGCGATGCAGGAGGAGCACAACCAGCAGGTACATCCTGATTGGCGAGAGAATGGTTATGCATATTATCGGGCCATCTGGGTCGAGTGTGCGGAAATGCTCGACCACTTCGGCTGGAAATGGTGGAAAAAGCAGGACGCCGACATCGATCAAGTAAAGCTCGAGTTGGTGGACATCTGGCATTTCGCGTTGAGCGAGATGTTGCGTGCGAATGCCCTGACCGATGATGTAGCACTTCAACTGAGAGACGTTGAACCTAAAGGTGGTGACGCAGAACTATTTCGCCAAGCCATAGAGTCACTCGCGATATCGTCTCTGCAGTCCAAGTCCTTTGAGCTCGAACCATTCAAAGCCGCCATGCAAGCCCTGCCGATGGCGTACGACGAGCTATTTGCAATGTACGTCGGCAAGAATGTGTTGAATCAGTTCCGCCAGAACAACGGCTATAAGACTGGCGAATACAGGAAACTCTGGGACGGTCGAGAAGACAATGAGCATTTGATTGAACTGCTCGCGGAATTATCCGCAGCGGCCCAGGATTTACCACAAGCGCTGTACGAAGCGCTGCAGGAACGCTACCGAAAAGACGGTGAATCTCTCATAGCATAAGATAGGTAAGGTGGGACACGAATGGGCTTTGCCGTAGACTGACCGCCAAATACGACAACAATAAAAGGAAGGGATGATGGGCTTTCGAAAGCTGTGCTTAGGCGTGTTCTGGTTAGCCGCCTCCCTATTTGCGTTCGCCGAGTTTGCGTTTGCCGACACGCAGGATATTTGGGAGTCTGTCGAGCATCACTACGCAGACAACAATGGCGTCAAAATCCACTACGCAACGCTTGGCGAAGGTGAACCTGTGTTATTCGTTCATGGTTTTCCTGACTTTTGGTACTCGTGGCGTCATCAGATGGCAACACTGGCACCGCATTTCAAAGCAGTAGCCATAGACACCCGCGGTTACAACTTGAGCGATCAGCCAGAGGGGGTCGACAGTTACAAAATGGCGAATCTGTTGTCCGACGTGCGCGCGGTCATCAAAGATCTAGGGGTAGACAAGGTGAATCTCGTCGGCCACGACTGGGGCGGTGCGATCGCCTGGCAGTTTACGATGGCGCACCAGGACATGGTCGAGCGTTTGATCATCCTCAATCTGACTCACCCGAAAGGCTATGCAGCCGTCGTTGCCAACCCCACGCCGGAACAGGCGGCAAATGTCCAATATGCAAAAAATTTCTCTAGCTCCGAACCACAAGGCGACGCAATGCCTGAAGGGTTGCTCTCAATGGGCGAGCGTAGCGGAGATCCCTTGGTAGGCAAGCGTTATCGCGAAGCGTTTGGCCAATCCTACTGGGACGGCATGATGAATTACTACCGTGCGAACTACGGCGGGGTCGCAAATCGCGATCCGACTACCGTTCCCGACATCACCTGTCCGGTGCTTCAGTTTCATGGTCTGAAGGATACGGCAGTCGACAAAGATGGTCTTAAAGACACTTGGAACTGGATCAGCGAAGACTACACCCTGGTCACGGTGCCGAGCGCCGGTCACTTCGTGCAGTGGGATGCTGCTGAGCTTGTATCAAATACCATGAAGTGGTGGCTGCTCGCGCGTCAGTAGGGCGAAGGCAGCGGCGTCAACCACAGACTAGTTGGGAGAAACCATATGCGTGTATTCATCAGCGTTTTGGCAATTGTCTTCATGTCGACGGCGTCCTCCGCGTCAGCCGAGAAGATCGACATTCGTGAGTGGCAGGTCCCATATGAAAATTCTCGACCGAGAGATCCGTTTGCAGAGAGCGCAACGTCAATTTGGTTCGTAGGACAGCGGTCGGGTTACCTTGCGCGCTTGGACGTTGGCTTGGGCACTTTCACCAATGTTGCCCTGAAGGATGGTTCCGGGCCACACAATCTAATCGTTGGGTCGGATGGGGTTGTTTGGTACGCAGGTAATCGTAACGGTCTAATAGGTCGCTATGACCCTAAAAGCGAAGAGATCGAAGAGATCATGATGCCCGATAGCGCTGCACGTGATCCGCATACTCTAATATTCGACCAAGCCGAAGAGAACATTTGGTTTACCGTTCAGGGTGGCAACATGATGGGGCGGCTCAATATTGAATCGCGCAAAGTTGACCTCATCCGCTCGAAGACCGCACGCTCGCGTCCATACGGCATTAAATTGGCACCCGGTGGATCAGTGTGGGTCGTGCTTTTCGGGACCAACAAGCTCGCACACATCGATCCGCAATCGTTGGAACTTGAAGAAATTGAGTTGCCGAGACGCGGCGCACGTCCGCGCAGGTTACAAATTCTTGCTGATGGCCGCCTGTGGTACGGCGATTATGCCGAAGGCACGCTCGGTTCTTATGAGCCTAGCTCTGGACAATTTACCGAGTGGCAGATGCCGCAAGGGGCCGGCGCCCGTCCGTATGGCATGGCTGCGGACTCGAGCGGTAAATTGTGGATGGTAGCGACAGGTGTGCAACCAAACGTCTTCATGGGATTCGACCCCCGCACCGAAGAATTCGTGAGCGCTACTGAGATTCAATCGGGGGGTGGTACGGTCCGCCATATGCACTACCACGAACCGTCCGGCACGGTGTGGTTCGGCACGGACACGAACTATGTTGGCCGAGCAATCGTCGAACCTGACAAATAGCTCGCCTCGTGCGGTGGCTGGTTGGCCTGTTGACGGGTGTTGCGATCGGGCTCTACGCAAACGACGTGATTGCGTTTCCGGACGGTGCCCCGTGGGGTGCGGCTGATCCTAAATCACCCAAGGCCTGCACGAGTTGCCATTTTGACAGTGATCCGGTCGCCAGCTCACAGGCGATAACGATGACCGGCTGGCCTGCTAGATTGGCTAGCGCCACAGCGGTGGGTTTGACGATCCAGTTCACAGAGCCAAATGCCGAAATCGTTGGTTTCGAGATCGCTAGTGGATCCGGAGCGTTTGCATTGGGCCAGCGGGGAGTCGAAGTGCTAGGCCCAGCCGCACGCTCGGTTGTACCTATCGTCAACGACGACGGGGTGTCATGGCAGCTCAATTGGCAAACATCTGAGCCAATCGAGGTGCCAATCGTGTTCTTGGTTGCGGTCTTAGCAGCGAATAACGACGAGTCACCATTCGGTGACACGGTCCACTTTCGCTCGTTCACGTTCGCGGCTGTTGAGTGAAGGCGCGCTGCTAAGCCGAATGCAGGCGTTGCATGCTCAGAAGGTCTGGCCAACGCCAGACAACAATCAGCATGGCGATTACCCCTTCTGCGGCTGTGATGGCGCAGGCCATAGGGGCGCCGAGCCAGTTCGCGAGTAAGCCTATGTGTAAGAATCCTAGCGGAGCCGTACCAATACAGACTGACAGTACGCCCATCATTTGCCGTTCGAATCCTGTCGGCGAATTCATTAGCACGAGTGCGCTTTGCATGGCACCGAACCCTGCACTGACAATGCCAACGGCTAGTAACAACAGGGTCGACAGCCAAATCAATGTCGACAAGGAGAAAGCCAGCGCAAAAATACAATACGTCAGGACAGCCGCCAGATAGTAGTAGCGAGTATGTTCAGACCGTGCGAATAGCGACAAGGCGAGGGCTCCAATGAACGCCCCGGCACCTTCGGCGCTGACAAGAAAACCCGTAAAGGCAGCATTCAGCCCTAGCACTTCCTTTGCAAAGACGGGAACCATCGACACGAAAGGGAAACCCCACACGTTGAACACGACGGTTACTGCGAGAATCCCCGGCAGCGTCGCGCTATCGCGAAAGACCCGCCAGCCATCACGTAAGTTGTCGCGGATCGACTGCGTCGGCGGACTGTGGTCAAGGGTTACACGGTTACTGATCATTAGCAGGATCAGTCCGAGACAATACAGTGCGACGCTCAATAGGAATGCACCAGCGAGCCCAATTTGTTGGTACAAGATCCCGCCGATGAGAGGGCCGAGCATGCGAGTACCAGAGCCTGCGAGAATGTCGATGCTCATCGCACGGCTCACACGCGGCGCGCCGGCGATGTCACTCATTAGCGTGCGTCTGACGGGGAAATCCGTGGACCAAACTAGACCGGAGATGAACGACGCGACGCCTAAGTGCCACACCTGTATTGCATCTAGGCTTGCCAACGCAAAAATGATCAGCGCAACGAGCGCGATGCACCCCGAGGCGAGGCGCAGGATCCGCCAGCGCTCGAAACGATGTGCTACCACGCCACCGAATAAGCCAAAGAGCGCCATCGGGAGTAATCTCAGCATGAGCATGGTCGCGACCATGAATGGCGAGCCTGTCCTGTCGAGGACAAATATCGCTATCACGAGCATGTCGAGCCAGCGGCCCGTGCTATTGAGTGCACCAACACCCCATAAGGCGAGAAATGCGGGATCGCGCAGCAGCGGCGTTTCGTAGTGCTGGACGGGGCTCGTTGCCGGGCTCATGGGATGTGGGTGAACTAAACCGCCATCCTAGCAGGAATGATGCCTAGTACGGCGCGGCAGCTTGGCCAGCGCCTCGCCCGATTCTGGCTAAAGCGAGATCTTGCGCATTGCCGAGTTGGCGATTTGCGCTGCCAGTTCAGCCACTGAGCTTGGCTCGAATGTCTCGGGGCGCCCGATCCAAACTGGTTCACTAGTCGCTGCGTCAAATATGCTCGTCACCAGCATGTAGGTCGTGCGGGTGTCGGTAAATTCCTCGCGCGATAGCGTGAGCGTGTTGCCGGCATCATAGAACGATCCATAGGTCGGGGAATAAGGCCCGGTATAGAAGGTACGTACCTGAGGAGGTATGCGGGTCTTTTCCACGTCGAAATTTCCGAGTTTCGACGCCATCACGTAGTCGATGTCGCGGTCTGCAATGTAGGCTTCGACGTCTTCCTTGGTGGGGTACTCCTGGCCTATCGCAGTCAAGCTCTTTGTCACCGTTACCCCATCTCTCGAGAGCACGAGCGCGACCTCGCTCTCAAACAAAAGCGGCTGGTTTCGTTGCCTGTCACCGCAATCACGAGCACGTGGTCTAGGTCGCTGCTACTGAAGGCTTCTGCTTGCCAGTGAGCCACGAGCTGCGTCGTGCTGCAAGCGCTCGATCAAAGTAATGCGGTAAAAGTGATTAGGGCTTTGGTCATAGGAGCGTCCGATGGACGTAAGTTCAATGGGGGCAAGTCAACCACGCGTAGTGGCGTGAATTCCAGTTGTATTGCGTGATTATTGGGACGAAAAACCAGCCTGATGCTGTGCCAGTCTTGTCCGGTACAAATGGTCGGTGTCCGCATTGAAACAGGAGAAGATCACCTCAGTGGGATTTGGATTCGACCAGCCGGTGATAGTGCTGACGGCTATTTCGCAGGCCGCCGCTTTCGGAAAACCATAAACCCCTGTGCTAATGGCCGGAAATGCAATCGATCGTAGGTCTTCTTGGTCAGAAATCTTAAGGCAGGCCAGGTAGCACGACGTGAGGAGAGCTGCTTCGTCCTGTGTGCCACCGTCCCACACGGGTCCGACGGTATGGGTGACATGTTTGCTCGGCAGTCGCCAGCCACAGGTCATTTTGGCCTGACCGGTTGCACAACCGCCTAGTGCGCGACACTCGGCAAGAAGATCCAGGCCCGCAGCTCTGTGAATCGCGCCGTCGACGCCGCCACCCCCAAGAAGAGATTGATTGGCCGCGTTGACGATCGCGTCAACGTTCAGCGTAGTAATATCACTAGTCGTAACAGAGATGTTCACAGGAATGTCAGGAAGCCTTTGAACGTCTGCTCGATCATCGCAACGCCTCAGATTGGTTAGATTGACCCATCGAGCGCACGCGTCTAATCGCAGTGGCGATGATATAGGACAGTAGAGCGGCGCCCAGACCCGTCACCACGGCCTCCATGAAGAAGGGTCCGAATTCTCCAGGGTGAACGAAATAGTCGACAATAGCAGTCGCGCGTAGCAGCGATTATCCAGGTTTTGCTCGCGTGCCAGACCAACAGTAAACCACCCGTGAAAGCCCCGGCCACGATTCCCGTTTGTGATGCAACTAACCAATGACTCAACGTAAGCGCGAGCAAATTGCCTTGTACCATCGTCACGATACACGCCACCGTCGCTTCGCTAATGTTCTCAACAAACGGGGTTACTTTTCGGTTCATCTTCATTCGTTCAGCGTCGGTCCATGTTCAACAGGCTGATAGCAGACCCTGGCGCATCGCTTGGGTTCACTCCTAGAGAGTATACTCGGGCGGATTCAGTCTTCGAGGGCATGGTCGCGACAGGAGTCGCGTGCCCGAGGCATTTTCCGTAGGCCTCTTGTAGCCAAAGGGGAGGGAGGTTTTCAGAGAAAACCGTCTGAGCAAAAAGCCCCGGATAGGCTTTTTGGGACAAGAACTAGTTATGAAGAAATTTCTTTTGATTACCGACGCGTGGGCGCCGCAAACCAATGGCGTTGTAACAACGTGGACGACAGTGCTTGGGCAACTGGGCGCCTCATTCGATATTAAAGTCCTGCATGTGGGCGATTTCATGGCGATGCCGCTCCCGACGTATCCGGAAATTCAAATTGCAAAAAACCCTTGGATCATGAAGGGGATGATCGAGGCATATCGGCCGGATCATATTCATATCGCAACCGAGGGTCCGCTCGGCGTATATGCGCGGCGCTACCTGGTCAAACACTGCATTCCGTTTACTACTTCGTTACACACGAAATTTCCGGAGTACGTTAATGAACGTACATACCTCCCGCTGTGTGTTGGATATCGGTTCATGCGCTGGTTTCACCGTCCGGCGATTCGCACGATGTGCACGACCAACACTCACAAGGAGGAGCTCGAGGGTTGGGGGTTGACTGATCTTGTCGTATGGGGTCGTGGTGTCGATAGCGTCAAATTCCAGCCGCAGGAGTTGACCGCACGGGCGCGGCCCCGACTCTTATATGTCGGCCGAGTAGCGGTGGAGAAGAATATTGAAGCGTTTTGTCGGTTGGACGTTGACGCTGACAAGGTCGTAGTGGGAGATGGGCCGCAGCGGGCAGAGTTGGAAAAGCGCTATCAAGACGTCACCTGGCGTGGATATAAGAAAGGTCGGGACTTGGTGGATGAATACGCCCAGGCTGATCTATTTGTGTTGCCGTCACTAACTGACACATTCGGCTTGGTCATGCTCGAGGCGAATGCTTGTGGTACGCCGGTCGCTGCGTTCCCCGTGACTGGGCCGCTCGATGTCGTTGAGGAAGGGGTTAACGGATGTCTAGATAGTGACCTTTCCGCGGCAGTCAAACACGCCCTTTTAGTGCCACGTAACCAATGTCGCGAGCATGCAGCACGTAATACTTGGGCGTCAGTGGTGGAGCGTCTGATTAGCAATGTGGCACAGGTCGATTGGGACGCTATGCACCGCACCGGCGCCAAACGCCTAAAATTGGTCTCGTAAAAGCGTCACGCCTGATGGCCTCTCCTATAGTCCCGACCCAGCAAAGGAGTAAGTCTACTATGCCGATTGATATCGAGATCGACACCCCTTGGGTCCAGGGCTGGCGTCCAGAGTTTGTCGGCACGTTATTGTTTCTGCTAAATGCCAACAACGTGCTGTTCATTCACAAAAAGACCGGCCACGGTGCCGGTAAAATCAACGGCCCAGGCGGCAAGCTGCAAGACGAAACCGTTGCCGAGTGTGCAATACGAGAGACGCGCGAGGAAACCGGCTTGACGGTGTTTGACCCGATTTGCCTGGCCGAGTTGCGGTTCGTCGAAGAAGACGGACCGCAATGGTTAGGTTATGCATTAACCGCAACCCGTTGGACCGGTGAGCTCACAGAAACCCGCGAGGCGAAGCCTTTCTGGTGCCCGGTGGACGAGATCCCGTATACGGACATGTGGCTGGATGATGCGATCTGGTTACCGTCGGTGTTGGCAGGTGCCACAAGCATGGTCGGCGATTTTCTGTTCAATGCGGGCGAGTTGATTGCGCACCAATGGCGTCCCCTGGTTGGCTATCGTTACGCGATCGACTAATCTGCGCCCCCCCTTTGGAGTGCTGCGGTTTGCGTATTGGAATTTCGGTTTGTTCTGCGTATGCAGTTGAGGACCCACGCCTAGGCGCGAAGCACATGATCGAACGCGCTCGGGTTGCGCGCGAAGCAGATCTCGACAGCCTATTTGTGGGTGATCACCATTTGACCGCCCAACCTTATTATCAAAACACGCCGATGCTTGGTCGCATGTTAGCGGAGTGGAATGCCAAGCCAGCGGGTGCGTTGTACCTATTGCCTCTTTGGAATCCTGTTTTGTTGGCAGAACAGATCGGTACGCTTGCTGCAATCATGCAAGGGCGCTTTGTTCTGCAATGTGCGCTCGGTGGCGAGGCGAAGCAGAGTGTGGGGATGGGCGTAGACATGCGCGATCGGGTGCCGATGTTCGAGGCATCGCTTTCGATTATGCAGGCGCTCTGGGCCGGCGAAACGGTTACCCATGAACGGTTTTGGAACATTAAGGAGGCGCGGATTTCGCCTGTTCCCGCCACCCAGATAGAGATTTGGGTCGGCTCGGTGGCCGCAGCCGCAATCAATCGGACGGCACGCCTAGCTGATGGATGGCTAGCATCGCCCGGCATGGGATTGAAAGACGCGGTTGACCAATTGAACCAATATCGCCAAGCCTGTGCCGAGCATGACCGGACACCGAGTGCCGTGGCGATTCGCCGTGATGTGTTTGTCGCGCCCACTTCGCAACAAGCCCGACAATTCAAAGAGCGATCGCTCGCCAAGGGCTATCGTGGCTTTCCGCCGGAAGCGCTGCTCGCCGGGTCAATTGGTGAAGTGGCCGATGAGTTCGCGGCCTTTGGGCAAGCTGGCTTCACCGACATCGTTGTGAGGAACGCTTCGAGTGATCAAGCACAGTCGCTTGCGACCATTGAGGCGTTAGGCGAGGTCAAACTAAGAATGGAGGCTGAATAATGGCTGCGCCGAGTCTCCCGCGAGGGCGCGCCATGCTGGTGAACCCGCTTGTCAACCGCGGGACCGCGTTTTCACATACACAACGGGCCGAGCACTCGCTTGAAGGATTGTTGTCGGCAAAGGTCAGCGATATATCAAGTCAAGCCGCTCGAGCCTATGCGATCCTTGCTAATTTGCACGAGCCTTTAGCGAAGTATCGTGAGCTTGCAGCGCTACAGGACCGCAACGAGTACCTTTTTTTATCGCGTGTTGCTGGATCATCTGGCTGAACTGATGCCGATCGTCTACACGCCGCCGGTCGGTGAGGCGGCGCAGAAGTTCTCTAATGTCTTTCAGCGAGGCCGCGGGCTGTGGATGACCCCGGCATATAAAGGACGTATGCCACAGGTGCTAGAGGCGGCCCTTGAGGGCCCCGATATTCGCCTTTTAGTTGTGACTGACAATGAATCGATTCTCGGTTTGGGCGACCAAGGCGCCGGCGGAATGACCATTTTGATTGGTAAGTTGTCGCTCTATACGGCGTGTGCTGGCGTTGCGCCCGAGCATACGTTGCCTGTTAGCCTCGACTTTGGGACCAATAATGCGGATCTGCGCGAGCATCCTCATTACTTGAGTTGGCCTGAACGGCACCTGGAAGGTGCGGGATATGACGAACTCGTGGAGGAGTTCGTTGTGTCTGTGCGGGCACTCTATCCATGCGCGTTGATTCAGTGGGAAGATTTCCGCAAAGACAATGCGCTAACTATCCGCTATCGCTATCGCCATCGGGGGCGCAGGCCTTGGGATTGCGCGTCAGATCAAAACCGGCTTGAGTGATGCTGGCGTTAGTGAAATCGATATGCTAGGACACATGGCGGTCCTTGTCAGCCGCGGACTCGTTGTGGACGATAACGAATACCGCGATGCGTACAAATCAGAACTCGCATGGTCGGCAGGGTGGGCCACCGAAGTGGGTCTGCTGGAAGCGCGTGATCTAGCCTCGGTCGTCGCGTCCTTTAAGGCAACGATGCTGGTGGGGACATCGGGACAACCTGGCATCTTTAACGAGGAGATCGTGCAATCGATGGCTGCCAATACTGAACGGCCGTTTGTCCTACCATTGTCGAACCCAACGGAAACTCCGAAGCTACTCCCGAACAGATCCTGCAATGGACCGACGGCCGTGCTCTCGTGGCAACGGGTAGACCATTCCTGCCGGTGCACAGACAAGGCAAGGTGTTTCACATCGGGCAGGGTAACAATGTATTGATGTTTTCTTCGCTAGGACTAGCGGCATTGCTGGCGCAGGCGACATCGATTACCTCGACTATGATTGGCCGAGCGTCCTTTGCGCTGGCCGAGGCAATGCTGCCAGGGGAACTCGAGCGCAGCATGCTTTATCCGGATGTAGAGCGCTTGCGTGAGGTGAGTGCGCATATCACCACAGCTGTGGTCGAACACGCTGCTAAAGATGGCGTCGCGACTGCAGAGTTACCGACGCGTCTGCGCGAGTTTGTCACCGAATCGATGTGGTGCCTGAATAGGTCCAGACAACGACCCGACCGTGTCTGTACTGCAAGCAATGGGGTGTTAGTATTCTCGCATTCTAGCTACGAGGCCTGACGTGATTGAACTTACGATAAACGGCCAAGAGCATTCGCTCGACGTCGATCCAAACACTCCATTGTTGTGGGCGATTCGTGAAAACGTTCGCCTGACGGGCACCAAATTTGGCTGTGGTATTTCACAGTGCGGTGCTTGCACGGTACATCTAAATGGCCAACCAGTTCGCGCATGCAGTACGCCACTGAGTGCTGCAAGTGGTGCTGATGTAGTTACCATCGAGGGCATCAGTCAAGACGGCGTTCTGCATCCCGTGCAGGAAGCATGGATTGCTGAGCAAGTACCGCAATGTGGCTATTGCCAGTCGGGTCAGATCATGAGCGCAGTGGCCTTGTTGCGTGACAACCCGGATCCCGACGATGCGGCCATAGACGCAGCTATGTCGGGCAACATCTGTCGTTGCGGCATGTACACCCGTATTCGGCGCGCGATCAAGTCCGTGGCCGCAGGGGGCGTTCAAACGTTCGACCCGCTCGCGCTGGCCGCACGGCGTGAGGAGGTTGATTATGGGTAAGTGGACTCGACGAGCTTTAATCACCACCGGCGTCATGGCCGGCGGCGGCTTAGCAGTTGGAATCGCGTTGCGGCCTGGTCACCGTGCCCCCGAACTCGCGGGATTGGTCACGGGCGATGATGAATATCTCCTCAACGTCTGGGTAAAGATTGCAACCGACAATCGCGTGACCGCGATCGTCCCGCATTGTGAGATGGGCCAAGGCGCGCAAACCGCGTTAGCACAAATGCTCGCTGATGAATTGGATGCCGCATGGAGCGACGTAAGTTGTATGGAAGCCCCCGCAGAGGATGAGTACGCGAATTGGGCGCTGGGCAAAGGATTTCTTCTGGGTGAGTCCGCGCTACCCAAGATTATTGTCCCCACGGTAGACGGCCTCCTTCTGCAGGCTACCAAAGCCTTTCATTTGCAGATGACC
>Ga0115002_10003326_pt1 | contig 20155 bp, 21 predicted proteins | sample ArcticOcean_MG_C_8_FD_89576 | JGI IMG/M metagenome (GOLD analysis project Ga0115002, IMG submission 89576) | Marine microbial communities from western Arctic Ocean - ArcticOcean_MG_CB11_86 | ecosystem: Environmental > Aquatic > Marine > Oceanic | place: Arctic Ocean: Canada Basin | collected... | reverse complement strand
GCGCTGGCTGCACACCAAACTCACTGAATGGATTGGCGAATAATGGCGAGCCTCTATCATCCCTTTGATACTGAAGCCCTCTACCGGCTGGACGAAGATGACAACGTACGTGTCACACGCGGCAACGCCGTCGGCACGTTCACGACTGAAGGCGTGCACCTGTCCGGTGAGATTCGCCAGGCCGACCCACAACTCTGCATGTGGGTTGGCAACAACCCGGATCCATTGTCAGCGTACCAGCGCATTGGGCGCAGCACGAAGATCGAGAATGCCTAGCTAGTTCTTGCCAGACGGACGTTGTGATTCGACACACCCTGCCAGACTCGTTGGAGCACGCGATACCCGTCCCAGAACGGCGTTTTAGGATAGGAACTAACGCGCCGTCTGCACCGGCCACCGACTTGCCGCGCGGCGGCCCTGGAATCCAGTCACCAGAACTGTCGGCACCGTCAGTAACGCGACGAGTCCGGCACCCCAGAAGATGCCGGTCGGGTTCCCCTGATCCAACAGGTAGCCGAACATCGGCGGTGCCACGATGCCGCCAATGTTGAAACCCGTGGAGACAAAACCGAACACCTTGCCCATCTGACCCGGCGGGGTCATGGCGCGAATGAGCATGTCTCGCGACGGTGAGACGATGCCATTTAAAAATCCAACCACAAACAGGGCCCCTGCGACCACGACGAGGGGCAATCCCAGCGCCGCAATGGCAAAGAGCGGTAACGCGATCCCGGCAAAGCACGCCGCGGCAAAGACATCGTGCCGGTCGATCGAATCGGCAATCCAGCCGCCCGCAAGCACCCCAATTGGGTTGGCAAGCAGGTAAGCCAGCAGCACGCTGCCAAGCGCCGTCAATGTCACGGGATACATGCCACCAAGCGCAGAGACGCTGAAGTCGCTGACGCCATGGCCGGTCGTGGATATCCCGACATAGAACAGCAACCCCATCATCACCGGGAACGACAGCAGCACAGCTAGTCCGACGGGCCTCCCGGTCGCCTCGCCAGACGCCGGGTCTGCGCGCTTGTCGGCATCACTCAGAGCGCTTGCCGATAATGCCAGCACCAGCGCCATGCCGAGGCCAGTAGCCGCGCAAATGCCGACGGCAAGCTGCCAGCCGATGACGCTGGTGAGTGGCAAGACGAACGCAGGCGCCAGGAACCCGCCAAAGAAACCGCTGGCCGTGTGTACCGAAAACGCCCGGCCGATGTGCTTCTCACCGACTGAGCCGTTTAGAATCGAGTAGTCCGCCGGGTGATAAACCGCGTTGGCAAGGCCGGCGAGCGCCATCATGGCGAGCAGCATCGGATAACTGGGGGCGATCGCAATGACGATGAAGGCGACCGATTCTGCCACCAGAGCCGCGATCAGCAGCAAGCGGGCGCCCACCCGGTCAACCAGAAAGCCAATGGGCGTCTGGGTCAGCCCGGTCACCAGGCTGAAGACCGTTATGGCAAACCCAAGCTCTGTAAAACCGACATCCAGTTCACCGGTCAGCACCGGAAAGAGCGGCGGCAACAACAAGATGTACAAATGGCTGTACAGATGGGCCCCCGAGACGAGGCCTATCGCTTTGACATTGAGATCCGCCGGCGCGTCAGTATTGGACATCGTTCTCGCGCGCATCGCCGTGCGGGATGTGCAGGCCACGCATATTATTGGGTTCCCTCGGGAACCGGGGATGAACAGCGCCCTCTATCAGGTTACTGAAGAAGTGCTCTCCTGCTCTTCATCGTTCAGAGCTATCGTTTGGGGCTATCACTCAAGGGCTATTGGTCAAGAGCAATCGCTCAAGAGCGACCAGTCAAGGTTCACACGTTGAGAATGCATGGCTGCCGCCTCGCGACAGGTCAACCCCTCAACGAACGTGAAATTCACGTCGCCGAAGCGAACGTGAATTTCAAGCATCGGTCTGGCAGGTTTTCGGCAGCCTTTCATGGAACTAAAGCAATATGCTGCGGTGTTCCCTGCGCGACAGCGCGGCAATCCGGTACCGTGAGATGCTGCTATTTGTTACGCCGCGCAGGAACCAGTTCAGTCAGAATGCCGCCAGCCGATTTGGGATGGAAGAACGCGGCAGTCACCCGATTGTCGGGGTCTTCTCCAAGGTCGATGCGCACGAGGCCTTGCGCTGACAGCCGCGCTGCTTCCTCCTCTACATCATCACATCCGTAGCCCCAATGATGCAGACCCGCGCCGAATCGCTGCAGGTATTTGTACGTGCCTTTCTCCTTCAAGACCGGGATCAACACTTCTACCTGCGTCTGGCCCTCGCCAATTTGAAAGAAGTAGTTATGCGTGCCTTCAGGCGCAAAGTAAGCCCCATCCGGCAGCGGCGACTTGGACGTGTCCAATTGAAAACCCATTTGTCCCTGCAGCACGTCCGCCGCTTCGTCAATCGAGCTCGCCACGACCCCAATGTGATCCAGTCCAACAATCATTTCACGCGTCCTCGCTTAAGAGATTTGCGTCTATCCTATACCCCTTTTCGCCTCTCATACACGAGCGGGGGCGCGGTTCATGACGTCCGCTCGCTCGCCATCGCCAACGTGCTTTTGTATTCTCAAGCACACCAGCCTCTTACAAGACCCTTTAGGAGTCAGGTGTAGGAGTCAGGTGTAGAAGGCATGCGCGATCACCTGCTGCACGCGGGTTACGCGCACGTCTATTCCAACCAGCAAGGAGAGAAACGATGACAGGGCCACTCACCGGCGTCAGAGCCGTTGCCTGCTCAATTGCGCAAGCGGGCACCGTGCCGTACTCACTGATGGCGGACCTCGGCGCAGAGGTGATCAAGATCGAAGTGCCGGGCACGGGCGACGGTTCTCGCCGAACGCCGGACAAGTCCGAGTGGCCAAGCTCGTACTTTGAGACCAACAACCGTGGCGTCAAAAGTGTCACCCTAAACCTGAAGAGCAACAAGGGCCGCGAGATCCTGCATCAACTGGTGGCAACGGCAGACGTTTTTGGCCAGAATTTTCGTCCCGGCGCGGCCGAGAAGAACGGCTTCGGCTACGACACGCTGAAAGCGATCAAGTCCGACCTCGTCTATGTTTCCGTCTCAGGCTACGGCCCCGCCGGACCGCACGCGCATCTGCCGGCGACCGATGCGATGGCACAAGCGCTGGGCGGCATCACCGAGGCGTTCTCCACACCCGGACAATTAAAGAAGACCGGCATCGTCTCCGTGGCCGACGAAACCTGCGCGATGATCACCTTCGGTGCCATCATGAGCGGCCTTTACTGCGCCAAGATGACGGGCGTCGGGCAACGCATCGACACCTCCTTGCTCGGCGGGCAGATTCGCCTGATGGGCTGGACCCTGACGAATGTCATGTGGCGCGACGAGCCACCGATCACCGGACGTGCACGCATCACTGGAACCCGCAAGCAGGCAGGCATCAGCGCGACCTTCAACGACGGCGATGGACAACCCTTCGTCTTTCAGCTTGCCGGCAAGCAGTGGCAGGTCGCCATGAGCGCACTCGGCTTCATGGATGCGCTCGAAGCTGAGGGGCTCGCTGATCTCGGGGTCGTGCATGTGTCCGAGGCAGAGCGCACCCGCCTCCTGGAAAAGCTCGATGCGCTGTTTGCGACGGGTTCGCGCGACACCTGGGTCGCCGTCCTGCGGGATGCCGACATTGTGTCAGCACCGGTCAACACCATGCTCGAAGCCTCCAAAGACCCGGATGTCATCGCGAACGGCTATGTTCAACAAATGCACTATCCGGACTTCGACAAAACGCTGCCAGTCCACGGTGCCCCATGGCAGTTCTCCGAGACACCGGCTGCGATCGGCCGTGCACCGGCGCTCGGTGAACACAACGCTGAAATACTGTCTTCGCTCGGCTATTCGGATGACGACATCGAGTCACTTGCTGACGAGGGGACCATTTAAAATCGGCGAATGCAGAAAACTGGACGCTGACTGACTATTCGTTCGCCGTTTCGCGCCTACCCCTCTCCACCGTGAAGTCGCTGAGCCCCACACGCTTTAAGTCACGCCGCATTCTGCCGAGACTATAGGGGTAAAAAGCGACCACCCTGCCCGTGTTATCCCGGTAAAAATTGGTGCACTGACCGGTCGCCCAACTCATCGTTTGTAGCGACGCCTGAATGCCACGGTTGTACTCACGTGTGGGCTCCTCCCGGACTTCCACCGATCTCACGTGTTTATCGATGATTTCCGCCGCGCAATCGGCGATGTAGCCACTCGCGATTTCTGAACTCGCGAAGAGCGAGGTATAGGCAGAGACACCGTTCAACCCGCACACCGTGAAGTAGTTCGGGAACCCGGGGATGGCAACGCCCCGATACGCCTCCGGCTTGTGTTCAAGCACCGTGGACAATCGCACGTCATCCCGGCCGAACACGTCGATCGACGGTTCACCCTCCGCGCGCGCGCCGATTTGATAGCCCGTGCAGAAGATGACGACATCCGCTTCTTCTGTGCTGTCATCGACCGCAACTACAGCAGTCTCCGTCAGTGCCTTGACCGCCCTGGTCACCAGCCGGACATGATCCGCCGCCAGTGCCGGGTAGTAGTCGTCCGATACCACGACGCGTTTACATCCCGGGTCGAAATCGGGCGTCAGGGCGTCCATGAGCGCGGGATCACTGATGGCAGACCGCATATGCTTAAGTCCCACCTGCCTGATCGCCTCGATGGCTGACGGCATTCGTCGTGTCGTACGGAACATCGTCGCGGTTCGCCGATAAAGACGCCGCCATTCGCCACGCCACGCTTCCGATTGCTGCAAGATATCCCGCTTTGCTGCTGGCGTTGTGCGGTTGTTCCGCGGCATCACCCAGTTGGGGGATCGCTGAAACACCACCACTTCAGGTGCGCGCCTCGCAACCTCGGGCACCACCTGAACGGCGCTCGCCGCTGTACCAACGACCGCGACACGTTTTCCTGCGAGATCAACATCATCCCGCCAGGCACCCGAATGCCAGGTTGGGCCAGCAAACATATCGAGTCCCTTGATGTCGGGGATGTTGGGTTCTGTCAGGCGCCCCGTCGCGGCAATCAACAGCCGGTGCTGTGCGCTTGCACCGGTCGCATCCTCGAGGTTCCAGACGCCCCCGGTGCTGTCGTAGCGAGCAGTCACCATGTCGGCGTTGAAGCGAATGTGGCGCAAAATATCGTGACGCTCCGCGCAGCCGCGAATATAGGCCTGAATCTCCGGCTGGCTGGCGTACTTCGTCGACCAATCGGGGTTCGGGGCTATCGTGTATGCATATAGATGGGAGGGAACATCGCAGTGCAGGCCAGGGTAGGTATTTCGAAGCCAGGTTCCACCAACATCGGGCTGCTTCTCGTAGATGACGAAATCATCAATGCCGCGAGCCTTCAACTGCATTCCCATACCGATGCCACTCAGGCCTGCACCGAGGATTCCGATGGCCGCAGTCTGCTTCTGCCGCACGCCGATCCGGTCAGTCATATTCCGCCCGCGTGACAAGCCCGTTCTCGAAACTCACAGGGGCGATCCACCACGCACGACGGTCACAGGAATGCCATTCATCGCCGCCGTACCGCTGATGCTATCGAGATGATCTGATGGCGACAGCACATTGCTGTTGGGTCCACGTCGCTGATCGGGTTGTGACGGGTCGCCAAGTTCGCTGAAGCCATGCGGCAGGACGACCGTGTCGCGCCGCATGTCACCGTTAAGTCTGACTGTTGCTACGATCGACCCGGCACTCGACGCGATGGTCACCTCGTCCCCATCGTCGATACCGCGAGATGCAGCATCTGCCGGGTGCATGTCCAGCACACAACGTTTCGGTCCCTTGCCGAGACCCGGCAGATTGTGCAGCCAGGAGTTGTTGGTCTGGATGTTGCGCCGGCCTATGAGCTGCAGGCCTGTCGATGGCGCCTCAGACTTAAGCGTGCGCAGGTCAGTGACAATGGCATCCGGGGCAAGATCAATACAGCCATCTTCAAACAAGACGACCTCGCTTAACCGCGATCTTGGCGGTCCCTGATCGATGCTATGAGGATTCTCAATCATGTCCTTGAGCGCAATGCCGTCCTGCTCGCCAAATCGATCACCCCAAGGGCCAGCACGAACACCCAGATCGAGCAGGCGTTCCATCCCGCGTGTGGGTCCAATCGCCTGACAGAGTTCATCCACATCCCGGCCAGCAAGCGCCCCATCAGCTTCAACGTGGCGTCGGACCGCGGAACTGACAACCTCGTCTTCCAATGCGTCCAACTCGTCATCAGCACCCGGGCGGCCGTTGCGAACAGCAAATGCAAACCCGAGCATCATGCGCCACTCGTCTGGGCGATCGGTCAGCGACAGCACGGGCGGCGAATAACGCGCCGTGTTGCGATAGCCCATTGATCCCAGAAACTGATCGTAGTGGCTGTCGTTGAACGGCGACGTACCCGGCAGTATCACATCGGCATGACGGGTCGTTTCATTACTGTAAAGATCCACCGCAACCAGAAATTCAAGGCTACCGAGCGCTCGTTGTATACGCGCTGAATCGGGTGCGCTGACCGCTGGGTTGCCGGCAATGGTCACCATTGCGCGAATGCGCCCCGGCCCCTCGGTTTCAATCTCGTCGGCCAATCCCGCGACCGGCAGTTCACCCATGACCTCCGGATAGTGATGCACCCGCGAGTGGAAGCGGCCGAATGTCTGCGCGGCGCGACGGCGCGGTGGCGCGACCCAGGCCTGTTCCGGGAACATCGCGCCGCCCGGGTGATCCAGTTGACCGGTCAGCACGTTGACGCATTCGATGAGAAAGCTGGTCAGCGTTCCGTGTCGGGTCAGTGTCGTGCCGACCCGACCGTAGACTGCCGGCGCCCCGGCTTGCACCAAAGTCGTCACGAGGTTCTCGATCTCCGCTGCATCCACGCCACACCTGACCGCAGCGCGCTCGATGCTAAAGTCCCTGAGCACAGTGGCGAGCGCGTCGAAACCACGTACGGGCACCTCAGGCTTACGCCCTCTCGCTATCAACGAGTGGCAGACTGCAGCAAGCAGCCACGCATCGGTGCCGGGCCGCGGGGCAACGTGCAGATCGGCAATCCGCGCTGTCTCGCTTTGCCGCGGGTCGATCACAACCAGACGCCCGCCGCGCGCATGAAGTGCAGCCACGTGGCGACGAAAGCCCGGGACAATCCAAAGACTGCCGTTTGAAACAACCGGGTTTGCGCCGATGACGACCAGGCAATCGGACCGTTCGATATCAGGCACCGGCACCGCGTTACCATTGCCGAACATGAGAATGGACGCGAGATTCTTGGGCAGTTGATCAACGCTGCCGGCGCTGTAGATCTGCCCGGGCGACAGCGCCCGCAGCAACTCGCCAAAGCCCAGCGTGAGTCCGAAGTTGTGGACCGTGGGGTTGCCCAGATAGACCGCCACCGACTCGCTGCCATGGCGTTCCCGCACGCCCGTGAGCCCAGCAGCAACGTGCGCAAACGCCTCATCCCAGGAGACTTCAACGTGTCCTTCGCCCTGACGCACGAGCGGCCGGGTCAGTCGTGACGGGTCGTTATGCAGTTCTGGCAGCGCGATCCCTTTCGGACACACATGGCCACGCGAGAACGTGTCCTCGCAGTCGCCGGAGGTCGCCACTATGCGTTCGCCGTCGACCTGGACCGCAAGGTTGCACGCCGCTTCACACAACGGACAGATTCGGTAGCTGGTGGCGGGCATTCAGTTGGGTATCAGGCGTAATCCGACGGGACTATATCAAGCTTCCAACCCGGAGGTTGAATAATGCCGGCGGTCAGTGCTTTCTTGATGTACTCTCGCCACGATCTCTCTGGACGCTTGGTCCATGCCACCAAAGTTACCTATCGACGCCTTGCAGGAAGCTCTGCGGGCCTTCGCCAAAGAGCGAGACTGGGAACAGTTTCATTCGCCCAAGAACCTCGCGATTGCCCTCTCTGTTGAAGCGTCTGAATTACTCGAGATATTTCAGTGGATGACCGAGGCCGAGTCCCATGCTTTGACACCACAAGTGACCCACGCAGTGGAGCAGGAGATCGCCGACGTGCAGATTTACCTTGCGCGAATCGCTGACGTCCTTGACATTGATATCGGTCTCGCCGTTGACAGAAAGCTGGCAATCAACCGGGACAAGTACCCGGCAGACAGGGTGCGTGGAAGCGCAAAGAAGTACACCCATTACAGCGCGGACGATGGAGATGGCAACGATGACGACAGCACCCGCGAACAATAGGTGTTTTGACACCGCCCTTTTCTCCACCTCTCATTCTTCTCATTCCCCCGATAAACACCGAGGCAAGCAATGGACATTCCGCAACTAACAACAGCACAACGCAGCCGCGCACGAAACGCCATCCTTGGTGCACTGGTCGCCGACGCGGCCACGATGGGCTTTCACTGGGTCTACAGCCAGCGGCGCATCGTCGAACTCACGCCCGAGGTGCCCGAGTTCCGGCAACCCGACGAAAAGGACTTTGAAGGCGGCGTCGGCTACTTCGCACACGCATCGAAACATGCGGGTGACCTTTCCCAGTACGGCGAACAGATGCTGGTGATGTTGCGCTCGCTCGCCGAGACCGGCGGTCACTATGACAGAGCCAATTACACGGAGCAGTTTCGGCGGCACTTCGGTTACGGCGGTGAGTTCGTTGGGTACATCGACCGGCCTACCCGGCAAACGCTGGACCGCATTTACCGCGACGAACACGAAGCCCTCGAGGCGGTCAATGCGATCGCTTACGACGGCGCCGAGAAGGACCAGCACAGCATGCTGACCAAGGTCCTGGCTGCCGTAAAGCAGCATGAGGGCACCGCGCTCACCGAACGGGTTGAGTGGTACGCAGATGCGATGCCAGACCCGGCACTCTCGCGCACCTATGGACTCGCGCTCGTTGACGCACTCGCGTCCTCAGCTGCCGCGTTTCCCGGCGCGGTCGACGAACAGCTTCCCGCAGTGAGCAAGTTGCCGCCGCTGGTCGCCTGCCACGCCAACGATCCCGAGTTGAAAGCGGTCAGCGAGTCAGCGATCAAGGTGACCAACAACGCGCCGCGAGCGCTTGATTACGGCCATGTCTGTACCGAACTCCTGCGGTCTTTGATAGACGGCACATCGATGGCATCGTCGATCGAGTCTGCGGTCGCTGCTGGCTCCGCCGATACCCGTAGTGTCGTGAACCGTGCGCTCAACGACGACCGCTCGGTTCGTGAGGTATCCAAAGCATGTGGCCTGCATTGTGATCTGGGCGCAGGCGTACCCGCCCTGATGCACAACCTCAGAACGGCTTCCAGCTTCACCGAGGCAATTCGCAGCAACGTTTATGCCGGCGGCGACAACTGCGGCCGGGCGATCATGTTGGGCGCGGCGTGCGGCGCAGAATTCGGAACGGATGGCAATGATGGCATTCCGGCCGAGTGGTTGAGCCGGGTAACGCGCATCGAGGAGATCGACGCGCTCATTGGCAAGCTGCTCGATCCCGACTGAGCGGGACTCCGCATTTTCTTACCGAAAAAGGCGGTGCAGCCCTGCACCGCGCACGAGCTACAGCACAAGTTTTACAGTCGCTTCATCGACGACCGATCGATGGCGGTCGATCAATTCAAGGCGATCGCGCACCTTCCCGGGGTCGGCGAGCGACCACTCACGCAATCGCTCCCAATAGTCGGGATTCCAGTGGAGGAAGTCGTTGAACCAGCCGACGGTATCTCGCTGCTCAACGCGAACAGCAAACCACTCGACGTGATCACGATAATTGCCGAGTGCATAGGACAAGTTTGAGATAGCTTTCGGTCTGATGTACTTATCGGTCTCCCCGTCAATCCAGCCCGCCACTAGTTTTTCCAGGGGTTCCCCGTTGCCCTGATAAAAAGCCAGACTCGCACGCTGGTGCGGTCAAACGAGGTCGGGTTCCAGCCGCGCCATCAGCGCTTCGGCCCGTGCGAGACGGCGGGGCTTGTGATAGATATCGTGCGCGAGAAACTCGCCGATCACCCACTCATTTCAGGGCGCGAGTTACAGCGCTTGCTCGAACTTGGCCGAAGCCTCGTCGAACCGACCCAGTCGGTACAGGAACCGGGCCTGGTTCACCATCATGTTGGGGCTCTGGGGATCGATCTCCTCCGCCGCCTCACTCAGGTCCAGTCCTTCCTGGTAGAGGCCAGCATTCAACAGGGTGTCCTGAGATATGTCAGCCCTCACGCCAATATCGGCACCCAGCGCGTCGGCCCGCGCATACGCGGCCATCGCCGCACAGTAGTCAAGGTCCAGTCGATCATGGAGAAAACCGAGGACCAGGAAGAATTCCGGCATGGGACGAAGCGCGATCGCAATGGCTATTTCCTCGCGCGCGGATTCCAGCGCGGCCCGCGCCAGCAGGTAGCCTAACTCTGCCGCCGACATGAAAGAGTACGACTTGGCGTAATGCGCGTACGCAGAATTCAGATCGATGGCGAGCGCCCGGTCGATCAGTTTGAAGCCTTCCATCCGATTGTCCGTTTCATTAATCTTGTAGGCCGCCACCGACAATAGCGTGTACGCCTTTAGATTCTCGGTAGGTAATTGGGTTGGAGTTCCTGCGGTAAATACCCCAAGTGATCGTCCAATCTCGGCCGCGATATCGTCATAGAGACCAAACACACTCGTCATGGTCGTGAGATCTCGACCGTAGGTCTCCCGCCAGACCTGGGTGCCATCCCGGGTGTCGATCATGTGCACGTTGACCCGCGCCCGATCGCTTGAACGGTAGACACCGCCATCGACCAGGTACCTGCCGAGAGACGCGAGCCAATCTCGCGCACGTCCATTTTCGCGTCCCCGAAGAGAGACGAGGAGCGCATTGAAATGACTTTCAGCCCTTCGATTCTAGCAAGCTGGTTCCAAATTTCCGTGGTCAGCGTGCTGCTGAAGTACTGCAGTTCAGGATCGTCGGAGAGATTCTCAAGGGGTAGGACTGCGATATTGGGCTGCGCATCGATCACCTCAGCACTCACGTCCGTGACGGGGGTGTCGTCCGTGTTGTCGCCGAAGTTGCGCTGCGTCAGGGCAAACCAGGTGCCGGCCGCGATCATCACAATCATCGCGAGTGCAAGTCCGAGTTTGGCTAGCAACCCGGTCGATTGCGTACTTGAACTCGCTTGCGCACCTGAACTCGCTTGTGCGCCTGAACTGGAAGCTGTGCGGTCCCGACCCTCCGGGCTTTGACCCAGCGCGCCCAGAAGGCGACTCCGATAATCCACACTGTCCTCGTGGTAAAGCGCCTGCACCCGGCTCAGCCCGATTTTCAGATCCGCCGTGAGTTCCACCGGCGCAAGATAGACCGGGACGATCTCGATCCCCTCGTCGAGGGCGAGATTAACTTCGCGGTTGCAGTGTTTGGACTTAAGCGTAGCGGGTGATACGTAGAAGAGGACGCGTTCCGAGCGCAGCAACGAGATGCCGACGGACTCTCGCCAGTTTTTGCCTGGGGAAATCCCTTCGTCATACCAAAGCCGAACGCCCTCACCATCCAACCAGGCGAGTTCAGGATATACGCTGGCCACGTCAGCATGCGCATAACAGATGAAGGTAAAACGCTCTTCACCCTGGTAGGCGCTTAACGGTCTGTCCATGGACATCGGCATCCGGATCCGGATCCGGATGCCGGGTGTCTAGGCTGATCCAATATGTTCGGTATATCAAGGTGACGCACGGCGTGCTGCCCGGCATGACTCCCTTTGCCCCAAAGGAAGATACACCGAGGCTATGGCAAGCCGATATCGCCGTTGGCACTTGCTGCGAGTTCTCCGAGTATCGGCCAGCGCTGCACACACTGGCGTGTCTTTAGAAACTCCGCAAGCTGTAACCTGCCGTCTGCCCACAGTGGCTTGCCATCAACACAGATAGTTGGGTCAAGTACCATCCAGCAGATTTCGCCCGGCGCTACTTCGCCACAGGTGTGGAAGTGTACAAATCGGGGATTGGTAAACACCGAGTTTGACCAGCGATCAGGATCGTCCGCAGCACTGCCTTTAAAGTAACATCCCTGATGAATGCCAGCATGCCAGGAATGCACCACGTCCGGGTTCAGTGAAAACGCCCGGGCAACTCGTCGATACTGGTCTTCGATTCGGCGAACATTATCGGCGTCACCGGTATAGCCGCTGATGCGTCCCTTCTCGACCTGCGCTGCAACCGGTGCCCCGATCGCGACCCACGGTGGGTGATACACCCTCGACCCGGTTGGCGTCAGATATCGGCTAAGTTTCACAACACCTGAAAAACCGGACGCAGCAATCGGCAGGTGAACGCCCAGGGGAAAGCGCTGCACCTTGACCTCGGGCAAAGCCGAGGCCGCCTTCTCACCGTTTGCACCTGAATTCACACTTCCCCGCAGATCGCTGCCAAGCGGGCAGGTGATCGTGATCACCGCGGCATCCACCAGCAGATTGTCGATCGTCTCTTTCAGATCAACCATCGCCTGATGCGGCACACGGCCATAGTGAGACGCCAGCGCCCCGAGCGACGTGGCGTAACACAGCACGCGCCTGCCACGCTCATGCGCATCTTCGAAACGCAACTGGTCACCGATGCGAGCAAAGAAAATACAACAGTCGTAGTCGTCTGTGACCGGGATACGCATGCCTGTACCCGCGTCTGTCCCGGTATCCGCATCGGTACCACCGTCGCTATCGAAACGCGCATCCAGCAATCTGTTGTCGGGCCCGTCAACCTGGCGCAACTCGACCTGTACACCCAGCGTGCGAGCCACCTGCGCAACCAGGGCCGGGGCGTCGGCATCGTACCAACCGAGTGCCGGGTCCTCGTGCAGAATCAATAGCCGCTCATCCGCGCGAAGCCGCGCGCAATTCGTCAGCAAATTCCGCGCACCGTCAATTGCCGCATTAGAGATTGAAGACCTCAACATTCACACCGCGTTGTCCCGGTACACAAATGCCCGATCAAACCGTCCATCAAGATAGTCGCCACAGGTGATCGGCTCCGGGCCATCGGCGGCCGGGAAGAGAGCGCGGGGGTCGATACTCGTCTCGGGATTAGGGTCAAACGCAAGCACCAGGGACAGGCGATCTTCGCTCATCGGACTCATGACCCGGTGCGAGGCCGAGCGGAACGTGCCGTTGGTCCACCGGGCAAGCAGGTCGCCTACATTTACAATCAGCGTGTCATCGATGTATGGCGCGTCTATCCACTCACCATCGGTATTCTCTATCTGCAGGCCACCCACGTGGTCCTGACAAAGAACCGTCAGCACACCGAAGTCAGTATGGGGACCAACGCCGAAGTGGTGGACGTCGGTGCGCGCTGGCTGCGCAGGGTAGTAGACGTACGACGCGCGACTGAGCGGCCGATCGCTGCTTTGCAGAAAGAAGCCGGGGTCTTGCCCGAGTGATGTGGCAAAGCCCCCCAGCAGAACTCGCGCAAGCTGCTGCGCAGCGTCGAACCATGCATCGGCGGCACGTCGAAACTCGTCGAAATCCTTCACCGGCCAAAGATTAGGTCCACTCAGGGAATGGTCGCCCGCCCATCCCTGGCCGTCACTGCCCCAGATGAAACTCTCCTTGCGGTCTGCCGCCGCATCATCCGCCATGCGGGCCCCACCCTGCGGCAACCAACCCCGGTGATGACGAGATACGAGAATCCGGGACTTTTCTGCATCGGCCAACGCAAAGAAAGTCCGTGCACTCGATCTTGCATCGTCGATTATGGTGCTCGCGATGCCGTGGCCGGATATATAGATGAATCCAGGATTTTGGCTGGCATCGCGCAGTGCCGCCGCTGTTTGCCGGCAATGCTCGCCACGGATCAGCGGCCCAACGTCGATCACCGGGATCGCAGTATCGGCACCTGGCGAGTCACGGCTCACTCATGGCTCCCGCGGTCGACCGACGACTCACCCGCGTAGTAACCCACCACGTCGTTGTCCGTCGTCACGCCAAGCCCGTTCAGGCTGCGATTGACATAATTGAAGTAGCAGATGATCTGGTTCACCTCAAGAATCTCACCGTCATCGAAACCGGCCGCACGCATCGCCTCCACATCGGCCCTGACCATCGTGCCGGGCGCAAGCGTGAGCTTTTCTGCGTAGTCAAACAGCGTTCGCTCGCGCTCGTCAAAGGCGTCGCCAGGCCGGCGCGCCTGCAACGCCTCGCCAATTTGATCGGCTCTTGACTCGTCGCCGATCAGGTGGCGGGCGTTAGCCCAGTGATTGGCGAGTGAATAATCGCACGCGTTCAGAATGGACACCCAGGACGCCACACACTCCTGCAGCCATGGCGGCAATGTGTTTGCGTCATCGTGCAGGGCGGCCCGGTAGAGAACGAGATGCCCGCGCATGCTGGCCGGACGGAGCGAATGCACGCGCATCACATTGTCGACCGTGCCGTGTGGTGTTTGTGCCAGTTCCAGCACTTGACGGAGTTCGTCACTCGCGTCAGTTTCTTTAACAGTGTCAATCCACGCAGCCATCGTTGCTCCGGATTTGTAGAGGCTAATACCGTCTCGCCGAATTTCTTCGCTCAGCCGATCGCCTGCCCCTGGGCATTGCGGGTAGGCTCGCCAAGAAGCGCAATATGATGTAGCGCACGCGGGCCCACTTCGCCATAGTCGGCAACCGCATAGTGGTTCGTGATCCGGTTGTCGTAGATGCAAACATCGCCCGGGTCGTTCCACCGGAACCGCACCTGATACTCCGGCCGCTCGGCCATGCGACCCAGCAACGCCATGAGTTGTCGGCTCTCTTCGGGCGAGACGTCATTGATGTGATGCGTGAACCCCTGGTTGGTATAGATAGAGAGTTTTCCCGTCACCGGGTGCTGCCGCACAACGGGTTGCAGAGACGGCGGATAGTCTCGTTTGAGGACTTCCACATGCTGGGCGAATGATGGATCGCCATCCGCCTGCAAACGCCGCTCCGCTTCTGCCTCCCAGATCGGAAACACGTGCCGCCAGTCCATCGTTTGCGTGAGGCCCTGCGCCCACGCCTGCAGTTCAGGCGCGAGGCCACGATAGGCAGCACCCATGTCCGCAAAGATCGTGTCCCCGCCAACCTTCGGCAGAACAAGCGCGTTCAGCACGACGGCGGACGGTGGCTGATGAAAGAAGCCATCATCGAAGTGAAAGCCATTGGCGCCGTTGGACACGGCATCCTGCGCCATCGCCGCAGCGCCAAAGGTACCGGGTCGGTACGGCTTCAGCGGCAGTGGCGCCGGCCCGCCCCGAGTTGTGCCCTGATCCAGCGTTTCCTTGTGGGTCCTGCGAGGCCGTTTGTTCGCGGCAAAGGGCTCGAAATTCTCGACGTCCTCCGAGTCCCGCAGCAGGTATTGTTTGCCGCCGCCGGTCACCGCGCTGGTCGGCCAGACATGCGGGGACCCGCGCTGCCAGGGCAGAAACGGATGCACGGACAGTCCTTCGGAATTGTTCGACTTTTTCTGCTCGGTGTCCGGCGTGATGCCCCAGTGCCGGGACAGTTGCTGGCAGAACCGCGTGTGTTGATCAACGTCCATGCGCCACGCGCCGCCGCTGCGGATCATTAGCACTTTGTATCGCAAGAGCGCACTCGTCACGGCTTCAAGGTTGCTCGTCGTGACCTCGCCCGCCAGATTCAAGCCTAGGACATTCGCCCCGATGAGGGGGGTCTGCGGCACGACGCTGATGCCACCCGGCAATTCAACGCGTCCAGCCGACGCGGCCAATGCGTCCCAATCAGTACTCAAGAGCGAGCCTTTGTCGGCTGTTCCCACCCCTCCACTTGTCGCCATGGTCTTGCGCTCTCCTTTTGAAGCCAGATTTGTTGGCGCTTCTATCCTGTCGTGGACCAGCATATCACCGGGCGAGAGTAGACCTGATTACCGTCCTCGGACGCCCGTGGTAGGATCGGAGCCTTCTTTGTTGGTCGACAGTCGCCGCTACTATGGATCTACCCGCCGCACGCAAGTTCGTCAGACCTCACGCCAACGAAGACTGGTTGGCAATTGCCGCGCGAGCCCTGCCCACCGACGACCCGGACGAAGCGGTCGCGCAACTGCAGAGCTGGAACTTCCACATTTTCATGCGCGCTGCGGGTGCCAACGGGCACTCCATCCTGCCCAGCGACATCATTTTCATCGAGCCGCCGAAGCCGGATTGAACATGGCAGCAAGCATCACCCACATTCGGCTTGCGGCCGCCCACGAGGGCACGGCCGAACTGATCGTGACGGTCGGCTTCGACGGCGGCGGCAAGTCCGACGTGCCGCTCGACCGATTCGCCAGCGAGGCACTGCTCAGCGATTGCAACGCCAGCGGACCAGACGAACTGATCGGCCAATCATGGCAACGCGTGCGCGATGCACTCACCGTGAGTTTCAATCGATACGCCTGACAGCCTTTGTTTCTGACATCTTGTTTCCGACAGCTTGTTTCCGACAGCCTTGTGCTAACACCCTTTGTTTCTGATACACGATCTGTCGCTGACCGCAAAAGCACAGACCTCACACTCCTCATAGACCCGCCGGAGAAACCGCATGATTGACCTCATTATCAAGAACGGACGGATTGTCGATGGTTCGGGATTGGCCGCCTACGTTGGCGACATTGCGATCGAGAATGGTCGCATCTGCAAACTGGGCAAAGTCACCGCAGAAGCGGCGCACACCGTCGATGCTGCAGGCAAAGTGGTCGCACCCGGTTTCATCGACCCCCACACGCATTTCGACGCGCAGTTGCTGTGGGACGGCGCTTGCAAGCCAGCACTCGAACACGGGGTGACCACCGTCGTGCCCGGCAACTGCTCCCTGTCGCTCGCGCCGCTCAAGGCGGAACATCGCACCAAGCTCGTGGGCATGTTCAATCAGATTGAGGAGATGCCACTCAAAGCCTTCGCCGAAGGTGTGACCTGGGACTGGCAGACGTTTCCCGAATTTGTCGAGCGTATTAGCCGCGATCTGACGATCAACGTTGCACCTCTTGTGGGCCACAGCGTGCTGCGCTTGTGGGTGATGGGTGACGCCGCCATGGAGCGAACCGCGACCGCGGACGAAATCTCCGCAATGCAGGCGTTGTTGCGAGAATGCCTGGACGCTGGCGCGGTTGGCATGTCCACCAGTTTTATCGATTCGGACGAGACCCTGAAGCCGGTTCCCAGTCGCTATGCCGATGCCGACGAACTCGATGCCCTGGCAGCGGTCCTGGGTGAATACGGACGCATGCTGCAAATCGTGCACGAGTTTTACAACGCGGACGTCACGGTTGCGCGCATCGATGAACTGGCCCGGTTGTCGCTCGAACATGGCATTCCGACGACGCTGTCGCCGCTCTTTGTCAACGCGGGCGACACCGGCGAGGTCGACAAGGTAATGACCCGTGTGCGCCAACAAACAGACAATGGCGCTCGGGTGTGGCCACAGGTGCAGACGAGACCCATCGACATCAGCTTTTGTCTGGATGTTCCAAGCCTCATCTTCATGTCCATGCGCAAGTGGTACGCGATCATGCGTTTCGGCAGCCATGAGGACATCCTCGCGGCGCTCAACGATCCCGATCAGCGCGCGGAACTGGTGGCCGAAAGTAGCGCACGCGAAAATATGTGGCAACGATTGGTCTTACGGCAGGTCCAGACTGAGGCGAATCAGCCATTGGTTGGCATGAAACTGAGCGATATCGCGGCGCTTCGGAACACAGACATCGTTGAAACGATGATCGATCTGTCGCTGGAAGAGGACCTGCAGGCACATTTTCTGCTCGGTGACATGGGCCACAACGACAATCAAAAGGTGGGTTCACTGCTCGCAGACCCATCCGTGCACATCGGTGCCAGCGACGGCGGTGCACACATCCTGTCGTTTGCGACCTATGGCGACACGGGGTATCTGTTCAGCAAGTATGTCCGCGACCAGGCGTCCATGACCCTTGAGGCCGCGGTCAAGAAAATCACCTACGACACGGCAAACATCTGGGGGCTGCCGGAGCGCGGATTGCTCAAGGAAGGCTACATTGCCGATATCACGATCTTCGACCCCGAAACACTGGACCGGGGCGAAGAACGATACGTGCAGGACGTCCCTGGCGACGGCAGCCGCTACGTCCGGGACGCAATCGGCGTGGACACGGTCGTCGTCGGCGGGGAAGTTGCCTACACGGCTGCCGCCGGTTATACCGAATCAAGGATGGGACGGGTTCTGCCCGGGCCAGACTAGTAGATTGGTTAAGTTAGGTTATTTCTTGTCCCAGGAATTGTCATCCGGACGATTCCTGGGAGTCGGGTTGCCGGTCTCCGACAGACCTGTGCACCCCTGATCATCCGATCGCCGAGGTTGTCCCGTCGGCCAGCAGATCGTCAGCGCCCCAGCCTTGACCCAGCCGAGCGTGTCACTCAACCGGCAGCCCAAAATCTGGCGCGCCGTCAGCCAGACGATCAGAAGGAGCCATACCCATGAGGATTATCGACGTCGACGCACATTTCCATGAACCCGTGGATTGGTTGCAACGCACAGACCCCGCCATTGCGGAACAACTGGGACCGCCCGCCCGTTTCATGGAGATCGCAGGACGGTTGTTTGGCGGCTTCCCATCCGCCTTCGCAACGTTGCCCCAACATCAGCAACCGCGTGACGTCTGGGATAACGTGCTGCCGGGCTTTGTGGACCACCTGCAGATGACGGAGGATCGCGAACCGACAACCCACGACGACCCCGAAAAGGCCGTATTCTTCGAGGCCAACGCCCGCATTGGCTTTTGTGACGAGCGTGGCATCAATGCGCAGTTCCTCAACCCTTCCTTTCTGGTCAACCCAATCGTTCAGGCCGCTGGCCTGCACAAAGGTGAGCTGATCAATCCCATCCGCGGCGCATGGAACACCTGGGCCAGCAACCAGGTGCAGAGTCACCCCACGCGGTTGCTGCCGGTCACCCAGATCGATCTTAATGACGTCGACTGGTCACTCGGCGAGATGACGCGCATGCGCGAAGCCGGCAGCCGCGCATTTGCCATCCCGGAATCACCGGTCGGCGGCCGCGGCACGACACTCGCGCGATCGATCACGCACCCGGACTTCGAACCCATCTGGTCCGCTGCAGAAGATCTTGGTATGGCTGCGTTTGCGCATGTTGGATTTGCCCGCGAACGCATCAACCCCGGCTGGGCCAACAATGGCGCAGACAACGTGCGCACCTTCACGACGCTGCAAAGTATCGTCGCCTCAGCCGCCGGTACACAGTTGATGCTGTCGGCGATGGTCTTCGACGGGCTGTTCGAGCGGCATCCGCGCCTCACCGTCGTCGTTGAGGAGGTTGGCATCGACTGGCTGCCGCCCCTTGTCGCCGCGCTTGAAGCGACGATCGGGCGACGACCGACACACATTCAGGATGGCGAGTTTCGGCCCGCCAATCTGGTGCCGGGTGACAGCTACACCCTGCCACTAACACCGCTTGAGTACCTCAGGCGTCAGGTGCGCGTCACTCCCTTGCCAAACTCACAGCCCATCGATGCCGTGATCCAGCAGGTGCCGCCGGAACTCCTGTGCTTCTCAAGCGACTTCCCGCACGTTGAAGGCTCGGCTGATCCCGTTGCCGTGTTTGAACACCAATTGGAAGGCCAGCCGGATACCGTGCGGGACGCATTCTTCGGCGGCGTCGGTGATCTCATCGGCCTCTGAGATGTTGGGGCGACTTGACCCCCCGTACACCGGCAGATAACGGAGCACTAGGATGCCGAAACTCATCGCATTCGTCACCGCGAAAGAGGGCATGAGCCGGGATGCGTTCATTGAGTACTACGAGACTAATCATGTGCCGTTAGTCCGCCGACTGCTGCCAACGGTGGGCGAGTACCGCCGCAGCTACGTCGCGCCTGACCTGATTCCCGGGGCGATGGCTGTCGACTACGATTGCGTGACCGAACTGGGCTTCGACGACCAGGCGGCGCTCGATGCGTTCCTCACAACGATCGACGAGCCCGAGATTCGAGCGCTGATTCGGGCAGACGAGGCGAACTTCATTGAGCGCTCAAAGACCCGGACCATCGGCACTGAACAGCGCGAGTGAGCAAGGGCTTCGCGGTTGATCTCGATCTAATTGAGCTTCTGCGCCAACACGCTTGAAGCGCGCTGTCAGGTCCGCGTCCCCACACGCCAACAGTTCATCCAGGAAGCGGTGAAAACGCTGGGCCCCGCCTTCGTTGCGACCAAACATGACTTCAAAGTCCGACCGGAGTAT
>Ga0115002_10003323_pt1 | contig 20178 bp, 19 predicted proteins | sample ArcticOcean_MG_C_8_FD_89576 | JGI IMG/M metagenome (GOLD analysis project Ga0115002, IMG submission 89576) | Marine microbial communities from western Arctic Ocean - ArcticOcean_MG_CB11_86 | ecosystem: Environmental > Aquatic > Marine > Oceanic | place: Arctic Ocean: Canada Basin | collected... | reverse complement strand
TTCGTATGCTGCCTCAGCGGCGCAGATCGAAGAGGCAATGACCCGGATCGCAAACATCCTCTAGCCACGGTCGTTCGGCTACCGCTTGGCCACTGCGAGCGCGACGCCCGCGATGATCATGATGGCGGCGCTCACTCGGTCGCACCACAACTAGTCATTCGGAGCCCGAAGCATGATGCGTGCGCAATAGACGGAGAGAGCGCAAAGCGTCGTTGTGACCAATGCTACTGCAACCAGTATCAATTCCATCACGAGGAGCTGTCCCGCAGGCAGCCGCGTGGGGTCCAAGAATTGCGGCAAAATCGCTGCGAAGAGCAATAGACTCTTGGGATTCAACCCGGACACCGCAAAGCCGCGCCAAAACGTCCAGTGGGCGTAGCCTCGTAGCGACGCGCCTTCGATTTGCGTTGGTGCAACACCGGCACGCTGCCATTGGACGACCGAGATAGGAAAACGTCGACACCGGATCCAAACTCCCGTGCTGCTCTGTGATCTAGCCACGAGTACGGCAGCATTACCACGACCCTGCGCAATCGCTTCGCACCCCGCTGGAACCGCCTGCCTAGCCCCTGTGCAACTGCTTGTTCGAAGGGCATATTTCAAGTCGCTCGCGCCTATGGAATGGCCGTTTTTCTAGGCTTGTTGTCCGTTCTCTGTTGGCATACACCCTGCAATACTACTAAGCGTCGCCGCATCGACCCCGGAGTGTGCACATGAAGAAAATCGAAGCCGTTATCAAACCGTTCAAGCTGGACGAGGTCAAAGAAGCCCTCCATGAGGTGGGCCTCCAGGGGATCACCGTAACCGAGGCTAAGGGCTTCGGCCGCCAAAAGGGACATACCGAGCTATACCGCGGTGCGGAATACGTCGTCGACTTTCTACCCAAGATAAAGATTGAGATCGTCCTCGACGACAATCTGGTCGAGCGCGCTATTGAAGCGATTACGCAGGCTGCGCGCACCGGACGCATTGGCGACGGAAAGATATTCGTTTCCACCGTCGAGCAAGCGATCCGAATTAGGACGGGCGAGACCGGCGGCGACGCCGTTTAACTTTACGACCTGCTGAGCAAGCTAAACCGTAAACACGACCCAAAGGGAGTTTCCACAATGTCCGATGCCGCTAGCGTCCTGAAAATGATCAAGGACAACGACATCAAGTACGTCGATCTGCGATTCACCGACCCACGCGGCAAATGGCAGCATCTCGCGATGCACCCTCGGATGATGGACGAGGATGCGTTCTCTGAAGGCGTGATGTTCGATGGGTCCTCGATCGCGGGATGGAAAGCCATCAACGAATCAGACATGGCGCTGATCCCTGACCCGACCTCCGCCGTCATGGACCCCTACGCCGCCCAGTCTTCGCTGATCCTATTTTGCGATGTGCATGAGCCATCAACGGGCGAGCCCTACAAACGTGACCCGCGCTCGGTGGCGCGCCGCGCCGAGGCATACCTCGCGTATACTGGTATCGGTGACACGGCTTATTTTGGGCCTGAGGCTGAGTTCTTCATTTTCGACGACGTCAAATTTGACGTCTCGATGAACAAGACCTTCTATCAAATCGACGAGTCGGAAGGCCCCTACAACTCCGGTCGCGATTTCGACGGTGGCAACACCGGCCACCGTCCTCCCGCTAAAGGTGGTTATTTCCCGGTGCCGCCAATCGATTCGCACGGCGATCTGCGCGCCGAGATGTTGTCGATCATGGAAGACATGAACCTGCCGGTAGAAAAGCACCACCATGAGGTGGCACCAAGCCAAAACGAGTTGGGGATCAGCTTCGATACTTTGGTCCGCACCGCCGACAACATGCAGATTTACAAGTATGTCGTACACAACACTGCGCATGCCTACGGCAAGACGGCGACCTTCATGCCGAAACCGGTCAAAGATGACAACGGCTCAGGGATGCACTGCCATCAGTCAATTTGGAAGGGTGACACGCCGTTGTTTTCCGGATCAGGTTACGCGGACCTTTCGGAGATGGCGCTTTATTACATCGGCGGCATCATCAAGCATGCCAAGGCGCTGAACGCATTCACCAACCCACTTACCAACAGCTACAAGCGGTTGATCCCCGGTTTTGAGGCACCTGTGTTGCTCGCCTACTCGGCGCGCAACCGTTCTGCGTCATGCCGTATTCCGTTCGCGACCAGTCCAAAGGGAAAGCGGGTTGAAGTTCGCTTTCCGGATCCCGGCGCCAATCCATACCTCGCATTTTCGGCGATGATGATGGCTGGCCTCGACGGGATCGAAAATAAGATCCACCCCGGCGATCCGATGGATAAAAACCTCTACGACCTGCCTCCGGAAGAGCTGAGTTCCGTGCCGACGGTGTGCGGGTCCTTAAGAGAGGCCCTAGAATCGCTCGACGCCGACCGGGATTTCCTCAAGAAGGGCGACGTATTTTCCGACGACCTTATTGATGGCTATCTAAAATTGAAGTGGGATGAAGTATTCGCGTTCGAGCACACGCCACATCCGATCGAATTCTCCATGTATTACAGTGTATAAGGGTGTGTACCTAAAGTAGTTTGTTGGCATTAGGGGCTGCCGCCAAAAGGGGCGCGGCCCCTTTTTTATGTGCAGAACTGAGATGCAACCTTTCGGAAACAATCCCCTAATACTGCCTCTAAATGCTCAAGTCCGACCTAGCTCTCGTATTAATACGTTTCTCCTAAAACTAGAACAAACGTTGCGATCTATGCTGAGCGTGACAGAAACCCTACACGACGCTCGCGTAGACCAGGTAGCCACCGGTGGTAAGGCCGCTCGCCATGATGAGTAGGGCCCCCAACGATCGCGCCGCGGTGGCACGGTCGGCTCGAAGTCCCGCGACGTGCAGTAGCCGACTCAGGATGACAGCGATCCCAATAAGATGAAGCAGCAATGCGGGCGCCCCAACCAATTCGCTAAGAACGAGACCGATAATGATCATCGGCACCCACTCTGTGAAGTTGCCAAATACGCGTAAGGCCCGCGCCAAATCGGGCTGATCGCCACTGCCCATCGAGACACCATGTTTCACGCGGAGAATCGAAACACGGGCGCCAAGCCCCAGCATCGTTAGCAAAAGAAGGCCAGCGTACGTCGCTGAAATCTGAATCACGACTATCTCCTGTCGCGCGGCCAAAGTAGCCGCGCTTTAACTTCAAGTTCAGCATGGTCGGCGCCGTTTGAAAAGTAGTTTTGATCTCTTCGCTTATGCTTTGCTGCACGTAATGAGCGTGATTAGTCCTAAATACGGAGGCGCAGATGCGCCATATAACTCTGAGCAACCCGGATTTAGCGCTGGTCGACTGGCCGCGGGCGCCCCTCAGCATCGATGGCGACGTAGATGAATGTGCCTTCGGTCACTTTGGCTTCCGCGCCGCCGATGCGCCGCGTAGCAAAGGTGTCAATTTTGACTGTCACCGATGTGCGGCCGGTTTTGACGACCTCAACATAGCAGCTGACCAAGTCGCCAATGAATACTGGCTTGTGAAACGTCATCGCCTCAATTGCGACCGTTGCTGTCCTTCCCTGAACAACTTGGGCGGTGACAGCGCCACCGGCGAGGTCCATTTGGGACAAGACCCAGCCACCAAAAATGTCGCCATTGGCGTTCGCGTCTCCCGGCATGGCCATCGCGCGGATGGCGGGTTCGTTGCTTGGCCTTTGAGCCTCCATGTTAGCTCTCGTCTACATATTGTTGTTCACGTTTTGAGGTATACCCTATAGTGCGCCCGTGTTGGCGAGTCCATGTGGTAATTCGGTGTAGCGGCGATGGCCGACCTTTTTGAATCTGGCGGCAAGGGCCGCGGAAAGTCTTATTCCGCCAAGGACATCGAAGTCCTTGAGGGGCTTGAACCTGTGCGTCGGCGGCCAGCGATGTATATCGGAAGCACCGGTGAAGACGGTCTGCATCACCTTGCCGCTGAAGTGATCGACAACGCAATGGACGAGGTGCTGGCAGGGGCCGCCACCCGGATCGAGGTCAAGCTCTCGTCAGATGGGTCGCTTACGGTGCGCGATAACGGGCGCGGCATTCCGGTCGATCCACATCCAAAATTCAAGAACAAGTCGGCCTTGGAGGTAATCCTCACGACGCTGCACTCTGGTGGTAAATTCTCCAACAACGCCTACGAGACGTCGGGCGGCCTGCACGGTGTTGGCGTTTCCGTGGTCAACGCCCTATCCGACGAACTGAATGTCGAAGTTGCTCGGGACAAAAGACTCTGGACGCAGCATTACGTGCGCGGCAAGCCCAAGGGTAAGCTTACTTCGAAGCCGATGACCAATCGACGAGGGTCAACCATAACGTTCCATCCTGACCCCGAGATATTCGGCGATGAAGCAGGCCTGAAACCGGCACGGCTTTACCAGCTCGCACGGTCAAAAGCCTATTTGTTTCGCGGTGTCGAGATCCGCTGGAAATGTGACGCTTCGATGATCGGGAAAGCTGATATCCCAACCGAGGCCGCGTTCCACTTCCCCGGGGGGTTAATTGACGCCTTGGCGGAGGAGACCGCCAATCGGGAAACCGTGACGCCAAAGCCGTTCACCGGCGAAGCCTCGTTCAACGGCTCGGGCCGTGTCGAGTGGGCGATTACTTGGCCGGACGATGCCCAGGCATTCGTCAGCACCTACTGCAACACAATACCAACACCGCAGGGTGGCACCCACGAGACTGGAATGCGCAGCGCCCTAGCTCGAGGCCTCAAGGCATACGGCGCGCTGGTGAAGCGAAAGGGCGCGTCCCAGTTCACGACAGAAGATATCAGCGGTGGTGCCGCATTGTTCGTTTCACTGTTTATTTCCGAACCACAATTCCAGGGCCAGACCAAAGAAAAATTGGTGAGTGTCGAAGCGACAAAGCTAGTCGAGAACGCGATCAAGGATCACTTCGATCACTGGCTCACCGGTAATGCGAGGGCTGCAAACGAACTACTCGATTATGTTGGCGAGCGTGCCGACGAGCGCCTCCGACGACGGCAAGAGAAGGATGTGTCACGCCAAAGCGCGAAACGGAGGCTTCGCCTCCCCGGCAAGCTATCCGATTGTTCGGCTGGCCAAGCCGAGGGGACCGAGATATTCCTGGTGGAAGGCGATTCTGCGGGCGGCTCTGCCAAGCAGGCGCGGGATCGGCGCCTGCAGGCCGTGCTCCCGCTTCGCGGCAAGATATTGAACGTCGCTAGCGCCAGCGTTGGCAAGATTCAAGAGAACCAGGAGATCGCCAACATCATCCAGGCCTTGGGCTGTGGAATCAGTGACAAATACAGCGAAAAGGCGTTGCGGTATGACCGCGTGATCATCATGACCGACGCCGACGTTGACGGCGCGCACATTGCCTCATTGCTGATAACGTTCTTCTTCCGGGTGATGCCACAATTGATTGAGGATGGTCATGTGTATCTCGCCCAGCCGCCGCTCTATCGCCTTGCGCAGGGTGGTACCGTTCACTACGCGAGAGACGACGCCCACCGCGAAGCGCTACTTGAGACGGTGTTCTCGGCACGCGGTAAGATCGAGATCAGCCGGTTCAAAGGGCTTGGAGAAATGCCAACGGCCCAACTGCGCGACACGACAATGGGCGTCACGAAACGCACATTACTTCGCGTGGTCGTGGGTGAAAACGGGCGTCGAAAAACGGACAAGTTCGTCGAGAGTTTGATGGGTCGTAAACCGGAAAATCGATTGTCATTCATACAAGAAAACGCCGCTGGCGCTGCGGCACTTGATATCTAAAAGCGGCGCAATCGCAATATTGGGCAAAGAGGGGACTCTAAGCCCTATTTGGCAAGCCAGGCAGCCATCAGTGCCGTAACGGCCTCAGGCTCCTCGATCGTCGACAGGTGGCCGCATTCAGGCAATAGGTGACAAGAGGCTCTGGGGACGAAAGCTGCAATTTCACGCATCACCTCAGGCGGCGTGATCAGATCATCAGCGCCACCAATCACAACAGTCGGGCATTTGATTTTGGCCAGGGAGGGTCGTCCATCGATGCGGCCCATGATCGCGGTCTGTTGGCGAACAAAACCGGCCTGACCGACATCCTCGGCCATCGCGGTAATCCGCTTGACCAATAACGTTTCGTCTAGCCGTTCGGGATGGATGAGGAGCGGCAACAGCCGTCGGGTCACGCCCCTATATTGACCTTTTGTGGAGAGATCAATTAGCCCTCTGCGCCTAACGATTTGCTCGTCGGAATCAGGGCGTGCGGATGTGTCAAGCAAGGCCAAGCGGTTAACCCGTTCCGGCGCCTGGCGCATCACTTCCTGAGCGACATAGCCCCCCATCGACAGACCAGCTATAGCAAATACTGGCGGCGCAGCCGCGAGGAGACGCTGTGCCATCACGGCGATCGACCAATCTTGGGTAACGTCGGCGACAGTTACTCGCACAACGTGTGCGAGATTCGCTGACTGATACGCCCACAATTCTCGGTTGCAGAGAAGGCCTGGAATTAAGACAAGGTCAGAAGACATACAGTCGTTCAACTCCAGGAACTTCACTAAATCGCGGCCCACGCAGCGAAAAACAGTGCAATTACACCGATGCGCATTTGACCCACCTGAACAATTAAGGTATCGGTGCGCCTAATGAAGCCATACACACGACCGCTTCCGCAAGTCACAGGATTTCATGGGTTTTTCGGAACTCGGGCTTAGCGACGAAGCCCTGAGGGCAGTCGGCGACGCCGGCTACAATCAGCCAACCCCAATTCAGGAACAGGCGATTCCAATCGTCCTGCAGGGCCGTGATGTGCTTGGCACAGCACAGACCGGCACGGGCAAGACCGCAGGCTTCACCCTGCCCCTGATCGATATCCTCGCGGCGGGACGTGCCAAGGCGCGTATGCCACGATCGCTAATCTTGGAGCCGACGCGCGAACTTGCGGCGCAGGTTCAGGACAGCTTCAAAGTTTACGGTAAGTACCACAAGCTGAGTGTCGCCCTGCTCATTGGTGGCGTCCGCATGGAAGAACAGGTACGCCTCATCGACCGCGGGGTTGACGTGCTCATCGCGACGCCGGGCCGCCTGCTCGATCACGCCCAAAACGGCGGCCTCTTGCTCGGCGGCCTAAAGGTCTTGGTAATCGACGAAGCGGACCGGATGCTCGATATGGGGTTCATACCCGACGTCGAGACCATCGTAAAGCTGGCGCCGCCACTGCGCCAGACGTTGTTCTTTTCGGCGACTATGCCGAAAGAGATCAAACGCCTTGCCGATCGCTTTCTTCACAATCCAAAAGAAGTTTCAGTCGCACCCCCCGCTTCACCTGCCGAAACCGTCGATCAGCTCTTGATCTATGTGGACGCTGCCGAGAAGCGGCCGGCCCTTCGGTCGCTGCTTGAACAGCACAAAGTCCCCAGCGCATTGATTTTTTGCAATCGCAAACGTGACATTGGCGTTCTCACGCGATCGCTGAAAAAGCATGGCTATGACGCCCTGGAATTGCACGGCGACATGTCACAGCCGGCGCGAACCGAAACGCTCGATAAGTTTAAGCGAGGGGAATTCAAGATCTTGGTGTGCAGCGACGTCGCTGCGCGGGGCCTCGATATCCAAGGGCTTCCGTTCGTCTTCCTTTACGATGTACCTACTCACGCAGAAGACTATGTGCACCGTATTGGGCGCACCGGACGCGCCGGCATGGTGGGTCGCGCGATCACGCTCGCAACGCACGAAGAAGCCAAGTACATCGGCCAAGTCGAGACATTGATCGGTCGCGCTATCCCAATGGGCAGCCTGCCAAGGTACGAGCAAGAAGAACCCGATGACGATCAAAAGCGTGGGCGCCGTCGGGGTGGTCGCAGTCGACCAAAGGACAACGCTCGTCTTGAAGCTCCGACGGAGACCTCGCCGGTCGTTGCAACACCAGATACCCGACCAGAACCTGTTGCCGCGGACACTACGACGCCGACAAATACCGAGCCTGAGCCCAAACGGCGCAGCCGACGCCGGCGCAGTGAAAACGACGATGCGCCCCACGATGCGAACAAGAATGACGGCGCGCCCCCAACGGCACCCCGGCTGCCCCAAAAAGTAAGAGAACCTCGCAATAACGCTGAAAGAAAACCTGTCGTGGGTTTGGGTGACCATGTACCGGCGTTTCTGATGGCGAGCATTCCGGTGGCGGTAGATGCCGACACCAGCGCCGACGAGAAAAAACCTCGTCGCCGTCGCAAACCGACCTAATAACCTCCAGGCAATAAAATGAATTTAACGCCGCAGGCGGACTCTGAGATTCTCGTGGACGGCCCAACGGAGGGCGTCACAACCCTCACCCTTAATCGCCCCAAGGTTAAGAACGCATTTTCGAATACGCTCCTCGGTCGGCTGAGAACCCTATTTGTCGATGCCGACAAAGACGACAACGTGCGGTGTATTCTGATTACGGGCGGACCCGACGTTTTCGCCGCCGGTTCGGATATCAGCCAGCAGCAGGACCGGCCTATGTATGGCGGCGTTGCCGACGAGCGCTATGAGAATTGGGACACGATGGAACGTTTCTCAAAGCCGGTTGTCGCTGCAGTAAATGGCTATGCCTTGGGTGGTGGATGCGAACTTGCAATGCTCGCTGACATCACTATCGCCGGTGATACCGCAAAGTTCGGTTTACCTGAACTCCGCCTCGGTTTGTTTCCGGGTCTTGGTGGCACGCAGCGTTTCATTCGCGAAGTTGGCAAGTCCGTCGCGATGAAAGTTATCCTCGCCGCCGAGTTCATCGACGCCGAAGAAGCGTTGCGCCTCGGGCTTGTCGCTGAGGTGGTTCCGGCCCCCGACACAATTGAGCGTGCGCGCGCCCTCGCGACGAAAATTGCCGCAATGCCGCCTCTTGCCGCGCGCGTCGCCAAAAAAACCATTCTCCAGGCCTACGACACTCACCTGAGTGCCGGGCTGGACTACGAACGAAAGTCCAATCTTTCGCTCTACCCCAGCGCAGACAAAGCCGAGGGAATTGCCGCATTTCTCGAAAAGCGGAAGCCAAACTGGCAGGGAAAATAGCGCCCGCCGGTCGACAACTCGCTACCACACAAATCACGGGCGTTTGCGGAATCTTGGGCAACCGTCATTGCGGGGATTACTAAGCCCTCGCGGTAGATCATCCATCGGCGGCGCGGAACCACGCCACCGCCAATGTGGGCTATGACCGTTTTAGAGCGCTGTTTTCTAGGCATCTCAACTGTCTAATACCCCCATTTATTCAGGCCGCAGTGCTGCTTTCGTCCCTGGGCGGGCCATGCGAAATGGTCGAGCCGAGACCGAACGAGAAGCCATTCTCTACATCGAGAATTACGCTCAAATCGGCGAAGATGACGCGCGCTAGGCGGTCCCCCAAATTATGCGCTCGCGCGCCGTTTCCGAAGAGTTTCTCGAGTCCGTGGAACTGAGCAACCGACAAGGCTTCCTGGACACATTCAGCAGCTGGGAAGGGCACCGGACTCGAAAGTTGATGCTCAAAACTAAGGATTCTCGTTTTCCTGCTGGCAGGCCATGGCATTTTGGCGAACCTTACTCAAAACTAGTTAGCTCTAAACTAGTTGAAATTCCTAAGGTTTTTAGATTTTTCTTGTATTGCGACGCGATCAGGTCCATCTAATGGCGGTGGCGCCAACGCACCCGCGCATGAAAAATTAGACGGTCGTGCGGCGCTACGTTGATAAATCCTGACCACGGTTGAGACGGCGGCCCAAAGTATCTAGGCGGCTTAGCGACCAAATTCTGCACCGACCAAGTCCAAAAAAAAATGCCAAGCGGAGGAACCCAAGTTGCGCGCGACATCGAAAGAAGTACAGACCACACAAAGTCACGCAGACGAGATCGACGATGAGATCTCTCATACACCGAAGACCCGTCGCTGCTTGATGTGCCATACCCAGTTCGAAAGTACTTGGGCCGGCGAACGTGTCTGCCGGCAGTGCAAATCTTCGTCGCAATGGCGCTCAGGCGCACTGGGCTAGTGGCCCCCTCACCGGCACAAAAAAAGGGGCCCGTGGGCCCCTTTTTCTTGCGTTTTGGAGGTTTACTCCACTACGCGCAGATTAGCGGCTGACTCCTTGCCGTCGCGGCCGGACTCCAGCTCGAACTCAACTACTTGGCCCTCATTGAGGGTCGAGAGACCAGCGCCTTCAACAGACGAGATGTGAACGAAGGCGTCTTTGCCCCCGGACTCAGGGCTGATGAAGCCGTATCCCTTCGTGGGGTTAAACCACTTAACGGTGCCTTTCATAGCGTATCTTCCAGTTCTTTTTGTCACAGCGAATCCGATTGCACACACGCAAGCGGGTCTCAGGTCAACGAATTTCCAGGATGTATGACGTCTTGGTCTTCTCGACGAAGCGAGATACGCCGGAGGCATCGCGGTCTGATTCGTACGATACTGGACCACCTGTGGCATAAAGCAACCTCAAAACACCAAAGATTTGACGGGTACAGGAATACGCCCTAACAGTGTGACCGCTGTCCGGATACCCCAGATGTGGGGTCTTTAGTGAATATGGACGGTCAGGAACGCATTATACCGCCCAAAGGGCCGCATCAATTGACAAAAGGAAGCAGTTTATGGCTCGCGCCCCCAACTACGGTCATGAAAGACGCGAACGCGAAAAGAACAAGGCCGCCAAGCGGGCCGCACGAGCTGAGGCAAAGAAGGCCAAATCCGAGGATCGCCAGACTGACGAGAACAGTGAACCAGTTGGCGAGACAGCCGGAGAGGCAGTCGCCGACCCGATAGCTACCACGGACCAGCCTACTGAGAAATAAACCTAAGCGAAACACTCCTTTTTTTCAGCTCGCACGCCACGTAAGTAAGAAGATCAGGAATTCGGCCTCTTGGAGTGCCCAAACTGGCCAATTGACCCATCCTGCGCATACCGTTGGGCGGCCATAAGAGCGCCACTTTATGGCCTCCGCCTCATCATCTCTGGGCTCGACTGCGGTCTCTAGCAAATTGACCAAACGGCATGCGGCGCGAATTACGTCTTCAACCGAACGCTCAAACGCCGCTTCGTTGACCTTTGATGGTTTGGTGAATCCGCTGCGTTACGGAACGAACCGAATGGCGAACGCTTCTATTTCTTCTTTCGTGGCTGGCGGTTCAAAGTTGACCAGGGTCTTGATGTTTCGGCACTTCGAAATTTCTTCTTGAGCACCCAGTAACCTTAGCTGCATCACTCGCGAAATGAGCGGCACGGCTCTCGTCGTCAGGTCCGTTTTTTGGCTGCAAGTTTTCGCTTCAGGATCTTTGATTTTGCCACGACCTATTTTTTCGGGGGTGCTACTAGCCCTTGAGGCCGCAACAAGACGGACAACCGCGCGGGCCTTCTTCTGCCCAGGTGATGAGCTCTTCAGTGTCGTCGAGTGTCTCGGCCGGCTCCGTGTGGTGATCCATGCTTCTTTTCCCCTCGAGAGTAGGTGAATGGTTCTCCGCCAAGAGCCTCATACTCTCCAACGTTCTACTCGTCGGTCTTGAAGAACGGCATGGCGCTCCGCCCAATAAGTCCAAACGTCAAACCATCAAAGAAGAAACTAACACCGCCAAATATGCGGCGCGGCGCAAGTGGGGTCGTCTACAATTGCTAGACGATAAATTCCTGGAAATTGCTGTGGACGGCCATCAATCGAGCAACGCGTTAAACCGTCCACTGGGCACACTCACCACCAAACCATCGAGTTCCAATTTGAACTCGATTTGGCACCCCAAACGGGACGTCAGCGCGAGACCGTAGGCGAAATCAAGCATGTCGTCCTCATCCTCGCTTGGTTCCGGAAAACTTGAAAACCACTCTTTATCCACAATGATGTGACAGGTCGAACAGGCCATCGCTCCCTCGCATGCGCCTTCCAGCTCCGAGATACCGTGCCGCTGGGCGATCGTGAGCAGAGTTTCGCCCGCGGCCGCATCAACCTCGCGACGCGATCCATCCGGCATCACGAACGTCATCACACCCATTCAGTCCGCTGAGGTTCGCGCGACAACCCGAAGTGCATCGACGGCACCGGCAATTTGCGAAGCAGCGGCGTCGATCTCCTCAAGCGTTGTTTGGCGTCCAAGGCCCAATCTGATCGCGCTGGCAGCGGCAGCATGGTCTAGGCCTATCGCTTGGAGAACATAGGACGGCTCCACCGCTGCCGAGGTGCAGGCAGAACCGGTTGCCGCCGCTATATCGTCCGCAAGCGCATCAAGTAACTCCTGGGCGTCAATCCCTGGGAACGCGACGTTGAGATTTCCCGGCCAGCGTTGATCAGCATCGCCGTTGAGGGTCGTTCCAGGTATGGCGAGTAGTCCCGCCCTAAGGCGCCCATGCATCCCATCAAGCCGTACGCGCTCGGCCGGCATATCTTGTTGTGCGGCTGCGGCGGCGGCCCCGAACCCAACACAAAGGAATGCGGGCAAGGTTCCGGATCGAATCCCGCGCTCCTGCCCGCCCCCGGAAAACAGCGGTTCTAGACGCACACGCGGTCGGCGACGAACGTAGAGTGCACCAATTCCTTTCGGGCCGTACATCTTATGGGCCGAGATGCTCATCAGATCGATCGCCATTTCCTCTACATTCAGTGAAATCTTGCCGGCCGCCTGCGCGCAATCAGTATGAAAAAGGACTCCCCGCGCCCGGCAAAGCTGCCCGATATCGTGCAGCCGTTGGACCACACCAATTTCGTTGTTCACACCCATCACAGATACCAGGGCGGTGTCGTCACTGATCGCTGCGTCGAGCGCATCGAGGTCAATCAATCCGTTTGGGCGAACCGGCAGGATCGTGTTGGAAAAACCCTCAGTCTCAAGGGACTTCACCGATTCCAATACGCATTTGTGCTCGGTCACAACGGTCACCATGTGGCGACGACGGTTCTCAACAAACCGTGCCGCACCCTTTATGGCGAGGTTGTTAGATTCTGTAGCACCTGAGGTGAAAATTATCTCGCGCGGGTCGGCGGCGATGAGGGATGCAATTTCCTCACGGGAACTTTCGACGGCGGTCGCTGCGTCGTGTCCGTACCCGTGGTGATCCGAGTGTGGGTTGCCAAAATGATCTTCCAAGAAGGGGCGCATCGCTGCCAGAGCACGCGGATCAAGCGGTGTCGTGGCCTGGTAATCAAGGTAGATCGCGCGCTGCCGGGTCATGATACCAGCCGTGTCGACGGCGCAGGGCTTTTGCGCCGGTAGAGCGCGGTCCAGGCAGCGGTCAGCAGTTCGATATCGTCCTCTCGGGTATTCCAGCCAAGACTGACCCGGATCGCCGACGCCGCAAGTTCCGGAGGCGCTCCCATCGCCGCAAGGACGTGCGAGGGGCCAACCTTTCCCGACGAGCATGCCGAGCCAGCGCTGATAGCAATACCGTCAAGATCAAATGCCATGACCTGGGTTTCACTGGAAACGCCGGGCATTGTCAAACAGCTTGTGTTGGGTAGTCGTTCGGCATCCGCGCCGAAGACGGTCGCGCCGAATTCTCGGCAGGCCAGTTCCAATCGGTCGCGGAGTTTCATAACTACGGTTAGGCCTATGTCATTCTCAATCCACCACTGGGCAGCGGCTCCAAATCCGGCAATTCCGGGAACGTTCTGAGTTCCAGCGCGACGATACCCTTCCTGGCCGCCCCCAACCTGTTGCGCGCTGGGATAAAATCCTTTTCGGACCACCAAGGCGCCGGTTCCCATGGGTCCACCAAATTTGTGCGCTGAGACGGTTAGCATATCTACGCCAAGAGCGTCGAAATCAAATGGCACCTTCCCAGGTCCTTGCACCGCGTCACAATGCACAAGGGCACCCACCTCCCGGGCAAGTGCAACAGCTTCGCGGATTGGTTGGCAAACACCCGTTTCGTTGTTGGCCAACATGAGTGACACGAGAGCACCGGGGCGTGTGGCAAGCATGGTTTCCAACGCCCTAAGATCAATCACCCCGTCGCCGTCAACGGGTACGACCGTCACCCCATTGATGGAAATCCGCGATGGCGCGAGGACAGAATCATGTTCTGCGGCAGAGACAATCACGGGGCGATCGGCCCCAAGGATCGCCAGGTTGTTTGCCTCAGTGCCGCCACTCGTAAAAATGACGGTGCTAGTTTTCGCGCCAACGAGTTTGGCAACTTGGTCCCGTGCGTGGTCTACGATCTGGCGGGCACCTGCGCCGAACCGATGGACCGATGATGGATTACCCAAAAGATCGAGTGCATCGTTCGTCGCCGCTCTGGCAACATCAAGAATAGGCGTCGTCGCGTTATGGTCAAGATACACGCGTGGCGCCGCCATCGTTTAAAAACCCTTAGAGCGCTGTGGTTTCCGGCTGCGGTGAGGTCATAGCCAACTGTTGGCTGCTTCGACCTCGTGCGGCGCCCAAAATCTGACCATCAAGGACATCCTGGATCGTCACTGAGCAAAGAAACATGTAGATGTGATTGCCGAGTTCTTCCCACAGGTCATGGGTCAAACAGCGACTGCTGTTCTTTGTGCAGCCCAACGACGTTCCGGGCGTGCATCGGGTGGCACGCAGGTTCTCGTCAACAGCCAATACAGCATCGGCGATGCGAATGCTGGCCGCACCCCGTTGCAATAGGTACCCGCCGCCCGGACCGCGAACGCTCTTTACCAATTCACCGCGGCGCAATCGGCCAAACAGCTGCTCTAGGTACGAAAGGGAAATATTCTGGCGTTCTGAGATATCCGCCAGCGATACCGGCGCGCCCTTGCTGTGCGCTGCAAGGTCTACCAAGGCCATCACCGCATAGCGGCCCTTTGTGCTGAGCCTCATCTGATGGACTCCGCCACTTTTTCGGGTCCTTCCGATTCGGCAGGCTCTGGCAAGGGTCCGCCCACGGTCGAATTACGGCTCAAGTGCATTTCAAGCTGGGCAAGGCGAGCTTTGAGCAAATCGATTTGTTCCAACACCCCGGCAACAGCGTGTCCGGCAGGGTCGGCATCGCGCGCGGTTCCGTACGCGACGAACGCCGTAGATTTCGAGTCCGCACGAACCCCAATGGGTTTCGCCGGAATGCCGACAACCGTGGTCTTCGGCGCAACGTCCCTGACCACAACAGCGTTCGATCCAACTCTGACGCAATCGCCCAACGTGATTGGCCCCAATACCTTTGCGCCGGCGCCGACAATCACATCGTTCCCCAGGGTCGGATGCCGCTTTCCCGATTCGAGTGCTGTCCCACCCAAGGTGACGCCCTGGTAAAGCGTTACGTTACAGCCTATTTTAGTGGTTTCGCCGATCACCACGCCAAAGCCGTGATCGATGAAGAAACCCGGACCGATAACGGCGCCTGGATGGATTTCAATGCCGGTGAGAAATCGTGAGATGACTGAAATGAGTCGTCCCAAGAAACGCCAGCGACGGCGCCACAAGCCGTGCGCGATACGGTGATAGAAGACCGCGTGGAAGCCGGCGTACAAAAGGCCAACCTCTAACCGTGAGCGCGCTGCCGGATCGCGCTCCATCGCAGCCTTAAGATCGAGACCGAGTGTCTTGAACGTTGATGTTTCGCTCATGCTATAATCCCGCGCCATCGCGCGATAATCTGAACCAGTGTGGCCGGCATATAGGACACCCCACTAATACAATCAAGTTTAGAGGCCCATTCCAAGCCAACTCTAGCTGAGTAGGCCACTAATTTTGTCGGGTATTCCGACAGGGAGCGTTATGCCAGAAATCAATTTCAATGGCCCCGAGGGCCGCCTCGAAGGGCGCTATCTCGAGGGTAAAACAAAGAACGCGCCGATTGCCCTAGTACTTCATCCCCATCCGCAGCATGGCGGGACCATGAATAACAAGGTGGTCTACACGCTTTACCATGCCTTCGTTGACCGCGGATTTGCGGTCCTTCGCTTCAATTTTCGTGGGGTTGGCCGCAGCCAGGGCGAATTTGACCATGGCGCTGGCGAGCTTTCCGATGCCGCATCGGCGTTGGACTGGCTTCAAACCTTCAATGCCAATGCACGGACGTGCTGGGTCGCCGGTTTCTCTTTCGGTGCCTGGATCGGCATGCAATTGCTTATGCGGCGACCTGAGATCGACGGCTTCATCTCCGTTTCACCGCCATCCAGTCTTTTCGATTTCTCTTTCCTGGCACCCTGCCCTGCTTCTGGCATCATTCTCCACGGCGGCGACGATCATCATGTTCCCGTCGAAGACGCCAAGAAACTTGCCGAGAAATTACAATCTCAGAAAAACATTACGGTGAACTACCAGGTCGTGAGCGGCGCCGATCATTTCTTTACCGATCGGATCGACCAACTGCGTATGGGCGTCAACAATTATCTCGACGATGCTCTCGCCGAGGAGCCCAAACCAGCTGACAAAGAAGAAGCCGTTCCCTGACCTAATCCGGGCGAACCAGACGCCCACCCGTCATCGGTGCCGGCACGCCGGTAGTCGTTGGTAGGCTAAGTGGGAGACCACAGAGACTGCGCACCGCCAAATAGCCGAACGCGTGTGCCTCAAGGGCGTCACCTTGCCAGCCTGCGGACTCAACTGGCAATACCGGCACACCAAGGCCCGCAGCAAGACTTTCCATCAAATAGGCGTTGTTCCGCCCGCCTCCGGTCACCAACCATTTCTTGACGGGCGTTGGGAAATGCGATCGTGCTGCCATGACGGCGTCCACGGTGACCGCAGTGAGCGTGGCGGCACCGTCCTCCAAAGACTGAGCTACTATCAGCGCCAGATCGAAATTTTGCCGATCGAGCGATTTCGGCGGCGAGGCGGCCAAATACGGAGAGGAGAGCATCTCCTCGACGACAGATGCTATGGCCGTCCCGCCTCGCGCGATATCACCACCCCGATCAAATGGGCCAGCATCGTGGCGAGCGACCCAGTCGTCGATGAGCGCGTTACCGGGTCCGGTGTCGAAGGCAAGAATTGAATCGTCGCCGATCCAGGTAACGTTTGCAACGCCGCCAATATTGAGGATGGCAACCGGCTTGTCTTGGCCCGCCGCGAGGGCTCGGTGATAGAGCGGCGCCAACGGTGCCCCTTGCCCACCGGCGCTGACATCAGCGACACGAAAATCCGCAATGACGTCTACTTCCGCGTTCGATGCCAGCATCTCGGCATCACCGAGTTGCCAGGTAAAGCCTTGCTCCGGACGGTGTGTAATAGTGTGACCGTGGAAACCAATAATATTTATTTTTGAATAAGTTACAGCGTTTTTCTCAAGTAATTTGTTGATAATGTCAGTATGGCACTGGGTAAGCGCGCGCTCGATATCAACAACTGCCTCGGTCCGCTCTGTCTTACCCAGCAACTCTCGAATGCCGTCGCGCAACTGGCTCGGGTAGGCAGCAGTCATCCAGGGGCCGGGCTCAACCAGGCTTTCACCATCTGTACGAACGAGCGCCGCATCGACCCCATCAAGGGACGTCCCACTCATCAAGCCAATCGCCGTGAAAATACGATTTGTCATGGGTTGCCGTGCCACGTTATGAGCCCGAAGATGAACATGCTACACAGCGCACCCGTCCGCCAGTCCCAGCGATACCAACATGCCGACCGCACAATCAGACTTTATGCGCGCCATAACCCGGCGCGGCGATTTCCACGACGCGACTGATTTTGAGGCGCTCGACGCCCTGGCACTTAAAGGGGGTGTGGTCGGGTACATCGGCTTTGATGCGACCGCGCCTAGCCTGCACGTCGGGAACCTTATGCAGATCCTCAAGCTTCGGATCATGCAGCAGACCGGACAGAAACCCATTGCGCTAGTAGGTGGCGGCACGACCAAGATCGGAGACCCCTCCGGTAAAGACGAGATGCGCCAGATCCGCGGCGATGATGAAATCCAAGGTAACGTGGAACGGATCAAGGAACTGTTGGGGCGGTTCCTCACGTTCGGCGATGGACCGACGGATGCCATTCTGGTCAACAACGCAGATTGGCTCGATACCCTTGAGTACATTCCGTTCCTGCGGGATATCGGGCGGCACTTCACGATCAACCGTATGCTTACGTTTGAATCGGTAAAAGCGCGTTTGGACCGCGAGAGCCCTCTGTCGTTCATCGAATTCAACTACATGATCCTGCAGGCATACGACTTCCTAGAGTTGAGCCGTCGTTCTGGCTGCGTGCTTCAGATGGGTGGGTCAGATCAGTGGGGCAATATTCTGAACGGCGTCGAGCTATGCCGGCGCGTCGACCAAACCGGTGTGTTCGGGCTTACGTCGGACCTATTGACCACGGCATCAGGCGCCAAGATGGGCAAGACCGCGCAAGGGGCGGTGTGGCTCTCAGAAGATATGCTCTCCACCTACAATTACTGGCAGTTTTGGCGAAACACTGAGGATGCTGACGTCAGTCGCTTTTTACGCCTGTTCACTGACTTGCCGGACGATGAAATCGCGCGGCTGGAAATGCTCGAGGGTGCCGAAATTAACGATGCCAAGAAGATTCTGGCCACAGAGGCAACGGCGATGTGTCATGGCGCAGCAGCAGCGGCGGCCGCTGCGGAAACGGCGCATAAAACCTTCGAACAGGGCCAGACGGGCATTGCGCTACCCACCTTCGACATCCCACGCGATGAGTTAGAGGCCGGCGTTCCAGCATTCGATTTGCTTCGGCGATGCGGCCTAGAAACCTCCGGCGGCGAAGCCCGACGTTTGATCAAAGGCGGCGGGGCGCGGGTCAATGGCGTCGTGATCACTGAAGATACCCAAGCCATCACCCTTCAAGATTTGGGCTCCGACGGGACCATCAAAATGTCGGCCGGAAAAAAGCGCCACGCGCTCATTCGCCTAGCGTAACTAGCCCGGCTGCTCGCGCAAGAAAGGCCGTTGCGGATTGTCCGGATCGGGCGGTGCACCCCCGGTGAAGATAGCGAAGAAATTTCGCAGGAACCCGGGCGCCAGAGCCGATAGTGGATTGACCGTAATGACGGGCTCCTCGGTCGGCCCACTGATGCCGTAGGTCAGGGCAAAGACCCCCTCGCCTTCCCGGCCCACCAACAGCGTGCCTAGAAGTGGTATTTCGCCCAGCACGGAGTTAATCGTGTACGCAGGCACGAGCGTTCCGAACATCGATATTTCGTCAGTGTCTCCGTTGATCTCACCGTCCAACGTAATGCCAAGAGATGGCCCAAACGCGCGCGCATCAATCACTTCGAGCAATCCGTCATGAAAGCGGAATGGAACGTCCGCCCTCGCAAAATACAGGCCCTCACCGGTCATCACATCCAACAGGCCGGTCAACGATGCCAAAGAAAGGACCCGGGCGAGAGAGCTAGCCCTCATGACCCGCAAGTCAGTGATCTCCATTCGGCCATCAATAACCGGGCCGATATCGCTTTCACGGAGCGATGCAGAAACCAACAAGTCACCGCCGACCGCATCATCGAACAGGCCCGTCGTGCGTGCGAGCGCACCCGCGTTGGTGCCTGCGATTGTTAGCCGTCGCGGCCCCATCGGCGTGGTGACTAGTTCGATGTTGATCGGCGCTTCGCCGTTGATCGAGCCCGACGCACGCAGCGACTCCAAACTCTCCACGTAGTTGAATTCGCCTTCCACGCTGTGCAGCGAACGGCGTTCACTAAGAATCATCAGATCGGTCGAAAGGGACACATTTAGTGGCGGTAACTCGCCGGTAGCTTTGTTGAAGAACGCATCAAAAAAGGGCTCAGCGTCGATCCGAGGGCCGTTGATCGCCACGATGAAACCGTTTGGTGCTCGCGGCCGGATGGATGCGGCGATCCTCGACCGCCCAAAGGCAAGGTGGTCCAGATCGATCCGCCGTAGAGTTCGCTCCTGGCCCAGTTCAATCACTCCTGAGGCGGCTAAAACATCCGAGTTGAATGTTGCTTGTTCGATCCGCGTACCACCGCCATCCAAAGGGCGAACGAGAAAGGAGGCTCGAGCGGGCTTGGTCGGTAATTTTTTCGCTTGCAACACCTTGACGTCCACTAACGCCGGGGTGAGGTCGACATCGAATACAGCATCTATGAACTGACGCCCCGATGACCGAATATCGACCTCGGCGAAGATTTCGCCGACAAGGAATTCGTTGACCGGCACGCCTAGAGCAATGCGCGCCGTGTCGTTCAAGTAACCGCTAAGGTTAATCCGAGTCGTAATGCCATTGCCGGGTTGAAATGTTTCACGCCAAATAACGCCGAAAGGAACACCGTTAAGGGCAACCATGCCATCTGCCTGCATACCGGCTTTAGTGACTTCGAGCGTCACATTGCCCTGGCTCAGA
>Ga0115002_10003322_pt1 | contig 20183 bp, 24 predicted proteins | sample ArcticOcean_MG_C_8_FD_89576 | JGI IMG/M metagenome (GOLD analysis project Ga0115002, IMG submission 89576) | Marine microbial communities from western Arctic Ocean - ArcticOcean_MG_CB11_86 | ecosystem: Environmental > Aquatic > Marine > Oceanic | place: Arctic Ocean: Canada Basin | collected... | reverse complement strand
AGCTTGACTGCATGGAGTCATCGACAGTAATTCGTTTCTTATTCATATGTAAAAGTGGCAAGCTCAAGATTTCTGGTCCAGTCAAACTGTTAGGAATTTCGGTTGTTGATTGATATTTCCTTCCCAGTATTGGGCTACAGGAGATTACCGTTGATATCGACGGCATTCAATTGCAACTCGTCAACTGCTTCATTAGGTGTCGGGATCCACGGTGCCAAGCACGCTCTATTAGTGACACACGGATCCGTTAGCGTCTGCAGGAAGGCGATGACAGCGTTTCGTTCGCCATCATTGAGATTGATATTCTGCAACGCTTGCGGATCGTTCTGATTGCGCTCGGTTTGAATCTTATTGAGTGCCTGAATTGAGTTTTTCCGAGCATTCGGATATAGATTGGAACAATTCGCAACGTTGTCGAATTGTTCCAGCTGACACCAGCCACCGTCGTCAAAAAAGCCATCAACCGTGTCGTCGGGATTGTCGTAATGTCGAAGGACTTCTTGCAACGATTCGTATGCCCCCGCGTGTGTGTACGGACTCGTCTCGGAGATATTTAGTAACGATGGTGGAGGACAACGCGGAACAAGCACAACGCGCGAGGATACCGGTGATGGTGCGTGCGAAACTATATTTGTCGATCGCTTTCAGATCGTGAAAGCGGCTACGAACTACTGGCGCATGTCGATGGTTGGATTTTTATTGTTCTTCGGTATTAACCTGATCGTCTACTTCAAAAGGCCGTATCGACCCTATTGAATTAACCTACATAGGGAGTGGCGACACGCCCGCGAAGTACGGGTGTAAAAAAAGCAAACCAACAAAAACAACCGCACTAATGCTAAGGACGATCAATTCAGATCTTAATCCCGGTGCTTGCGGTAGCTCTCTTGCGCCCTCGCGGGCGCTAATCAATGACATTTCTATCAATGCCCACAAGCCAAGCCCGCCAAACAATATGAGCGCCCGACTAGTGCCGTTCGTCAAGAGATGGCTCATTGACCAAACGAAAACGCCCATCAGCATTGGGTGCCTGACAAAACGCTTTACAATTGTTTTTCCATGAGATGCGCTAATCAAGAAAATAGCGATCATCATCAGGGTAATTCCTGCGGTTCTCGACCATACGGGAAGGACGTACAGGTACTCTTCTGGAGTCGCTCGCCAGCCGACAACGATTAATCCGAGCGACGTCAGAATTGTCAACGCAAATACACCGCGATATGGTCCATCCCCGAGCTTATCAATCAGCGCTTGGCGAAACCCTGCGCCGAGAGTTGGGATCAAGTGGGCTATGACCCATAACGAAACACCGGCAATCAAAAAATTCATATCACTCTCCACAGAGGGTCGTCGTGCAAATTTCTGAGTTAAAGCGGGATCGAAGTAACGATCCGTTGCGCTGACATTACAGGTCTTGATGCGCGCGCGGAAGTGCTATCCTCGGCCTCCCCATGAAGAGTCTAGATGCACAAACCGTCGCGAATTGCCTGCCACGCCAGGCCATGGTCGATGCATTGGATGTAGCATTTCGGAAAAGCGTGAATGTACCGCCGCGGGCACACCACGAAATTGCGGCCGAAAATAATGCGCCTGGTACGTTGCTGCTAATGTCGGCATGGTCGAGTGATTACATTGGCGTAAAGATTGTTACCGTATTTCCGGAAAATTCGGCGTTGGGCGTTCCAGCGGTTTCCGGTAGTTACCTCTTAATGGATGCGTCAACCGGAATTCCGGTGGCGCTGCTGGATGGAACCGAGCTTACGCTACAAAGAACCGCTGCCGCGTCGGCACTTGCGTCGTCCTACCTATCCCGTAAAGATTCCAAGAAGTTATTAATGGTGGGTACCGGAAAATTGGCCCCTCATTTGATTGCCGCACATCGAACGGTGCGATCCATAACGGAAGTTGTTATTTGGGGTCGGCGGGCCGCTGCTGCTGACCACCTGGCCGCGGAACTCGGCGACGATAGAATATCGGTCTCGGTGGCAGATGATCTTGCGGAAGCAGTGAGCGCTGCCGATATCATCAGCTGCGCAACCCTCGCGACTGAACCACTCGTGCATGGCGACTGGCTGCGGGCGGGCCAACATTTGGATCTCGTCGGCGCATTTAAGCCAGACATGGCCGAAGCAGACGGCCACGCGGTCTCCATTGCGGACGTCTATGTGGATACTCGCGTCGGCGCCCTGACGGAAGCGGGCGAAATCGTGCAGGCGCTTGAGACGGGATCGATTTACGAAGCAGACATTCGTGGTTCCCTTCGAGAATTGACGACTAATGCCGTATCCGGGCGAACTGACAAAAATTCGATCACGTTATTTAAGTCAGTGGGTACAGCACTTGAAGACTTGGCCGCTGCGGCGCTGGCATTCGACAATTTCAACAAGGCCCAGAGATAAAGCGGGTCAGAGTTTGACTCTGACCCCTCTCTGCTTCGCTACCAAGCGACGCCGTAGTCGTCGCCATAATCACTGGCGCCTCCCCACATTGAGCCATTCTCGGCATCGAAGTAGATTGCAGTGATCGGACTGTAGGTTCGATCAACGATATCGATGTCGTAGCCCATCTCGCCTAGGTCCTCACGAACCCACTCGGGTACTTTTTCCGACAGCTCGAGCCGCCCGGGCTCCGATTTATGTGCGCCAAAAGAACTTTGCATCTGGTAACTAGTGACATTGTGGGCCTCAACCGCTTGCTGCACGTTCATGCCGAACTCAACCATATTGAGAAAGAACTGCAGCAAATTCTGATCCTGGCTATCCCCGCCCTGAACAGAGAAGGCAAGAAAGGGGCTACCGTCTTTCAACGCGAGACTCGGTGTTAGGGTCGCGCGCGGCCGTTGTCCGGGTTGCACGATGTTAAATGGATTCAGCGCCTCGTCGAGGACAAAACTCTGCATGCGCTGACTTAAACCAATGCCGGTATCGCCGGCGATAAAGGCCGGAATCCAACCACCACTCGGTGTGATTGAAATAACCCAGCCTTCGGCGTCGGCAGCTTGAATGGATGTTGTTCCCGCGCGAAAACTTTCGTCGTCGCTCATTAGTCTGGCCTGCTGAAAACTTTCGGCACCCAACGCATCGGCTGCTGGTGGAATCGGAGTCCATTTCTCGAGTAAATCGAGGTAGGGGTTTTTGTCACCCTGATAGGGATATGGATTACCTGGTTTCGTGTCAGGAGCGTTTCGCTCCCAATTAATTTCGCCTCGCCGTTGCTCGGCGTACTCTTTCGATAACAATCCGTCGATAGGCTCAGCCGGGGGAACATAGGGGTCGCCGTAGTAAAAGTCTCTGTCAGCAAAGGCTAAGTTCATGGCTTGATACAGCGCATGGATATATCGCGTGGAGTTGTAACCCATACTCTTGAGATCGATGTCTTCGAGTATGTTCAATGCCTGCAGTAGTACGGGTCCCTGGACCCAGTGCGTGAGCTTGTAAACTTCAATACCTTTGTAATTAGTGCTAACCGGCTTCTCGATGTGTACCTGCCAATTGTCGAGATCAGACATGGTGATTAAGCCGCCATACTCTGTCGAACCCTTTACCAGGGCTTTCGCGATGTCACCCCGATAAAAGCGATCATAGGCAGCATAAATAGCTTCCTTGCGACTTTTGCCCGCCTTCAACGCTGCACTCTCAGTGTCCACTAACTTTTGCAGCGTCGCGAGCAACTCGGGTTGTTGAAAAATTTCACCGGCACGTGGCGCTGCGCGTTCCTGACTATTGTCTTTGTTCATATTTGGGAGAAACACTCTTTTGGAGCTCTCCCACTGCGCCAGAATGTCTTTGTTGCTCTCCATGTTGTTCGCTTGGGCCCGCTCAATTGGGTAACCCTCAGCCATCTGCATTGAGGGTGCCAATACCTCTGCGAGACTGAGTGTTCCGTACTCGGCAAGCATCACCATCAGGCCACCCGGCGTACCTGGCGTCACGGCCGCTAAGGGTCCGTATTCGGGAGGATAGATCATGCCGCGCGCGCGAAAAAAATCTGCCGTGGCACCGGTTGGTGCAACACCGAGCGCATTAATACCGATCACCTCACCGGTATTCGGGTTGAATATAAGTGCCTGTGTTTCTCCGCCCCAGCCGAGCGTGTCCCACATCGTCGATGTTGCACCCAACATCGCGCATGCGGCATCAACAGCGTTGCCGCCACGCGTGAATGTCATGCTGCCTGCCGTCGCGGCCAATGGTTTTCCGGTGACCGCTACCCAGTGCTTGCCATGTAAAACCGGTTTTGCGGTTTCTTGTGCAGCCGCAGGAACAAAACCTAAGAGGGTTGCGGCGCAAGCCAGAAAAAATACTCGTAACGATGTGCCTCTAATTACTGGAAACATAGGTTGCTACTCGATAATGTTTTAGGGAAGTAAACCGTCCTTGATAATTTCTTGAGCGATCATAGCGGTTTGTTCATTGACTAGTTCGGTTGCCGTGGTGTTGTCGAAACTTAAAGAATCGATTGACCAGATTTTCTTTCGTTCTGCGACCGAATAAAGCTCGGTTACAAATGTAATGGTGGCTGCTTGCTCGATGCTGATACCGCCATTCAATTCTGGATAGTCGTAGTTAAACAAATCGAATCCTGAGGCCACCGGCAGGCCCGGGGCGAAGCCTTCGCGTTCCTGGCCTTTTTCCCTGACAAATAAAACCGCATCAAAGTTACGGGAGTTAATCGCGGTTTCCATGGCGGTACGCGTAAATAGTGGGCGGCGGCCAATTACCGTGAAATAAGCGCTTGCATTGCCAGTGGCATCGGCCAAATGTGCAACGATTTGTCGCTCGAACAGCGCTTGTGATTCGAAATTACCTGCCACACCAATGATCAACACATTTGCGAAAGGTGCTCGTGATATCGAGGTGTCATGAAGCGTCTGAATAATTGTGGACGGAATAGGGGCGGTTGCGCACGCCGTCAACAGCACCAATATCAAACAAATTATTGTTTGTCTAAGGTGTTGAAAATCCTGCACAAGCATCTCCGAGAGGAAGAATAAACCACCGACGTGGACCGCGAATCGATGCCACGATTCGAAACTACGGTACTATACGGCGCCGCACAACTACTGTTCACATCGCCACAATGTTTCGCCTCAAACAAAAACATACCCGAAAACCATCCGAGAAGCTGCCGCCAGCAGACGGACTTCGGCTACTTGCCGAACAGTCGGTGCTTCGAGGCGCGCTGGGAAGTATTGCGGTAGCGCTGTTGTTGAGTTGGTTCTGGGCACTTCTTTCGCTAGATTCAGGTCTGGTTTTCCCGTGGTTTAGTGTGCTGATTGGGGCATTAATTGGCGTGGCAGTGCAGCGCTTCGGGCGTGGCCTGGATTGGCGTTTTCCGGTTATCGCTGTGTTGGTTGCTGGCCTTGCGGCCTATGTTGGTAATTTGCTGATCGGCGTTCTACAAACTGCTCAGTATATTGACGCGACACCTGGCCAGATTCTCGGCGGACTGTCTTTGGATACCCTACGAGTCTTTTTCGACAATACCATCAGTCCTACCGACCATATTTACGCCTTCAGTTCCTGTGGGGTTGCGGCGTTCTTCGCAAATCGGCGCCTAAAGCGCCATGAGGTATTGGGCCTTAGGCTCGCGGAGAAAGAGCGGAGTACAGTATGAAGAAGCTCAAACTCTACGGCGATTCCCGTTCCGGGAACTGCTACAAGGTTCAGCTGCTGTGTGCCGAAATGGACATTGAGTATGACTGGGAAGAGGTCGATATCCTTTCTGGCGATACACGCACGGCTGAATTTCTCATGATGAATCCAAATGGTCGAATTCCCCTGCTCGAGCTACCCGACGGAAAACATTTAGCCGAATCAAATGCCATTCTGTGCTATCTCGCGGATGGTAGTGAGTTTCTAGCCAGCGATGCCTGGTCTCGCGCAATTAGTTTGCAGTGGATGTTTTTTGAGCAATACAGTCATGAGCCTTACATCGCCACCTCGCGCTTCATCATTCAATATCTCGGAAATCCAGCCGATAAAAAAATCGATCTTGGGCAAAAGCGGGTAGGTGGAATCAGCGCGTTGGGTATCATGGAGCAACAGCTTGGAGAGCACGACTATGTTTCCGGAGTCGCGTTTAATGTTGCTGACATTGCACTATTCGCTTATACCCACATTGCAAGTGAAGGTGGTTTCGATCTAGATGATTTTCCTAATATCCGCAACTGGATAAAGCGTATCGAATCGCGCTCGCGGCACATTCCTATGGTGAAAATATGACGCAGAAGCTCGAATTTTTTTACGACTATGTCAGTCTTTATTCTTATTTGGCTAATAGCCAGCTTTCGCTCATTGACGCGGAAGTAGTTTATCGACCGATGCTTCTCGGTGGTGTCATGAACGCTGTGGGCAATAAGCCACCGGCGACGCTTCCAGCGCGAGGCACCTATTTGTTCAAAGACGCTGAACGTTGGGTCAAGCGATACGGGATTGACTATAAAATAAATCCTACGTTTCCACAAAATACGGTCAGCGCGATGAGATTGGCATTGGTCGCTCAGGAAAAAGGCGTTCTTGAAGCTGTGCACCAACCGCTGTTCGATGCGATGTGGGCCCACGAGAAAAACCTAAGCGATGTCGGCGTTCTTGCCGATATTATTTCTGGCGCAGGATTGCTGGTCGATGAAACGATGGCAGAGATTAATTCCGTTCGTATCAAGGGTCGGCTAAGAGAAAACACCGACGAAGCGGTAGCACGTGGCGCCTTCGGGGCACCAACCATGTTTGTGGGCGGTGAAATGTTTTTTGGTAATGACCGCCTCGACTTCGTAAAGGAAGCGCTCAATCCCTAAAATCAAAAAAACAGGGTCAGAGCCCGTAATTGGGCTCTGACCCTGTTTTTTAGGCTGGGAGGCCGTCCGTTGCTCCGTCGCCGACGCGAGGCGGAATGGACGCGAGCATCCTGTCAGCAACGCTGTCCATTGTCTCAACCGCATCGTCCGTGCCGACAAAATATGGCGGCTCACGTCGCAACAATTGCCAGTTTTCTGTTTTCAGAACGCGAACCAAATGATTCAGATTGGCTCGAATAGCATCGATGTAGGGAGTCTGCCCTTCGTAGAGAACTTCAATGTAACGATAGGCACGGTTAAAATTCTTTTGGAGCCGGTCTTTTGTCGCGGCTTGATAGAACGCGGGTGTTTTCTTGAGGAGATCGATGCCCGATTCGTAGCGCACCATATATTCGCCCGGCGATGCGTTCTCGATAGCGATGCCACCGACGACGAACTCTTTGTAAAGTCTATCGCGGCACTTTTCGAGATAGCATCGATCTGCCATCTGAGCGACCAGGTCGGCAGTGCCAATGAGATGTCCACAAATGGCGTCTCTGGGGTCATCCAGTTCTATGTTGTCGAGATCCAGTTCGTAACCCGTGAAGTGCACGATCATGCTGGCAACGGCGACATCCTGCGACATACCCAATTCAGGTAAGTAGCGACGCAAAAAGTCTGCGCTCTCGAGACATGATAGAGCGTGAACTCCGCACCATTCTTGAACTCTTTGTCGCGGTGTTCGTGTCGAATGTAACCAGAGTCATGAAACAATGAAGTAACGATTGCCATTTGTGCCCGGTGTGCCCCGACCCTTTCGGCTGGATCGACACTTCGTTCATACCCGGCAATCAGACGTGCAAATGCAAGCGTCATGTCCAGCGAATGTTGTCGATCGTGGTAGGTGGTGTCGCAACCTAGATAGCCTGGAAATTGGCCGCTGAACAGTCGCTCGAAATCGTAGAAGGCCAGCCACAACTTATCGAACGACGCCCCGGGGAACGTTGTTGCGAATATTTCACTAACGGCGTCACGTACTGCGATAGAGCTACTTACCTGCACAGTGTTGGTGACGTCGTAGTCGTTGCGTCGATCCTGAGTCATCAATTTCTTATTTTTGTATGTTGTTGATGAAGCATGCGCTGGCTTTTGCCAACGTTGGTCGGCGGCGCTACTCACGCCTTGACCTCAAGCACGTAGCTTAGCTGAAAGCAGTGCATTTTTTGGCCTGTACTTGGGCGTGTTGGCTGAACTGGAACTCCTTGCTCGGTCGAAAAAGTGAATCAGTTCCGAGCTTATGTAACATCAAGGCGTAAACTCTGCAATTACCGGCGTGTGATCTGATGGTCGCTCCCAGGTACGCGGTTCGCGATCAATATAGCTTGCGGTGCAATTGTCTGACAATGTTTTGCTAGCAAGTATCAGGTCTATCCTTAAGCCTGCATTTCTGCGGAAACCGGCCGCCCGATAATCCCACCAACTAAATAGTTTCTCGGCTTGGTCGAATTGCCTGAAAACATCGGACAGCCCGAGATCGACTAATCCCTGAAGTGCCGCCCGCTCGGGCGGGCTGCAAAGTATGCCTTCGCCCCATTGTTCCGGATTGTGCACATCCCGGTCGTCCGGTGCGATATTGAAGTCGCCCAGAACAACTAGCTTGTCATGACGGCTCATTTCATCTTTTAAAAAAATCCTGAGCGCGGCAAGCCAACTCATCTTGTAATCGTACTTTTCCGAGCCGACACTGGTTCCATTTGGAATGTACAAGTTGATGACTCGGACACCATCAATTGTTGCTGCGAGAATTCGTCGCTGGGGGTCTTCGAAGCCGGGGAAGTCAGTGATGATATCCGCGCCCTCATTGCGACTGATTACCGCGACGCCGTTATAGGTCTTTTGTCCGCTGGCTATGCCTTTGTAATCCACTGCAGCGAATTTGTCGGCAGCGAACGCTTCGGTTACTTGCTTAATTTCCTGCAATACCAATATATCCGGCTCGGCTGTGGCTAGCCACTCGAGCACATGCGGCAGTCTCACGTTCAAGGAATTCACATTCCAGGTCGCGATCTTCATGCGGCTTTGCCGATACCACTTTGCCGAAGCAAGGCATCCAAAGTGGGTTTCCGGCCTCTAAACGCGATATAGGCGTCCATAAAGTCACGACTGCCACCGATCTCTAATATCTCCTCTCGAAATCGAGTTGCCGTCGCACGATCGAAAATGCTGGTTTCCTCAAATGCCGCAAAAGCATCTGCCGCGAGGACCTCTGCCCACTTGTAGCTGTAATAACCTGCCGCGTAACCACCCGCGAATATGTGTGAGAAACTATGTGGCAAGCGGTTGAAATCGGGGTGTCGAATTAACGCGACTTCAGCCCGAACAGCATTGAGTATTGGTAACGCATTCGCGCCTTTTTCCGGGTCGTAGTTCGCATGGAGCCGAAAGTCAAAGAGTGCCAGTTCGATTTGTCGGAGCATTGCCAGCGCTTCGCCGAAATTTCGACTCGCTTGCAGATTATCAAATACCTCGCGTGGCATCGATTTGCCACTGTCTTGGTGTGCAGAGCATTTTTCCAGCACGTCGTAGCACCAGGCGAAATTCTCCATAAATTGACTGGGTAGTTCGACCGCGTCCCATGGCACGCCGTTGATGCCGGAAATAGATGGATAAGTAATTCGTGTTAGCAAATGATGCAACATATGCCCAAATTCATGGAATAGAGTGACAACATCAGTGTGCGTGAGAAAAGATGCGCCCCTTTCGTCTGGCGGCGGAAAATTGCAGACCAGATAGCCCACCGGACGCGTGTCCGCGCCGGCTATGTCTTTTCGAACGACGCATTCGTCCATCCATGCACCGCCGCGTTTACCATTGCGCGCGAACAAATCGGTGTAAAAACTACCCACCAATTCATTATTAGCGTTGCTGATTTCGAAATATTTCACATTTTCATGCCACGTACTGACATTGGTATTCTCGACAACTGAAATTCCATAGAGTTGTTCCGCGATACCAAACATCCCTTGTTTGACGGTCGCGAACGGGAAATACAGTTTCAGTTCTTCATCGGAGGTTGCAAAACGGTCTTGTTTCAGTTTTTCCATGTAGAAGGAAAAATCCCAGGGCTCCAGTGATTGCCCGACGAAAGTAGTCAGTTGCTCCAGTTCGATTTTTGCTGTTTGTCGCGATTTGTCAGCGAGTTCGGTTAGAAACTCAGTGACCTCGTTGGCCGAGCCGGCCATCTTGGTCGCGAGCGAGTATGCGGCGTAGTTATCAAATCCAACAATTTCCGCGACTTCGTGTCGAAGCGACATGATGCGTTCGATTATCTCGCTGTTGTCCCACTGCAAGTCTGCCGCTTGGTCCGAAGCGCGAGTGGACCATGCGCGATAGAAAGTTTCACGTAGCTCGCGACTTTCACCGTGAGTCATGACGGCATGATAAGTTGGATAATCGAGTTTGAACCACCAGCCCTCGGCGTTGTTTGATTTGGCGTCTGCGGACGCTCGCTGGCGAACCGAGGCGGGAAGTCCAGTCACGGCATCGCCAGCGACCGTCTGGTAGTGCCAATGATCGGTTGCGTCCTGGATATTTTGTTCAAACGTCGCTTGGATAGCGGCGATTTCTTGCGCCAACTCGCGGTAGCGAGTTTTTTGCGCTTCCGGCAATGCGACACCGGCCAACCGAAAATCTCTGAGTTCCTGCTCGATCAGCGCGCGCAGCGCAGGATCCGCATCCGCGGGCAAATTGTCTGAAACTTGGCTGTAGGCTTTCTGCAACTCAGTGTTCTGTGACAATTCGGTGCCATGTTCGGTCAATAGGGGCAGCGATTCGTTGTATGCATCGCGCCATGCAGGATCGTCAAGGACGCTCTGTAAATGCCCAATGGGAGACCAGACGCGACTGAGTTCATGACTCATCTCCTCCATCGGAGTGATCAGCGATGCGCAATCGTGAGCGTCCGGTTGCGCAAGAATGTCAGCAAGCTTTTGACGATGCGCTGCGATAAGCTCCTGCAGCGCGGGTAACGCGTGCTGCGGCTTTATTGCATCGAAATTAGGTAGACCAGAGGTGTCTAGTAGTGGGTTTGACATGCAATCCGAACGCTGGGAAACAGGCAGCAGAATGGTATCACAGCGTCGCGATTGGGCGACGTAAATGATCTAAAAGGAACAAGTGTGACAAATAATTTTGATTTGATCGTCATCGGTGGCGGCAGTGGCGGCCTCGCACATGCACAGCGGGCAGCGGAGTACGGCATTAAGGCCGCGACTATTGAATCCGGGCCGCTCGGAGGAACCTGCGTAAACGTCGGTTGTGTGCCAAAGAAAATCATGTGGTACTCAGCGCATCATGCCCACCAGGCGGAGCATGCTAGAGACTTCGGCTTTGACCTATCATTGAAGGGCCACGATTGGTCGATTCTCAAAGCCAAACGCGACGCTTACGTAAAACGTTTGAACGGCATCTACGCGAGTAATCTCGATGAGCGGGAAGTGGCCTATATTGCAGGCCATGGTAGTTTTGTCGACGCGCATACCGTAGCGGTTGGTGGGCAAAACTATACGGCGGACAATATTGTGATTGCCACCGGCGGCTATCCGATTGTGCCCGACATACCGGGAGCGAATCTCGGCATTACGTCAGATGGCTTCTTTGAGCTCGACCAGCGTCCACAGAAAGTTGCCGTGTTAGGCAGCGGCTATATTGCGGTAGAGTTCGCGGGCGTACTCAACGGGCTCGGCAGTGACACATCAGTCTTGGTCCGCAAAGATGGCGTGCTACGCAGTTTCGATCCAATGGTTCGCGAGGAACTCGCTAAGGCAATGTTGCAAAGCGGAATTGCACTGGAGACTGGCGTGGTGCCGCAAGCGCTTGAGCAACGAGACGACGGCATTTATGTATTGGCGGAGGATGGCCGAGCGGTCGGCGGTTTTGACGCAGTAATATGGGCAGTTGGCAGGGCGCCAAACGTTGACTCGCTAAACGCCGAAGCTGCGGGCATCGAAATGGGTGCGCGCGGGTTTATTTCCACCGACGACTTCCAGAAAACGAATGTTGATAATATTTTCGCGTTAGGGGATGTAACCGGCCGCGATGCGCTAACGCCAGTGGCTATTGCTGCCGGGCGACGGCTCGCTGATCGTTTATACAATGGCATGACGGATAGGCGGTTGGAATATCACACTATCCCTACGGTTGTTTTTTCCCATCCACCGATAGGCACCGTCGGTATGACCGAGGATGAAGCGCGGGCCGAACATGGCGACAGTGTTAGAATTTACGAGACTCGGTTCAATCCAATGATGTACGCATTTAGCGAAACAAAAGTCCAAACAGCGATGAAGCTCATCGTTGTGGGTGATGATGAACGCGTCATTGGCTGCCATCTGATTGGTGATGGTGTTGACGAAATGTTGCAGGGATTTGCAGTCGCGATTCGCATGGGCGCTACAAAACAACACTTCGATGACACGGTTGCCATTCATCCGACAAGCTCGGAAGAACTGGTCACATTGCGTTTATGACTTGAGCGTCAGAGTCTTCGACTCTGACGCTTTGTTTGAGCACACAACTCGAGATGGGCTTAGACGCAGCAGTTCTGATCCTGACATGCCACTATATTAGGGATTGAGATATTTCTTCGGGGTCAAAGTCGAAGACTCTGACTCTTTACTTAGGTCGCTTTAATCGTTAACTGCTTAAGTACCGGTCCAGTATCGGGTCGGATGCCGCGCCAGATTTCAAACGACTCGGCCGCTTGTTCAATCAGCATGCCCCAGCCCATTATGGAGCGAGCAGCACCGTGATCTGCTGCCCACTTCGCAAACGGCGTAGTGGTTGGCCCATAAGAAAGGTCGTAACAGACGGTAGTGGGGTGAACGGCTTTCTCCGGATAGGGTGGTGTCTCACCTTTTAGTCCCGCAGAGGTTGCGTTTATGACGAGGTCGTAAACGGGCAACGTATCCACATCCTTGAAACGACAGGCACTGACCGGGCCGTCGACTGAGAAGTGATTGGCAAGCGCACTGGCCTTCGACAAGGTGCGGTTCGCGATCATGATGGATGCCGGAGCTGCCTCGATAAGTGGGGCAACGATGCCGCGAGTCGCGCCGCCGGCGCCAAGAATGAGAATGTTTGCACTCGTTAAATCCAGCTCCTGATTGATTCGCAAGTCACGCATCAATCCAGCACCGTCAGTGTTGTCGCCGTATATTTCGTCGCCTTTAAAAAGCAAAGTGTTAACAGCGCCGGCATTCTTCGCACGCTCACTCATATCTTCGATAAGGCGCACAATTTCGGTCTTGTGCGGAACCGTAATATTGAGCCCCTTACCGCCGGTGCGTCCGAATTGACGTACCGCTTTTTCGAGCTGTTCCGGCGCAACCTGTAACAATTCGTACTGTAAGGTTTGCTGGGTTTGTACGGCGAACAGCCGATGAATTATGGGTGAGCGGCTGTGTGAAACTGGATACCCCATCACACCATATCGATCCATGGCATTCTCCGACATATTATCGTTCCGCCATCCAGCGTGCAGCTTGCAACGCAAAGTAGGTGAGAATCGCATTCGCGCCCGCTCGCTTAATCGACAGTAAGGCTTCCATCGCTGCGCTTCTTTCATCCAACCAACCATTTTCGCTGGCCGCTTTAATCATCGCGTACTCACCACTGACTTGATAGGCAAAAGTAGGCACCTGATATGTATCACGAACGCGTCGAACAATATCAAGATAAGGAAGGGCTGGTTTGACCATGACCAAGTCAGCACCTTCCGATAGGTCGAGCCCGACTTCCCGCAGTGCTTCGTCGGAATTCGCCGGGTCCATCTGATAATTACGTTTATCTCCGCCGGCAAGATTTGCGGCGGAACCAACGGCATCGCGAAACGGGCCGTAAAAACACGAGGCGTATTTCGCAGCGTAAGCAAGAATTAGTGTATTTCGGTGACCGTTGTCTTCCAGCGCGGAGCGAATGGCACCGATGCGACCATCCATCATGTCGGACGGAGCGACGATATCTGCACCAGCCTCCGCATGTGACGTGGCCTGACGCACGAGCATTGCAACCGTCTCGTCGTTAAGGACATAGCCATCATCGTCAATAATCCCGTCCTGCCCATGGGTGGTGTAGGGGTCGAGCGCGACATCAGTAATGATAGCCAGCCCTGGCAGTTCTGCTTTTAGCAATCTAACGGTCCGTTGCACAAGGCCGTGGGGATTTGCGCATTCCGCGCCATCAAGGCTTTTTCCGTTCACATCGACGACTGGAAAGAGTGCGATCGCCGGAATACCAAGCGACTCGGCTTCCCGGGCATCTTCGACCAGCAAATCTGCTGATTTGCGCTCGATTCCTGGCATCGAAGGTATCGCCTCGGTCTTACCCTGCCCATCAAGGACGAACACAGGGTAGATCAGATCAGCAGGTCCCAGCGCCGATTCGGCGACCAGGGATCGTAGAGCGGCGCTTCTTCTTGTGCGCCGCATGCGTACAGAGGGGTACAATGCGTCCAAAATCTCACTCACATTAAGGTCTTATGTCACGATGCATTTGATTTTCCCTGTATTCGGAGTTGGTTTCCACGCCTGAATCACAAAAAAGACACTATGAGTAATAAATTGACATGGGAACGGGTCCCCTCGTATGACTAGCAGTAACGCCAGTCGTGAACGCCACAGGCGCTTTGACAGGGTTGTAAGCGTATTTCACACGGATATGTATCGGTATGCGACATGGTTATGTCGGAATCCGAGCATCGCAGAAGAGGTTGTCCAGGAGGCCCTGCTTAGGGCTTGGAAGTCTCTGGATGCGCTCCGCGAAGATAGTGCGGCCAAACCGTGGTTGCTGACGATCGTTCGCAGAGAGAATGCGCGGTATTTTGAGAGGAAACGTTTAGAAACGGTTGATATAGACAATCTGAGTCCAGCCCAGTCGGCAATGTTAGCCGAGTCGGATGATTCAGAAATGCACGAGCTACGCGAGGCGATCTACAAGCTTGAAGATGATTATCGCGAACCGCTGGTGTTACAGGTCTTAATGGGTCACAGCACAAAAGAAATTGCAGAATTGATGGGTATACAGCAGGGCGCAGTCCTTACTCGATTGCACCGGGCGCGGATCAAATTGAAGAATCAGGTAGATAAGGAAGCAGCGGTATAACAACCGCCGGGAACATGATGAATTGCGAAGCATACAAAGAAGCACTAGGAGCAGATCCGTCAGCCTCATTTGAGGGTGGTTCGGAGCATTCTGCTGACTGTGCGTCTTGTAGTGCATTCACGGAAGAAATGCAGGCGTTTGAAATACGAATTGCGGCGGCTCTTTGCATCGATACACCTGATATCAAAATTCCGGATTTGCCGGAGATCGAGGACGATAATGTCGTCGAGCTACCTTTTGGCCGCAAAAGTGCGATTACAACGCAGGCTTGGCTCGCGGTCGCGGCCACCGTATTGCTAGCGGTTTTCGTTGGCTTTCGGGCGGTTGATGACTACTACGCGCCAAGCGGTCTATCGCTGGCCGATGAGGTTCTCGCGCATCTCGATCACGAGCCCGCCGCGCTAGCGGTAACGAATGTCGCTGTATCAAACGACCAATTGTCTAAAGTTATACGGCGATCGTCTGGAACGATGAATGCAAATATTGGTCTGGTTAGCTATGCAAAGAGTTGTACGATAAATGGCAGGGTAATTCCGCACCTCGTGTTACAGGGCGAAAAGGGGCCGATCACGCTCTTATTGATGCCAGAGGAAATGATCGACCAGGCAACAACGCTGAACGGCAAAGGCGGGAATGGTGTCATATTGCCGATGGGCAATGGCAGCATCGCAATCATCGGGGAGCGAGGCGAACCGCTGACCGAATTGGAAAAAAGCATTATTAACTCAGTAGAGTGGAGCATCTAGCCCGCTACTGGACAAACGTGTCCGCTTAACGGACTCAAATCAATGCCCGCTTGGGCGTTTAAAATCGAAGGTAGGAGATTGAAATGTCTGAAAAGCAAACATTGAAACCAGTAGCAGTCGCAGTTGGCGCAGCAATCGCCGGTGCGTTCGCATTCTCAGCAACCGCTAATGCTGACGCTGGCGTAAGCCCGTTTTCAATAACCACGCTCGGCGCAGGATATTTGCTTGGCGCACAGGAAGCTGAAGGAAGCTGTGGCGAAGGCAAATGTGGCGGCGACAAAGAAGCAGAAGGTTCTTGTGGCGGTGATAAAGAAGCAGAAGGTTCTTGTGGCGGAGATAAAGAAGCAGAAGGTTCTTGTGGCGGTGATAAAGAAGCAGAAGGCTCTTGTGGCGGTGATAAAGAAGCTGAAGGTTCTTGTGGCGGCGACAAAGAAGCAGAAGGCTCTTGTGGCGGTGATAAAGAAGTAGAAGGTTCTTGTGGCGGCGACAAAGAAGCAGCTGAAGGCAAATGTGGTGGTGAGTCTTAATCACACCTTAGCTTTTGCATTAAATGAGAAAGGCTCGCTTCGGCGAGCCTTTTTTTATGGGCAGGGTCACAGCCCATGCGGCCGATCCCAATACCCATGCATAGATAGCGGTATCGACTAGTGTCAATCCAAGCTTCAATTTTGTGGCTCTCATCCCGTAAGTCAACCTCAACCCTGGATTCCGAAAGCGAATTAGGGGGTTCCGGCAACAATTGCGCCGTGCTCGCTGTAGAAGCAATTGCTACCATCGCCCTTCAACTAAAGGACGACTAGCAGCATGGCAAAAATAACAAAAAGATGCAGATGGGCTGGCGAAACCAGCCTGGAATACATTCGCTATCACGATGAAGAGTGGGGTGTACCCGTTTGGGATGATCAAAAACAATTCGAATTTTTGATTTTGGAGGGAGCGCAAGCAGGATTAAGCTGGTCAACAATTCTTAACAAGCGCGCCGGTTATCAGAAGAACTTTGCCAACTTTGATCCACAAAAGGTCGCACGATTTACGCAAAAACGGATCAACAAAATTTTGTTGGATCCGAGCATCGTCAGGAATAAATTGAAAGTCAATTCTGCAGTTACGAATGCCAAACTGTTTTTGCATGTGCAGGACGAATTTGATGGTTTCTGCAATTACATCTGGGATTTCGTTGGTGGGGCACCTATTCAGAATAAAATTGGCAAAATGTCTGATGTTCCGGCGACCTCTCCGGAGTCAGATGCGTTGAGTAAAGATCTCAAGAAACGCGGCTTCAAATTCGTCGGCAGTACCATAATTTATGCCCATATGCAGGCGACCGGTATGGTGAACGATCATGAAGTGTCATGTTTCCGTCACAAAGAATGCAAGGCAAAGTCAAAGCGTAAAAAATAGGTCAGTTCGGCGTAAGAATTATGTCGACCTTTCCACAAGACCTTGATTTCGCGCGTTGCACAGCAGAAACTGTCCTCCCAACGGCCCCAGCCAATAACAATAACGAATAAGGGGAGAATCATGTCCGAGGAAAACAGTAAGCCGCCGAAGTCTTTTTACTGGACTGCCGGTATCGCTCTAGTCTGGAATCTAATGGGTATGTCTGCCTACGTTGCCCAGGTAACAATGACACCCGATGCAATGAGCGCGCTGCCAGAAGCAGAACGCATGCTCTATGAGAATGTACCGAGCTGGGCGACAAGTGCGTTCGCGATTGCTGTTACTGCTGGTACGCTCGGCTGTGTATTGTTACTGATGCGTAAGGCGCTGGCGATGCCTGTTTTCATTGCATCCCTGCTCGGCGTATTGGCGCAGAATTACAACTCTTTCGTTCTCATGGATACGATGTCAGTGCTTGGCGCAGTCGCTGCGATCTTTTCTGCTGCGGTCACCATTATTGGCGCTTATTTGATTTGGTTTACGAGCGACTCCAAGAAAAATGGCTGGCTTAGCTAGCGCGCAATCTGCGGGCTAAAGCCCCCGCATTTCAAAATCCATTCCACGCAGTGCTGCCATCAGGGCCGCGCTTTTTTCAGGGTCCAAATTAATTAGCGGTGGCCGTACGGTTTGCCACTGTTCGTCCCCGGAAAACTCCGCAACCGTGGCTTTGAGGGCCGGGATCATCGGATATGCCATTACCGTGTTACGAACGGCGTCCAGGGCTGCTTGCTGCGTCTCTGCATCGTCTGCCTCCCAAGTCTGATACAGGTGATCTATGGCGGCGGGGTTAACGTTTGCCGTCGCTGAAATACAGCCAGCCCCACCCTTTCGCATATTCGCCAGAAGAAAGCTCTCGCTGCCGACAAAGATTCGAAAATCATCCCACTCACGCTGCAACATGGCGTGCGAATTATCCCAATCACCAGAGCTGTCCTTGATGCCTACAATTGTTTTTGGGAAGCGCGTAATGAGACGTTCAATCAGATCCAATGAAAACCCAACCTGAGCAATTGGAGGTATGTGATAAAGGTAGATGCGCAACGACTCACTGCCGATACGATCAATGACTTCAGCGAAATTGGCGTATATGCCCTCGTCACTGACACCTTTGTAGTAGAACGGTGGCAACATCAGTGTCCCCGCACATCCTAGATTAGCGGCGTGCGCGGTCAGTTTCACTGTATCGGTCAAAGCGCAGCAACCCGTGCCTGGCATCATGCGTGACGTGTCGACACCCGCTTCAACCAGTCGATCGAGAAGCTCGATCTTTTCATCGACCGAAAGAGAATTGGCTTCGCTATTGGTTCCGAACACCGCGAGCCCAACATTCTGTGACAACAGCCACTGGCATTGTTTAATAAGCCGATCCGCATCGGGTGATAAGTCATCCTTGAACGGTGTTACAACCGGGCTTAGGACGCCGGAAAGGCGCGAGGTATCTGTCATTGCTGTCTAGTCTCTTTGTTGTTGGAGTCAGAGTCTTACTTTGACTCCAAATTTGGCATGTTAGTTTGCGATGTTAATCAGCGTAAAGCCAACCACTCACGCGGTGCCAGATAATTGTCGTAGAGATCGGCCTCAGGTGATTCAGGTATAGGCTGCCAGTTATACGCCCAACGAACCCGCGGCGGCAGCGACATCAATATCGACTCGGTTCTCCCGCCGGACTGCAAACCGAATAAGGTGCCACGATCGTGTATGAGATTGAATTCAACATATCGTCCTCGTCTATATAGCTGAAACTCTCGCTGCCGTTCGCCAAATTTGTGTTCGTGTCTCGCTTTGACGATCGGCAAGTATGCCGGCAAAAATTGATCGCCGATCGCGCGTGTTAGTGCAAAGGAACTGTCAAAATCGGGCTTGTTCAAATCGTCGAAGAATAAGCCGCCTACGCCGCGTGTTTCGTTGCGATGCGGCAAATAAAAATACTTGTCGCACCATTGCTTAAAGCTCGGGTAATAATCTTCGCCAAACGAATCACAAGCCGCCTTAGCTGAGCGGTGCCAATGTATAACGTCATCGAGAAATGGATAGTACGGCGTCAAATCAAAGCCACCGCCAAACCACCAGATGGCGTCAGCGTCATCACCCTCGGTGGTGAAAAAGCGAAAATTTGCATGCGTGGTTGGAACGTATGGATTATGCGGATGCAGCACGAGCGACACCCCCATTGCTTGAAACCGTTTGCCGGCGAGCTCCGGGCGGCTTTGTGTGGCAGACGGCGGCATTTGATCACCGAACACATGCGAAAAACTGACACCCGCCTGCTCGAAAATCTTGCCATTCGTTAACACACGACTTTCCCCGCCGCCCCCATCTGCCCGATCCCAGTGATCGTGCTCAAACCTTCCGACACCGTCAGTGTCCTCAAGGGATGAGCAAATACGCATCTGTAGCGTACGCAAATAATCTGTAACAGCACGAATGTTGTCGTCGCTCATGCGGGTCTCACAATTCTATTAGTCCTTATGTCACGAATTTCAGATGCGCCCCGCGCGGGTCCGCATTGTCCTGGTACGACATAGTCTACTAAAGGACCGAATTGTCTGCGCAGAACAGTCGCATTTCGAGCCGGCGGGTGCCCAGAGAGATTTGCGCTAGTGGACACAATGCAGGACGCTGCCTCTTCGCATAACGCGCGCGCGATAGGATGGGTCGTTAGGCGGACTGCAACCGTTTCATGCGCGCCACGAATCCAGCTTGGGGCGGCGTCCGTGGCCGGCACTATCCACGTGGTTGGATTGCTCTCCGTACTTGGAATGTCGGCGTCGCCCAAATCGATCCAATCGTCCAACTGCCGTGCATCGGATGCTATGAGTATCAGCCCTTTGGAAACATCCCGGCCTTTCATTTCGAGAATTTTATAGACTGCCGTCGCGTTATTCGGGAGGCAGCCAAGACCAAACACACCTTCGGTCGGATAGGCGATGACGCCTCCCGAGTGCAGCAGGCGAGATGCCCGCCGAATTATTTGTGAACTGGCCATCCGTACTGGCCTATGCGTTTAGCCCGAATTATTCATGAATAATTCAGGCTAAGACTCGTCTGAGTCAGATGATTTT
>Ga0115002_10003321_pt1 | contig 20189 bp, 27 predicted proteins | sample ArcticOcean_MG_C_8_FD_89576 | JGI IMG/M metagenome (GOLD analysis project Ga0115002, IMG submission 89576) | Marine microbial communities from western Arctic Ocean - ArcticOcean_MG_CB11_86 | ecosystem: Environmental > Aquatic > Marine > Oceanic | place: Arctic Ocean: Canada Basin | collected... | reverse complement strand
CCGCGCTGGGCTACCGTCCGCTCGGATTCACGACCTCAGGCATTCCGCCGCGTCCAACGTGCTTGCGAACGGCGGCAGTTTGCTCGACGCACAAGAGCTATTGGGTCACTCCTCCGCGACGCTGACCGCGAACACGTACGCCCACATTATGGATTCGCAGCGACGTGCGACCGCTGACCGTATCGAGAAGATGATGGGCGGATGACCTGCGAGTACGGGCAACCCCATTCAAAGTCACGGAGCGCCCCGCCAGCGGTCCCACCGAAGGGTTGAGTGACCTGTAAGGACCTTGTAAGGACCCACTGGTGGGAAAGATTCATCGTTTAACCGATGAAAAGGGGAGATGTGGTGGTCGGGGTGCCCAGATTTGAACTGGGGGCCTCTTCGTCCCGAACGAAGCGCTCTGCCAAGCTGAGCTACACCCCGCGAAAACGCGGCTGACGCGTCCAGCGGGGTAACGTAGCATTGAGGCCCACCGCGAACCACCACAGAAGCAATTTTCGCACAACGATCGCAGCGTGGGCGTGACGTATGATTGTCCGCGCAGCCGTTCGCTCGGCTGTGTGGTGGGGCATGGAGAGGCGCCAAGCGGTGCAGCTGTTGCGTGGTCGGTCCCTGCCGTCCCGAATCCTGATCCTTGCGACGCTGGCAGCGTTCGTGCTGCTGGTGGCCGGCTTCGGCGCCCAGTCGTTGCGCGCTCAGTCGGTCGATCTACCCGTTGAGAACTCCTGGATTCGGATCCAGAACGTTGGCTCGAACCCGGCGACGATTCAGATCGACTTCTACGATCAAAACGGTGATCGCGTCGCTACGGACGGCTGCCCCGACGTTGATGGCTGCGGTGCGCTGCAGCCCGGCTTTGGCTGGTCGTTCTTTCAGCAGTCCTTGAGCGAGCTCGAGGTGGGCTACGAGGGGTCGGCGTTCGTCACCGTCGACCAGCCGTTTGTCGCGCTTCTTGCGCGCGATGCGTTCCTGTCCGACGGTAACTTCCAGATCGGCGGGGACGCGCTACGTCTGGGGGCGTCGGGCGGCCGTCAGTTCTTGCCGCTCGTGGAGAACACGCTCGACAACGTTTCCCAAATCACGGTCGAGAACAGCAGTGGCACCGATTCGGCATGCGTCGGGTTCCGGTTCTACGAGGCTGGTTCGCTCTCGCCAGTTGCCGTGGAACCCGGGGGCGCGACATCGGGCTGTGCGAACGGTGGGACCCTCCTCGGTCCCAACTCAACCCTCGTGCGTGACGAGCAGTCGCTCCCGGTGCCGATTGGCTTCGATGGGTCCGCCGTCGTCGAGACGTTCGCCACTTCCGGGGGCGTCTCGGCCGACGCGCAGGGACTGGCGGTGATGGTCGACACCCGGGCGCGTGATGGCGCTGGCCTCGCGAGCTCTCGCAGCTTCGGGCGCGACGAGCTGAGCAATGTCGTCGTGCTGCCGCTCGTCGACCGCAACGCCAGTCAGGGCCAGACCACTTGGACCACCCGGTTCCGTATCCTGAGCGGCACTCCCGAGGTCCCGAACGAAGTGACGCTGCTCTTCGACGGTGAGAATGCGGCCGGTGACCGCGTCGAGATCGAACACACGGTGACGGTGACCGGTGCGCTCACTTGCGACCAACGGTTCGACGGCGTCTCGGGCTGCTTGCCCTCAGGGGTAAGCCTGCCCGCCACTTTCTTTGGCACGGTGCGTATGGAGGCGATCGATCCAATCGCGGTCGTCGCGCAGCGACTGTCGCCGGATGGTGCGTTTGCCGACTACCGAGGTTTCACTGCCGAGGAGGCCTCGCGACAGGTCGTGCTGCCAGTGCTCAACAAGAACTTTGGGCCGTGGGGCGACAACCGCGGTTGGAACTCCTGGTTTCGGGTGCTGACCTTTGATGGATCGGTCGCGCACGTGACGGTCATCTACTACTCGAAGGCATTCCCAGACGGGCTCTTTCCGTCGGGTGCGGCGCGCGTGGACGGTCAGCGGACCTTCATCCAGTGGAAGAACAGCGCACTGCCAGACGGCTGGGTGGGCAGTGCGGTGATCGTGGCAGACCGACCGGTCGTGGTGGTAGCGAACCTCGAAAGCGACGTCTTCGGAGGCGATCCAGTGATGCTTTACAACGGGGTGAGTCTTGAATAGACGACGCGGCCAGTCAGCGAGCCGGACGCAGCAGTTCACGACGGACCAGGTGCTCGAGCGGTTTGTCGATGGGCCTCAGACCGGGATCTTCACCGACGGCTCATGCTCCGGTAATCCGGGCCCCGGCGGCTGGGGCACCGTGAAGGTCGACGACGGTGCGGTGATCGAGGAGCATCACGGCTTCGATCCGAACACCACCAACAATCGGATGGAGTTCGAGGCGATGATCTGCGGCCTGGAGCTGTTGGCCTTGGACGAAGCCGCGGACATCTACACCGACAGCAAGCTCGTCGTGGACACGCTCACGAAGTGGGCAGCGGGCTGGGAGAAGCGCGGCTGGCGTCGCTCGACCGGGCCGGTCAAGAACCTCGATCTGGTCCAACGCTCATACGCGCTGGTCCAGGAACGCCCGCGCGTGCGGATTCTGTGGATCCGGGCGCACGATGGCTCGCTCTGGAACGAATACGCGGACGCGCTGGCGACCGCCTACCTCCGCGACAAGGTCTAACGGCAGGTTGCTTCGGAACCTCCGTCACTTGTTCCTCGGTCGGATCGCCGCAATGCTCGTCCGACCCAACCCACCGTGCGCTGGCCGCGAGGCTGGCCGAGGAGCGGCGTCATGCCAGTGAGACGCTGGTCGGTTCTATCAGTCGCCGGGCTGGCGACGATGCTGCTTGCGGCCTGCGGTGGCGGCTCGGACACTCCGGGCTGGGATGCACGGTCCGTATCCGAGAGCCAGCAGTCGGCGCCGTTCTCGATCATCGTCGCGAACTCACCGCCCGGGATTGTCCTCAACCGGCTTACGCTGGGCCTGACCAACGAGGGCGCACTGCTGACCGGCGCCGAGGTGACGTTACGCGTCTACCGGTTTGCCGAACGCCCTGAGGACGAGCCTGAGGTCGCCGACCTCCGATTCGAGCAGCTCGCGACGGCGCGTTCGATTACCAGCAGCAACAACTACCTCCATGGCGACGGCGACGGCATGGTGCACGTTCACGAGAGCACGGCGCACGGTCTACGTCGCGAACGTCGAGTTCGACTCCAGTAGCTGGTGGTGCATCGAGGCGGACGTGACGCTCGCTGGCGCCACCCACGAGGGGCTGCGTACCAACTTCTGGGTGTTTGCGATGAGCCGGCGGTCGGGGACGCGGTGCCCCGTAGCGAGCAGGTCACCCTGCGCGACGTCGACGACATCGCCGAGATCGATTCGACGAACCCGCCCAATCCTCAGTTTCACGAACTCACGGTCGCCGAGGTGCTCGACATCGGCTGGCCGGTGCTCGTCGCGTTCGTTACCCCGGCGTTCTGCCAGACGCGGTTCTGCGGGCCGGTGATGGAAGAGGTCGTGATCCCAACCTCCGAGGCCTACGGCGACCGCATCGAGATCATTCACATCGAGCCGTTCGACCTGCAGGCCGCGCGGGACGGCAGCTTCTTGACGAGCGTCGATGGTGGCAGCATCTACCTGCCGGCACCGATCGTGAGCGAGTGGGGCCTGCTGACGGAGCCGTTCATCTTCGTTATCGACCCCGACGGAACGGTTGCCGCGAAGTTCGAGGGCATCATGGAGGCGGAAGAGGTCGCGGCCGCTCTGGACCTCGTGCTCGCGCCTTAGGTCCCCGGGTCCGACCCGTAGCTCAGAACAGCAGGTTGGTCAGCCGCCGCCGGTACTCGGTCGTCAGCGGGTGTGACGATCCGAGGAGTTCGAGTCCCTCGAGGATCCGCTCCTTCGCGCCATCATCGGCGAACTTGCGGTCGCGGATCATCACGTCCAGCAGGTGCTCGAAGCCCGGCTCCCATTCGCCGACTGCCAGCATGTGGGCGCCGAGAGCGTAACGCGCCTTGATGTCGGCCTCGTTCGCGGCGAGCCGCGCTTCGAGGGCTGGGCGATCGATATTGACAGCAGCCCGAAGCAGGCCTGCACGTGCGAGCACGCGCTTCGCGCGTGGCTCGTTCGGGGTGCGCATCGTCAACTCTTCGGCCCGATCGATCTCGCCGCGCTCGACGAGCGTGACGGCGAGCCCGAGGGCGGCGTTAGTGTGCTGCGGGTCTGACTCGAAGGCGGCTTGGAAGCGCTCATGCGCCGTGTCGATGTCGCCTGCGGTGAGCGCTGCATCGCCCTCAGAGACGAGTCGATCCGCCTCGCTGGGCTGGATGCGATCGAAGAAGGCTCGCACCTCAGGCTCCGGCAGCGCACCGACAAATTCGTCGACTATCTCACCATCGCGGAACGCTTTCACGGCCGGGATGCTGCGGATGCCGTAGTGGGCGGCCACCTGCGGGTTGGCGTCGGTGTCGATCTTCACGAGCTGGACGGCGTCGCCTCGTTCGTCGGTGACCTGCTCCAGGACCGGACCGAGCACGCGGCACGGACCGCACCATTCGGCCCAGAAGTCCACCACCACGGGCACCTCGCGCGAACGTTCGATCACGTCTGTCTCGAAGGTCGCGTCGGTTGTATCGATCACTGGCTGAGTCGTCATCGAGCCTCCCCATATCTGCGATTAGCGTAGCGCAAACCCCTAGATTCGTCGGGCGTTTGTAGACTGATCAGCCACCCGGTTCGGCAGTTCGGAGCATCGATGACCGGTCTTTTGATTATGCGATCGATGTATGAGCGTTACGCGGAGGAGATCGCTGCAATGAGTGGCGGCGATCGGATCGAGCCGATCTTCGTGCCAGACACCGGTGACCGGCTGTCGCCTGAGCTGATGAGCCAGATCGAGATTGCGACCCCGCCGCCACGGGACGAGGACGCCTCCGGTGCGCGGTATTTCTACGGTAGTGCCATACGCTCGCCCAACCTGAAGTGGATCCACCTCCCGCATGCCGGCATCGACGACGCCGTCTTCGGCCGGCTGCTGGAACAGGGCGTCCGCCTCACAAACGTGTCGGGCGCGATGGCTGAACCGATCGCGTGGTCGGCCATCGCCGGCTTGTTGTACCTCGGGCGGGGGTTTCCGCACTGGGCGGCGGGTCAGCAGCGGTCGGAATGGACACCGCAGGCGCTGGGCGCGGAGCCGGTAGACCTGCGCGAGCAGACAGCCGTCGTGGTCGGCCTCGGCGCCATCGGCTCGGCGGTCGCGCGCCTCGCGCAGGCGCTGAGCCTCCACGTGATCGGCGTGCGGCGCAGCCCACCTCGCGAGGGTGACCCCGTCGATGAGCTGGTGACACCCGATGCGCTTGCGACGGTGCTTCCCCGCGCGGACTGGTTGATCGTTACCACCCCGCTGACCGCGCAGACACGAGGGCTGATCGATGAAGCTGCGCTCGATCTGCTGCCGCGGGGCGCTCGCGTCGTGAACGTCGCTCGCGGCGCGATCATCGATGAGCCGGCGATGATCGCGCGGCTGACGGACGGGCGGCTCGGTGGTGCCTACCTCGATGTGTTCGCCGAGGAGCCGCTCTCGGAGGCATCGTCGCTGTGGTCAATGCCGAACGTGCTCGTCACGCCACACAACTCTGAGGCTGTTCGACACCCGGAGCGGCGCCTGGATGCCTACTTCCTGCGGAATCTGCAGCATTGGCTGCTCGATGAGCCACTCGAGAACGAGGTCTCGGAGCGCTAGTCCGCCGTTCAGTCGCCAACACTGACGACCCCTTTATCGGCATCGCCAATGGTGGTGTTGGTCCGGCGCGTGCGCCGGTTCTCGAAACGGCAAACCCGCTGAAAGGTGGGGACGCAAAGGCACGTGCCTACCGCGGTCGCATCGCGATCGGTAGGGCAGCCGGCATCCCGAAAGGACGAAGTGGGGTGCCCGCTCTCACCCTCATGACTCCTCATGGCGTCGACTGGACGGTTCTCAGGTGACTGAGGAGCAAGTGATTGACGCCGATTTGGACGACATCGAACTCGCGACGTACACCGACATCGGCCTGACGCTACTCGAGAACGGGAAGCGCTACTGCGAGCGCTGTGCCCAGGAGGTTGAGCGACTGATGGGCATCGACCCGCTGGTCCTTTCGGCCGCCGAATTGGCCGATGACCACGACCACGAGGACGTTGCGCTCGAGGCGTCGCTGCCCGAGCCAGAGAATGCGGAGCTGCCCGAGGCAGTGGACAAGCTCCCCGAGGCAGGCGACGACGACGATGGCGCCTCGGAAGAGCTGCTCCCGGAGTCTGCCGTGCCTGAGGTCGTTGTCGAGTCGACGGCCGAACCGACCGACGATGACGAGGCTTGCGCCTCGGACGTGACGGAGCCAGTCCGCTGGTTGCCGAACAGCCCTAGGTCGCGGCGCCTATGACCGCTACTGATACGGAGGCTCCGGCCTCCGAGGTGGGGGACGACGTCGGAAGCGACTCAGAGCCCTCTGCCCACGAAGCGCCAGCCGAACCGCCCGCGGAGCCAATTGCGGAAGAGCGATCGGACGCCGATCTCAAGCAACTGATCGCGGATACCAACCACGAAGCAGCGAACTCAACCAGTTCATTTATTCCGAGGCTCACCACCCGGATGAGCGCCGATACGGCGGAGGAGACAGAACCGATGGAGCGCGTAGATAGTCAGGTCCGCCCGGTGCCGTTGAATGATGCGAGCCCGAATCCAGGACCGCCGCCGGTCGACCTTCAAGGCGTGTTGGGTGCTGAGCGATCACGCCTGTTGGATCAGCGAGCCGCCATCGAGGTGTGCTTCCGCGCCGACACTGAGGCGATCGTCGATCGCCTCGTGCACGTCGAATCGTTGCTGGGTGATGGGCGCGGGTCGCTCGCCAGCTAGCTGCTACGAGGCGGCCTGGTCCTCGGCCGTGTCGATGAACGATCGCACGGCCTGGTTCCAAACGTAGGGTCGCTCGAAGTAGGCAGAGTGTCCGGCTTCCGGGACTACCTCCAGCTGAGAGTCTGGCGTCAGGTCGTGCGAGATCCGGATCAGATCCGCGTGTACGACGCGGTCGTGTTCGCCCACGATCCAGAGGATCGGCCAGCCACCTTCGCGGAGCCGCTGAGCGGTGGATCCGCGGTAGTTGATCATCCGGCCCGTCGGTGCAAGGAAGTCGTGTGGCCGCGGCGGGTTGATGCTGCGGATCCGCCGATAAAGGTATTGCATCGTCGGCTCTGTCTCGGCGTAGCCGGGCGCCAGCGCCCGCTTGAGCAGTGAACCGGCCAGCGTCCCGTCTTCCTCGAGGCTGCGCTTCAGGTCGCGGTAACGATCGTCCACGCATCCACCGTTGGTCCCGGAATAGACCAACGATGCGATCCGCTCGGGCTGGCGTGACACGAGGCTGAATGCCGTGCGCCCGCCCATCGAGTGCGCCACGAAGTGAACGCGTTCCAACTCGAGGTGATCGAGGAGCGCCCGCAGGTCGGTCCCGAAGGCGATCCGGCCCGGGCCGTCCTCGATGTCCGGTGAGCGGCCGAACGCTCGGTGATCGAACGTGACGACGGTGTAACGGTCGTCGAAGGCCGGGATTTGCTGCCACCACGACATGGCGTTGCCGCCTGCTCCGTGCGCGAGGATGACCGCGGGCGCGGTCCCGGACGGTGGTCCATGCACCTCGTAGTGAAGCTCGAAACCGTCTTCGAAACGCAAATCAGGCATGGCGACAGTCTGTCAGATGCGCTCGTCGTCTGCCCAGGGCTCCCCAGTCACTGCCGCGACGACGTCTAGCATGTCCTCGATGTCCCCGCGCATCTGCTCGTCCGGGTGCGCCGCCAGCGCACGCAGGAAGTAGGTGCGCGCGATTGCGTAGAGCTCCGGGGCGTCCTGATGTACCGCCTGATGGTTGCCGCGCGGCCGATCGAGCGCGTTGGCCACATATTCGTGGCACCACCCGGCGGTGTAGAGGATCGCCGCGTCCTCGGGAGCCAGCTCGGCCGCCCGATTCATCGAGGCCAATCCATCCTCGAAGCGGCGTGCGCGCGCGACCAGCGTATTGCCGAGGTAGCTATGAGCCTCGGCGAAGTCGGGCGCCAGAGCGATCGAACGCTGGCCTGTCTCCAGCGCGCGGACGATCTCGCCGTCGGAATGCAGGGACATCGCGTGGCGCAGCGCTGTACGCGCCTCTGCAGGCGCGCCGCCTTCTGGATCGGTCGTGTCCAAACTCACCAATACAGTAAGGGAGGAGTGCCCGCGGCCCCGTCGGAGGACGAGGCCGGGTAGTCCAGGCTAGTCGACCTCAACTCCTGCGACGGTGCCCTCTTTGACGATGAGCACGGGCACCTGCCCGTGCTCATCGTCAAAGAGGGCACCGCTGAGGAAGGTCTGAGAGAAGCGTGAGGGTTTGCTGCGAGTGCCCATGGCGACACCGCCGCTGTCCTGAGTATTGACAATATCGGCGATCGCGTCGGCTGGGTCCTTCTCGATGATGACGTCGAATTCGACCGTGAAGTCTTTGAGAGTAGGTGGGCTTCAATTCCTCGATGTGATCTTTCATCTCGGCCTCGTTGAGCTCGACTGCCTAGGCGGTCGAGCTCAACGAGCGCGGGTTCGGACAGTTGCTGCGAGATCCGAAGCCCGTCGGCCGCCTGCTCGGCGATCGCCCCGACCCCGCTAGGGTCGGCGGTCGCTTCGCTCTCCTTCGGGTGCACGACGTGCAGGGCGAGAATCTGGTCACGAGCCGGGTCGAGCACGCGCGCCGCAGCGGCTGCGATCTCGTGTCCGGTGAGGGCGATCTGTGCGCGTATCGGGTCCTCTTTGAGGTGGCGAGGGATAGTGCTGTTCGCTTGCTATCGCAGACTAGAGCACGGCTATTCGTTTGTCGCTGGTGACATTGGTCCGGTTTGGGCGCTAGGTACTACGTTGCCGAATCTCCAGCTACGGCTGCCGACTGACCATCCGCGCCGGCGTGACCGGCTTCGACGTAGCCTCTGAGGCCTTCGAGCGTCCGCTTCATGTTCGAAGCCAGCTCCGCTTGCCCATGGTCGCGGCCATCAGCGCGCCGAGCGGTCCGAACGCCATCCGGAAGTCACTCGTCATCTCGACGTGGGTCCCACCAAGGACGTCGGCAAGCTCGAAGCGCCCGCGCATCTCGCGCATTATCTTGGCTCGTCGGATGTCGAACTCCATTGCCTTCAGTTTGTCCCAGTCGGTGACCACCTCGTCGATCGCGCCCATGTTCCCCGGCAGCTCGCAGTGACGCCCGGAGCCGAGGTCCGCTGGACTTACGTAGGCGCTGGTGTCTGCGGAGTGTGTCACCACCGGGTTCCACTCCGAGACCGAACCGATATCGGCGAGCACTGCCCACACCGGTTCATGGGGGGCGTCGATCGTCAGCGCCTGCTTCTCCATTGGCATGGAGACTCCTCACTGAACTTTGTTCAGACGTATGTCCAATATCTGTTGTGGCCCGTCGGTGGGCGCGCTCACATGCCGGGTCGATGGCGGGACTAGTCGGTCGTCGCCAACCTCAACAAACGACGCTGCGCCTCGAACGGTGCTGGTTTATGATCAGGGTTCACGTGCGCCGGTAGCTCAGTGGATAGAGCATCAGACTTCGGATCTGAGGGTCGAGGGTTCGAATCCTTCCCGGCGTACCACCTCGGTTTCACCCGCCGACCGACCACGTCTTATCCCGTCCGTTGATAGTCCTAGTTCCTGGGGGGGACAAAGGTCCCGGGCATGGGGACCACTGGTCCGTAGATCGCTACACCCCGGTGGCAAGGAGCCAGGCGAGTTCTACACCCTGAACTGCTCCGCGTGCCACGGCGCGAACCGTGTTGTCATCTCCGGCCTTGGCCTCCCGCTGACGCCAGATGTGCTCAGCGAGGACGACGCGTTCTACTTCGACACGATCAAGAACGGTCGAATTGGCACGGTCATGCCGAAGTGGGGTGAGAGCAGCCTCAGCGACGATGACATCAACGCGCTGGGCGCCTTCATCCGCACGGAGCCATAGCCTGAGCGAGCTGCAGCCACGACTGACACGACAGATGCCGGCCGTAAGGCCGGCATCTGTCGTGTGCGAACCGTCCGAGCGGGCGACGGTACCGGCGTGAACAGGCGGTCGTGCTAGCCCTCGTTAAGCAGCACCTCGCGGTCGGCTGTGATTTGTTCCACCGTCATGAAGTGGTTCATTTTGAGCCGCCGATCCCCGGTTCGATCGAGGATGAGAGTGAACGACGAGTGGCTGACGAGGTAGTTACCGTCCCCGTCCGGGTCTTCTATCTCGACCTAGATGCGGTAGTCCTCCGAGGCATTCCGTGCTTCTCGGATGGAATCTGCGCGCTCCACCATCGCATCCTGGGCCGTAGCCCAGGATGCGATGGTGGAGCGCCTGAGTAGCACCAACTTTGCCGCCCTCGTCGAGCGCGAAATCGAGTTTCGCTGCGAGGGCACCGTTCGCTCCGTCTAATCGCCTTCGTTCCGATGCACTCGTCGTCCTCGGGCGATGCGTCCGCCGCCATGCATTGCCTGTGGCGATTCCGCGCTAGTCTGTGATCGCTCGGTCGCCTGCGGTGACTAGCTGCTGGACGCGCGCGGATCACCGAGGAGCGCCGGCATCGTTATCGAACCCCACCGCACTCCATCAGGTGGGGGCGCCACAGCGAGGAGTCACACATGCGCGGGAACGACGCGATTGCCCAAATCCTGAAAGCCGAGGGTGCTGAGTACCTCTTCTGTTTCCCGGACAACCAGCTCATCCATGCCGCGGCTGCGGCCGGCATCCGCCCGATGATGTCGCGCACGGAGCGCGCGACCATCAACATGGCCGACGGCTACACGAAGATGCTCAACGGCCGTCGCAACGCGGTCGTCGTGACCCAGTCCGGCCCCGGTATCGAGAACGCCTACGGCGGTATCGCCCACTCCTACGCCGATTCGGTGCCGATCCTCGTGATCCCTGGCGGTACCGCTCGAGGACGTCAGGGCTCCCACCCCGACTTCAGTGCTCCGGCCAACTACGCCGGTATCACCAAGTGGGCCACGCAGATCAACCAGACCGAGCGCATCTCCGAAATCATGCGTCGCGCGCACACGTTCCTGCGCGCCGGCCGCGGCGGTCCGGTGCTGCTCGAGGTACCCGGCGATGTGGCGATGGAGGAGATCGGCGATGCCGCCATCGACTACCGTCCGGTTGCCCCGGTGCGGAGTGCCGGTGATCCGGCCGACGTGAAGGCTTCCGTGACCGCGCTGCTAACCGCGAGCAAGCCGATGATCTTCGCCGGTCAGGGCGTCCTCTGGGCCGAGGCTACCGACCAGCTGATCGAGCTGGCCGAACTGCTCGACGCTCCGGTCGCGGTCACCAACACTGGTAAGAGTGCCTTCCCAGAGAACCACGCGTTGTCCCTCGGCGCTGCCGGCAACACCCGAACGAAGATGGCACGCCACTACCTCGATGAGTCGGACGCAGTGTTCGGTATCGGCGCCAGCTTCACGACGAACCTCGCATCGTCCGCCATCCCCACCGGCAAAGTGATGATCCAGTCCACCGTCGACGAGTTGGACCTCAACAAGGACCATCACCTCGACCGCGCGATCATCGGCGACGCCCAGCTCGTGCTCGGCCAGATGATCGAGGAGGTCAAGGCCCACTCCGGGGACGACGGCAAGCGCGGCGGCCTGGCAGCCGCCGAGGTCGCAGGCGTCCGTGCCGAGTTCATGGAGGAGTGGATGCCGCTCCTCACCTCGGACGAGCAGCCGATCAACCCGTACCGCGTGATGCACGACATCATGCACGCGGTCGACCTCGACAACACCACGGTCACGCACGACTCCGGCCACCCGCGTGACCAGCTCATTCCGTTCTGGGAGCCGACCGTGCCGCGCGGTTACCTCGGTTGGGGGAACTCGACCCAGCTCGGTTATTCGCTCGGTCTCGTGCTCGGCGCCAAGCTGGCGGCGCCGGAGCGGATGCTAATCAACTTCCTCGGCGACGCCGCGATCGGGATGGCGGGGATGGACCTCGAGACTGGCGTCCGCCTGAAAATCCCGGTGCTGACCGTCGTGCTGAACAATCAGGTGCTCTCCGGCTACCCGGCGCGCTACCAGACGGCGGTGGAGCTCTACGGTTTCACCGAGCTCTACGGCGACTACGCCGACCTCGCGACGTCGCTCGGCGCCTACGGCGAGCGAGTCAGCGACCCTGCCGAGATCGTCCCGGCGCTCCGCCGTGCCGAGGCTGAGATGGCTCAGGGTCGGCCCGCACTCCTCGAGTTTATGACCTCCGAGGAAAATCGGCTTGCCCGCTACCCCGCGCCATAGCGGAGACCGAGGCACGTCGATCAAGAACGGCGGGCGTCACTGACGCCCGCCGTTCTTGATCGACGTGCCTCGGTCTCCGCTCAGCCAGTCTCGGCGGTGAGCGCTGCTGCCTCGATGCCTGCGACGGCCGCAGCCTCGTCGTTGTCCGAGTTGTCGCCACTGATGCCAACCGCGCCGATCAGCGCGCCGTCCGCGTCCCGCACCAGGACTCCGCCCGGCACCGGCACGAACCGTCCGCCGAACGCGCCGTTGACCGCCTGCACGAACGACGGCGCCTGCTGAGCGCGCTCGAACAACGCCCGTGAGCCGATGCCCATTCCGAGCGCGCCATACGCCTTGCCATCCGCGACTTGGAACCGCAGGTTCGAAGCGCCGTCTTCACGCTCGAAGGCGACCGTGTGTCCCCCGGCATCTAGCACCAACACAGCTAGCGGCTGCATGCCCTCGGCATTTCCGTGCGCGAGCGCACTCGCGACGATCTGACGAGCCTGCGCGATCGTGATCGAGGTCATTCGGGGCTCCTAGCCTGCTGCCAGTTCTGCTTTTCGCTCGCGACGCTGCTCGTGGAGGATGGGCTCGGTGTAGCCCGATGGCTGGTCGCGCCCCTCGAGGACCAGCGCGAGCGCTGCTCGATAGGCGTGGCCGTCGAAGCTGGGAGCCATCGGCGAATAGAGCACGTCGTCCTCGTTCTGGCGGTCGACCACCGCAGCCATGCGCTCGAATGCGGTGCGAACGGTCGGTTCGTCGACGACGCCGTGGTGTAGCCAGTTCGCGATGTGCTGCGAGGAGATGCGGCAGGTGGCACGGTCCTCCATCAGCCCAACATCGTGGATGTCCGGGACGGTCGAGCAGCCAATTCCCTGGTCAATCCAACGGACCGTGTAGCCGAGGATGCCCTGCGCGTTGTTCTCGATCTCTTCGCGGATTTCGTCCGCCGACCAGTCGGTACTGGCACTGACCGGGATCTGGATCAGGTCATCGACCGTCGCGCGCCGCGGTCCGGCGGACAGCTCGGCCTGCCTCGCGAGGACGTCGACGCGCAGGTAGTGCGTCGCGTGCAACGTCGCGGCCGTCGGCGACGGGACCCAGGCGCAGTTCGCCCCCGCTCGAGGGTGGCCGATCTTCTGCTCCAGCATGTCCGCCATCAGGTTTGGCGCCGCCCACATGCCCTTGCCGATCTGTGCTCGGCCCGGCAGCCCGCACGCGAGCCCGACGTCGACGTTCCAGTCCTCGTAAGCGCTGATCCACTGCTCGGCGCGCATGTCCGCCTTGCGGACCATCGGCCCGGCCTCCATCGAGGTGTGGATCTCGTCACCGGTGCGATCGAGGAACCCGGTGTTGATGAAGGCCACGCGTGACTTCGCCGCGCGGATTGACTCCTTCAGGTTGAGCGTCGTCCGCCGTTCTTCGTCCATGATTCCGAGCTTGACCGTGTTCCGAGGTAGGCCGAGCACGTCCTCGACGTGGTCGAACACCTCGGTGGTGAAGGTGACCTCGGCTGGCCCGTGCATCTTCGGCTTCACCACGTAGATTGAGCCGTTGCGCGAGCTGTGTATGCCGTCGGTCCTCGCCGCGTCATGCGCCGCTCCGAGGACCGTCATCATCGCGTCGAGCAATCCCTCGGGGACCTCGTTGCCGTCTGCGTCGAAGATCGAGCTGGTGGTCGTGAGGTGTCCGACGTTGCGGACGAGCATCAGCGCGCGGCCGGGCAGGCTGAACGGCGCCCCGTCCGGCGAGGTGAACTCGCGATCACCCTCGAGGCGGCGCGTGAAGGTCTGCCCGGCCTTCGTCACCTCCTCGGTCAGGTCGCCGCGGTTGAGCCCCAACCAGTCGCGGTAGGCGAGCGTCTTGTCCTCGGCGTCGACCGTTGAGACCGAGTCCTCGCAGTCCATGATCGAGGTAATCGCCGACTCCAGCAGCACATCCGCGACGCCCGCGGCGTCGGTCTTGCCGACATCGTGCGCTGGGTCGATCACGATCTCGAGGTGCAGACCGTTGACTCGCAGCAGCACCGAACCGGGCGTCGCCGGTTCGCCCGCGAAGCCCGCGAACTGCGCCCGCTCCTCGAGGCCGGTCGTCTCACCCGATGCGAGCGTGACGGCCAGATGACCGTCGGCGACCACGTAATCGGTCGAACCGACGTGCGATCCGGTTGCGAGTGGCACAACGTCGTCGAGCAGCGCACGCGCCCACGCGATCACGCGGTCGCCCCGCGCTGGGTCGTACGTGCCGCCGGGTGGCTCGTCACGTAGGACGTCGGTGCCGTAGACCGCGTCGTAGAGCGAGCCCCAGCGCGCGTTGGCTGCGTTTAGTGCATAGCGGGCGTTTGTGATCGGCACGACGAGCTGCGGGCCGGGCAATTGCGAGATCTCGTCGTCGACGTTCTCGGTGTCGATCGAGAAGTCGTCACCCTCGGCTTCGAGGTAGCCGCTCTCCTCAAGGAACGCGCGGTACGAGGTCGCGTCGAATCCGTCCTCGCGATGTCGTAGGTGCCAGGCGTCGATCGCTGACTGGAGCTCCTCGCGTCGCTCGAGCAGCACCCGGTTGCGGGGCGCGAACTGGATGAAGAGATCGGCGAGCCCCTGCCAGAAGCGAGCTGGCTCCACGTCGAGACCCGGCAGTGCCTCCTGCTCGACGAAGCGGTGCAGGACTGGAGCCACGGCGAGGCCTGCGACTTGAACGCGGTTGGGTGTATTCGTCACGTCGACTCCTCGGTGTCGACACATCATACGAGGCGGCGGAACTGTGTCGCGAGGAGATCCGGTGTCCAGACTCGCGACCCGAGCGCTCGGACAGACCGGCCTCGATATCTCCGAGTTGGTGTTTGGTGCCGGCGCCGTTGGCGGAGGCATCTTCCGAGGTGAGCGTGAAGACCGCCTCGCCACGGTGCGCGCCGCGCGTGACGGCGGCATTAACTGGATCGACACGGCCTCCGGCTACGGGCAGTCGGAAGAGAACCTCGCGTAGATCCTGCGTGAGCTTGATTGGCTGTCGCAGCTCTCAACGAAGGTCCGTCTGGGTCTTAACGACCTCGGGGACATCGCGTTCGCGGTGCGCGACTCTCTCGAGGAGAGCATGAAGCACATCGTCTTCCCCGGCTTCGAGGACGTGCTCGGTCGCCCCGGTATCGCCGATGCCCTCGACCAGGTGCGCGACGCGGGTTCCACCCAGTTCATCGGCTTCACCGCCCTCGGCGATGTCGACGTGCTGCACGAGCTGGTTGCGAACGGCCGCTTCGACACGCTGCAGACTTACCACCACGTACTGAACCACAGCCCGGCCTCTCCAGGGTTGTCGTCGGCACGGCGGACGCCGCCGAGGTGAACGAGGCCGTCGGGGCAGCGACGCTGCTGCCACTGACCTCCAAGGCGGCAAACCGCCTCGACCGCGTTGTACGAGAGTGACTTCGCGGGCGCCTAAGCCCGCTGCGTACCGCCGTTGCGGGTGGTGTGCGGCGCGCCCTTGGTGGCGTCGTTGATTAGTTCTTGCTGCCGAGAGGCGGCGAGTCTTCAGTCGTCAATTATCGGTGGGCTCCTTGGCTGCGCTGTTTGGTCGACAGCGATACTCGCCCACCCTCGCGCGGAATACATCGGCCAAAGGTGTCAACCTCGGTCATCCTTTTGGGTGACAGGTGATACCGCGTGTGTGAGCCCGGCGGGCCTTGGTCGTAACGAAAACGGCGCGGTCCAGATGGACCGCGCCGCGTCGGTGTTCGGTGCGATGCCGCAGAAGCGGCGAGCCCTCGCTAGCTACGCAGTGGCACGATCTCGGTCAGCACGCCGCTCACGCTCGTCGGGTGGAAGAACGCGGCCGTCGTCCGTCCGTCTGCCGTCTCTGGCAGCGCGACCCGGCGCATGCCTGCGGACTCCAGGCGAGCCGCTTCCTCGGCGACGTCTTCGGCCGCGAAGCACATGTGGTGCATCCCGGGTCCGAACTTCGCGAGGTAGCGCGCGGTGCCAGTCTCCGCACCTTCCTTCGGGATCAGGACCTCGAGTTGAGTCTCGCCGTCCCCGACCTGGAAGAAATAGTTGAAGGTCTGCTCCGGCTCGAAGAAGCTGCCGTTTGGCCACTTCGAACGCTCCTCGTCGACCGTGAGGCCGAGTTGGTCGCCGAGAATCGCCTTTGCTTCCTCGATCGTGTACGCGACGAGTCCGAGGTGATCGAGCCTGACAAAACCCACGTGCTGTTCCTCGCTGTTATTGCCTGTTGACTAGTTACTCGTCGCCGGTGTCAGGTGCGTCGTCGCCACCCCCCACGAGGCCCTTCGCCTTATCCACGGCGTCGCCCGCCGCGTCCATTGCCGCACTAGCCGCATCACCGGCGGCATCCATTGCCGAACCGGCCGCGTCTTGCGCGCTATCAGCCGCGCCGCCGACTGTTTTCGCGCCGCCGCCGAATATGTCTTTAATCGAGTCCAACAAGCCCATCGTGTTCCTCCTAATATGCGGAAGAAGCTCCGCCCGGGCTTTCGTGCCCACGCGTAATATACGAAATTCCGTTTTACTGCGTGTAATCACATATCAGCGAGTGACCTTGTGTGAGGATCGAGCGAGTGCTGCAGAATTCACCTGACCGAGCTGAATCGAGTGTTCCTTGGAGCTGACAGAGGTGCTGGCGCATCGCCGCACGGCACCGGCGTTCGCCGACACGCCCGTCTTGCGCGCGATCCTCGAGCAGATCATCGAGGCGGCCACCTGGGCGCCCAACCACCGCAATACCGAGCCTTGGCGCTTCCACGTACTCGTCGGCTCCGGGCGCACCGACCTCGGCGATCGCGTCGCCGTGTGGCTGCGCGAGACCGAGGGGCCAACCACCGAGGCGCAGATCGATTCGATCTGTCGGAAGCTCGTGCGTTCCCCCGTCGTCATCGCCGTGAGCCAGATCGGCTCACCCGACGATGCGGTGCGACACCTCGAGGACTACGCCGCCTGCTCAGCGGCGACGCAGAACCTGCTCCTCGCGGCTCACGCCGAGGGTCTCGTGACGAAGTGGAGCACCGGGGCGATGGTGACAATGCCGCCGGCGTTCGAGCACCTCGGCCTCGCAGAGGCCGACCGCATCGTCGGCTTCGTCTACCTCGGGTATCCGCCCGACGGCACCGCGGTCGCGCCCGCCGAGCGCGCACCAGCCGTCGTGAGCTGGCGCGGCTTCGAGGACTAGCGCGAACCGACGAGGCAGCGCGGTTAGACGACCGGCGCAGTCCCACCGTCGACGTTGATCGACGCACCGGTGACGTAGCTCGCACGGTCAGAAGCGAGGAAGCAGATCACGTCGCCCGCCTCTTGCGCTTCGCCGACCCGACCGAGCGGCACGCGGGTGCCCATCCGCTCGTAGTGCTCGTCGATCGTGAGTTCCGGGGTCGTGTCCTGCATCGCCTCGACGCGACGCTCGTGCTGCCCGGCTTTGATCTGCCCGATGCAGACGGTGTTCACGAGGATGTTGTCGGCCGCGAGGTCGCGTGACATCGCCTTGGTGAGCCCGATGCCCGCGGCGCGGGACAGCGAGGTGGGTAGCGAACCGGCGCCGGGTGCTTTGCCGGCGCCGGTGGTGATGTTGATGATCCGACCGCCGCCAGCAGCCTTCAGGTGCGGAATCGCCGCCTGCGAGGCGTAGACCGCGCCGTAGACCTTGACCTTCAGGTCGTAGCTCAGCGCCTCCTCGGTTAGCACGTCGATCGGCATCGCGGACGAGGTGCCAGCGTTGTTGACGAGGATGTCTAGCTGCCCCCAACGTCCGGCGACGTCGGCGACGAGCTGATCGACCTGCGATTGATCGGTCATGTCGCAGACGAGGCCGATCACCTCGCCGCCGGTGTCGGCGCTGAGCTCGGTCGCCGCCGCCTCGAGCACATCGGGTCGCCTCGCACAGATCGCGACGCGGGCACCCTCACGGGCCAGCGCGCGTGCAGCCGCCTTGCCGATGCCGTCGCTGCCGCCGGTCACGATCGCGACCTTGCCCGTCAGTCCCATGTCCATCGTCGAGGCCTTTCGTTCTGCGTTTGTTGGGAGGTCGCTATCAGGAGCCGCCACCGCCGCCGCCCATGCCGCCCCCGGCGAACCCACCGCTGCCGAAGCCGCTCGACCCGGAGGACGAGGGTGTCGAGACGATCGTGCCTGCTGTGGTGGTCGAGAAGTCTCCCACCATCGAGGCGAACTCGAGTGTGTTGAACGGTCGCCTCGATGCATACCACGTTCCGACGCCGCTGGTCTCGGCATCGAGGTCCTCGAAGGCGTTGGCCCAGCGGTCCGTCAGGCCGAAGACCACGGCATAAGCGAGGTACTTCGAGAAGATGCCCTACTCTTCAGCCCAGCGCGACGTGTCGCGCTCTACGGTCGCGATCGCGCGCTGGAATCCCAGCACGCGGCGCATCATTCCGGTCCCCTTTGCGGTACGGCGCGGCATCGCACCGTTCGCAATCGTGACCACTAATCCAGCGAGGGCGATCGGTATCCTGATCAGGGCGAACGTCGTGAACAGCGCGAGCAGTACCGTCGCGACGACGCTGGCGATCAACGTTACAACGCCGACCCCGATCCAGGAACTGCGCACCTGGTTCGGTCGTCGCAGGAACCAGCCCTGCGCCACGATGTCGCGGTACAGGACGTCCTGCACTGCCTTCAACCGCTTCACGAATTTGGTCTTGAAATCCGAGAGCAGAGCATCGTCGCCGCCCTCGAACAGGCCGTCGTGCAGGTCTCGTTCGTACTCGTGCAACGACGCGTCCGAAGGCTTGAGCCGCTTCAGCCGCCAATCGTTCTTAGCGAACCAATCCTCGCCATCGATCTCTTCGATCGTCTGATAGCCGCGCACCGCGAGGTCGATGATCGTCGTCGTCATGTCAAGCGGATGCGCGACTTCGTCGACCAGCATCCCCATCTGGCCGGAGAGCGCGCCCTCGGGTGGTGCGAATTCGATCACGGAGTCCTTGGCGGACTCAAACAGGGGGACGCGCTGTGTTTCGCTAGTCTTTGAACCGAACGGGACCTCGACAACGGATCCAACGGAGCGCTGTTCCTGACCGTGTACTCAAATTTGACGGACCACCACGTCGAGCCCGTTGACCAGCAGCAGCGCCGTCGCTTCGACCGTGAATGGGCTCAGCGAGAACGCGCGTTGGAATGTCTGGCGGGCCTCGAGGATCGGCGGCTGCCCCTCGACCACCCCGAGGGGCAGCGCGACGATCGGTGTGATCACTTGGCCTGGGCCGATACCGAGCTGTCTGACCAACTCTCGCGCGTGCCGAAGTCGACCTGCACCGGCTCACGTGACGCGGTCTCGGCCTCGAAGTACGGCTTCTCCTCGAAGCGGAACATCCCGGCGACGATGTTCGACGGGAACATCTCGATCGCGTTGTCGTAGTTCAGCACCCGCTCGTTGTAGTAGCGTCGGGCGAAGGCGATCTGCTCCTCGGTCTCGGTGAGCTCTTCCTGGAGCTTGGCGAAGTTCTCGTTGACCTTGAGGTCCGGGTACGCCTCGGAGAGCGCGAAGAGCTGGCGGAGCATGCCGGTCAGCTCTTCGTGGCCTCCGCGCGCTGCCCTACGTCTGGCACGGCGATTGCCTGCTGTCGCGCCTGGATCACACCTCGAGGGTCTCGCGCTCGTGGGAGGCGTAACCGCGCACGGTTTCGACGAGGCTCGGAATCAGGTCGTAACGCCGCTTGAGCTGGACATCTATTTGCGACCAGGCGGTCTCGACGCGGTTTCGCAGTTCGACCAGCTTGTTGTGGGTGAGCGCGAAATAGCCGCCGACTATGACCAGCAGCGCCACGATCGCGATCAGTGCGATTCCCACGAGTGTCCTCTCCGTTGCTACAGGCGAGAGGCGGTGATGTTCCCACCGATGTCGCCGTGTGGTCGGACCTGAGGTGGTCGAGCCAGGTCACCAGCGGACGGAGGCGTTTGGGGTTGGAGCGATAGCGACGCGCGT
>Ga0115002_10003320_pt1 | contig 20191 bp, 13 predicted proteins | sample ArcticOcean_MG_C_8_FD_89576 | JGI IMG/M metagenome (GOLD analysis project Ga0115002, IMG submission 89576) | Marine microbial communities from western Arctic Ocean - ArcticOcean_MG_CB11_86 | ecosystem: Environmental > Aquatic > Marine > Oceanic | place: Arctic Ocean: Canada Basin | collected... | reverse complement strand
CCGTCAAAATCACATTCACACTGGTCGGTTGGCTTGTGAACTGTGACCCAACTAACGGCGGAACTCCTGAGACGGCCCTGAATCCCGTTGGCCGCGTTCATTACCATCCAGAACGGACTCACCTATGAACACGTCACCATTCCTGATCTTTAGGTTGAATCCACAGTCAGGGTTCGAGCATACCCAAGCCTTGTAATGGACAGGTGCCCCATGCGCCCCAAAGTCCGATAGGGGAAGAAGGTCGCCTACGTCGCACGACCGACATACCAAGTATTCAGACACTTCATTCACCGCTTCCGAGTTAATGGTTTAGACCCCTGATGATACATGTGGCGGGGTGTGTTCGGCCGGTCCATTTGGGCATCCTGCCTGACAAGATGTTCAACAGTAGTCATGCCAATGAAGCAATATTCCCAAACTCGATACGCATCGAGTTGTCTAGCACACACCGGGGATCTGTTCTGACTGACCAACGTAGCGTCGGCATCGAACAGACCTGTTTCGTTGGTGCTGATGTTGGCCGATATCGGCCCCCCCCGACGGAACGCGCTTCCGTCAGACTCTGTGCGAACTTCGTTCGTGTAGGCGCGTCCCGAGTCTCCTGCATTAACGGGGTAGGTCGGGAAGTGGGCGGTCGGAAACCTTCTGGGATCTCTGTGAGGGTCCACCCTCTGATGTTGGTGGCAGGACTCCCTGTGTTCACCCTGCCAGAGAGCGGCCTACGGGTAAGCGTTGTCCCGACAACCAGGAGCCCCTCAGTTGCGGTGCATTCCCCGGCGGTGATCATGTGCACCTTGTTCCAGTAGCGCCGCCTCGAACTCACCCGCGGCCGCTTCAACCGCCGGGGTGGCCTGTCGCAGCCGCTCGTTTAGCGATGCCGCTTCCAGCACGCGTTGCGCCGCAGTGGGGCGACCGGCCATTAGTGTCCCCATGCGATACCCCAGTGCGCCCGGATCGTCTGGCATCTCTGGGTTGGCGCGCCACTCGCCGCGTATCTGCATCAGCATCACTCGTGCGAACCGGGTCGTCGCTGCTCTGGACCGTTCAAGCAATTCCGGATCGATGTCACCATCGACTGGTTCATACAAGGGTTCCACGTCTGCGCTCAGATAGGGGAGCGATCGGTCCAATTCGCCGATCCGGACGCGTTGCTCACCACGAGCAACCAGAGGAACCACATCTTCGCCTTGATCGCCTATTTCTTCGATTAAGGCGATCGTCCCGATGTCCCGTGGAGTAGCTTCTCCGCCCACCTCGACGCCATCACGTATGAGTGCGATGACAAACCGTCCATCCGCAGCGATGCAGTCTTCGAGCATTCGTTTGTACCGCGGCTCGAATATGCGCAGTGGCAGCTTGTAGCCCGGGAATAGGACCGTGTTCAGGGGGAAGATCGGTAATTTCGGCACCCGGTTGATTCTAGCGTGACATCCAGTGCCCCCGCACAAATAATCGACGGTTGGCCCGTGATAGACTCCGGCCCCGATTTCATACGCATATTTTTGATACGAAATGGAGCCGCCACACTATGCCCGACGCCGTAACCGACCAGGTTGCAGAGGCCCTTCCGGGCCTGATCGAGTTACGCCGTGATCTCCACGCAAACCCGGAACTCGGGTTTCACGAGACCAGGACTGCGGGCATTATCGCTGGCCGTCTGAATGCTGCTGGCATGACGGTCAAAGCCGAGGTGGGCGGGACAGGTGTCGTTGGAATCTTGGATACCGGGCGGCCCGGTCCGACGCTGATGATCCGGGCGGATATCGATGCGCTGCCCGTGTCCGAGCTGTCCGATCTCCCGTTCGCTTCGACAAACGGCAATATGCACGCCTGCGGCCACGACGGTCACATCACGATGGCGCTTGGGGCGGCTGATCTTCTGTCAGGACGTACGGACGAACTCTCGGGCAAGGTCGTTTTTGTCTTCCAGCCAGCCGAGGAATTTGTCGAAGGTGCAAAGGCGATGATCGCAGATGACGTGATGTCTGATCACTCGCCGGACCGCGTAATCGGTCTGCATCTCTGGAACCAGTACGACACGGGTTTTGTCGGCGTGAATCAGGCGACGGTATTTGCCAGCGCAGACCAGTTCGAGCTCACGATCACGGGTCAGGGTGGCCACGGAGCGCTGCCGCACACGGCGATCGACCCCGTGGCGATCACAGCACAGGTAGTTACGGCACTTCAGACGGTGGTCAGCAGGGAGATCGCCCCGAACGCGATGGGAGTCGTAACGCTGGGCCAGGTGATCGGTGGATCAGCACCTAACGTGATCGCTGATTTTGTGACGATCAAAGGCACAATCCGAGCCTACACGCCCGACATGCGAGATCAGATCATCGCCGCCGTTGAACGCCTCGCGACGGGAATCGCCGAATCGATGCGTGGGAGCGCTGATTTCAAGCTTCTGAACGGTGCGCCTCCGGTGGTGAACGACCCTGAAGTGGCGACCTGGCTTACGAACATCGCTGGACAGGTACCTGGCGTCGATAAAGTTGGTGTGCATGAGGAAGTCCCGGTCGGAGACGACATGGCCGAATTCATTAACCGAGCGCCCGGGTGCTACTTCCTGCTGGGCGCGGGCGACCCGGAGCGACCGCCTCATCACAACGCACGGTTCGTATTTGACGAAGAGTGTTTGCCTCTGGGCGTAGAGATATTCTCTCGCGCCGCTCTTGATTACCTCGGGACCTAACCCCCGTAATTCCCGTTCCCTGATCCTGCGCAATATGGGAGAGGTCCTTGTCCCGAATCTTTGACATCGCTGACGACTACATCGATCGAATTGCCGAGATGCAGCCGGTCGTTGCTACCTACTTTGGCGTGCCCGGACACGAGACGGAGATGCCCGATAATTCACCCGCCGGGGACGCGCGTCAGGCGGAACTCGACCGCTCGACTCTCGTGGAATTGAAAATGACGGACCCGGAGAACGACCGAGACCGGCTTGCCCGGGAGGTGATGGTAGAAGAGATCGAGATTGGACTTGAGGCGTACGAAGCCGGTGAGCAGTACAGGGGCATGAACATCCTGCACAGCCCCTTCCAGAGCGCCCGTCAAATTTTCGACCTGATGCCCCGTGATAAGAAGGAAGACTGGGACAACATCGCCGCCCGTATGGCACGGGTACCGGATGCGCTCAGCAGTTATAAAGAAACGCTCGACGAGGGCGTAGGGCGGGGACAGACGACCACACGCCGACAGGTGATCGGAGTGATTGAGCAAGCGAAGGTCTACAGTGGCCAGAAGGGAAGACCGTCGTTCTTTGATGGCCTTGTCACGGCTTACGATGCTTCTGGCCTGAGCGACGGAGCGTTACGTGAGCGGCTGGCCAATTCAGCAGTGGACGCTTCCGCTGCGTTCGCTGATTTTGGGACCTTCCTGGCCGATGATCACATCAAAGTCACGCCGGACCGGGACGGTGTCGGCCGTGAGCGATATGAGTTGAAGGCCCGGTCGTATCTAGGGGCCCAGATCGACTTCGAGGAGACATATGCGTGGGGATGGGATCAGGTGCGTTGGGTCGAGTCAGAGATGGCGATCACCTCGGAGAAAATTCTCCCTGGAGGTAATTTCCTTGATGCGAAGAAACTTCTGGACGAAGACCCCGAGCGCTCCATAGAGGGCGCCCAAGCGTTCAAAGTGTGGATGCAAGAACTTCAGGACCGGACGATCGAAGAACTGGATGGCACACATTTCGACATAGCGGACCCGGTCAAGACCGTCGAAGTGATGATCGCCCCACCGGGCGGTGCGCTGGCGATGTACTACACCGGGCCGTCAGAAGACTTCTCCCGCCCCGGCCGCACCTGGTACCCGGTGCCGGAAGGTAAGGATCGATTTCCACTCTGGGGCGAAGTATCGATCGTCTACCACGAGGGTGTTCCCGGGCATCACTTCCAGATCGCAACGACGATCAGTCTGGGTGATCAGCTTTCTCGATTCCAGAAACTGGCAGCGGGCACATCTGGGTACGTCGAGGGCTGGGGCCTGTACGCCGAAAGGCTTATGGGTGAGTTGGGCTACCTCGACAACCCTGACTACTACTTGGGGATGCTTGGGTCGCAACTGTTCCGGTCTCAGCGCGTGGTCGTGGATATCGGTATGCACCTGGGATTGCGGATACCGGACGACTCCGATTTTCACCCGGGAGAGGTATGGACGCCGGACCTGGCGCTGTCCTTTATGCAGCCGACTTCCCCGTTCGGCCCCGAATTCATGGTGAGTGAGATTGACCGCTACCTCGGGATGCCGGGACAAGCGATCAGCTACAAGGTGGGCGAGCGTTACTGGCTTGATGCACGAGAGCAGGCGAAGGCGAATGCCGGGCCCGAGTTCGATCTAAAGGCATGGCATAACCGGGCACTGGATCTAGGGCCGATGGGACTGGGGCAGATGCAACGGGAGATGGCCGGAGGTCGTTGAATGTAGTGAGTGCGGCGCGGCAACTCGCTGATGCAACCAACAATGGCATCATCAAATAAATAACAGCACCTTCATAGCGGTGTCGCAATTACGCCGATCAGAATCAGCGTCGCTGCTCATATGCTTAGAAGACACTCACGGTCGATTCGATTGTGCTGGAGGGATGGATTTCAGACGGATAGACGAAGGGTCCTGGCCCTCAGACCGTTCCTAGCTCCTCTCGAACTCGCCGCACCAGGGTATCCGCGCTTAGGTCATCCAAATGAAGGGGGTTTATTATCAGCGTCCCTTGCGCGAGCTTTCCGTGGCCTGCGTATATGGGCGGGCTGCCTGCTCGAAGTGATGCACATATGTTGAAAGCGCTCTTGCCCACCACATCTTCGTCAACAATTATGTCCAGCAACGGGAACGACTCGCCGTCGCCGCGGTCATCGATAGTGCAGGTCACCGGCACTCCGGATAGCGCTGCGGCGATCCTCTCGAGCCGTGGTCGATATCCAGCGACCTCTTCGTCATATGCACCGGCCGCGAATAATTTAAGGGCTGTTAGTAGCCCGACGATCTCCTCCTTCGAGACCTTGTGGGCGCGCGCGATGCCGTGACGAGGTGGTCCGCCTTTGAGCTGCTCCATATCTACAAGCTCTTCTGGCGGATTCCAGAGCGATGGGTGATCGTCCATATCGACGAGTTGCGCAAAAGCTGGCCCGACCAGTTCTCTGCGCCCGGCCAAAATCCCTGTGGATTGCGGGCCGCGTATCGATTTTCCGCCACTGAACGCCACAAGATCGGCACCGGTCGCTGGGATGTCGATCAAATTAGATCGTGGGGGCAACTCCGCTGCGGCGTCCACCAGCACCGGGATGCCGTGTTTGTGTGCAGTTGCAACTACTTCTGATAGGGGAGGCTCAGAATCGTTTGTGAAGACGTATAGGACGCCGACGGTGTTTGGCCCGAAGGCGGCCTCATACTCCCACGCTTCGGTTCGTCTTACCCCGGCTCCGGACACAATCTCGTTGAAGCCGACCTCCACCAGCCGAGCGCCCGCAGCCCGCACAGCGTGATCGTATCCCGATCGTTGTTCCCGGGCGATCACAAATTCGTTTGGAAAATTTTCTGAATGGGGTAATGCCTCCATCCGTCCACGGTCCCAACCGGTCATGATGGCCGCCGCACCGATAGTGAGCGCAGATGCAGCGCCTGCGGTCACTATCCCGGCTTCGACCCCGGTGATAGCGGCGATATTGACGGAGGCCTTTGCCTGGAGAAGTTCCAGCGGGACCGAATCAGCGGTTGCCTTGTTCATGGCGTCGAGGACTTCCCGGGGTATGGGAGCGCCACCCAGTCGAGTGACGGACCCGGACGCGTTGATTATCGGTGTGAGTCCCAGGTCTTCGTAAACGCCCATTCAGGCTCCATTCATATGACCGCTAACGTCTGTAGTTAGGGACGCTAGAATCTCAATTAACAATAGCGGCCGTATTATAGGTTTGAGATTTGCCATCCCCTGACTTGAGGATATTTTCATTGCTGTGTCCCGTAGAAGGAACCGAGCTCCAACACGCCAAGCTCCGCGGCCTTGAGGTAGATCGCTGTCCAGAATGTGACGGCGAATTCCTAGACCACCACGAGCTCGGGGAGCTAGAAGACCAAGTCTTTGATCACGATATCCCGAAGGGCACGATCTATTTCGGCGATCAAGAGGTAGATCACGCTTGCCCCCATTGTGGCAAGAATATGCTGCGATTCAGATACCGTGGGTGGCCGCTCGAGATCGAACGATGTCCGGATGAAGAGGGATACTGGCTCGATAAGGGCGAAGAGAAGCACATCCGCGACTACATGAACGAACGGAAATCACGTCTATCCCGAGCTCGTTCCGCAGAGACTAGTTTTGATCGCTGGCGGAACGGTGGCGGTGGCGGGATCATCCAGAAGATCAAAAGCATCTTCCGTTAAGCCCGGGTAGGCGACTGTTTTCGCTGGCGTTTTCACTGGATGGTGGGTTCTCAGGGGATGGAATTGTTCCGCACGTGGTTAGGGTCCTGTCTTACCCTGTGCATTTTTCGACCGGATGAGGGGGAGTCGTGACACGACGCAACCACCCCCAACGGGCTGAATCACTTCCTTTTCCCCAGTTCATACCTAATTTGTATTCCAACCTAGTAGGTTTAACGGCGCGTAGGCTCATATAATCTCACGTATGCGAGACCTGTTTGGGAACCCTTCTGATGGATCGTTCCTGGCTTGGGTGGCCGATGAGGGCATCTGGGCCGGGCTGATCGCGCTTGCCGCAATCGTCGTATGGTTCATCCTTCGTATCTACTTGCATCGTCTGCTTCAGTCAGGCGCTTCTGCACTTGAAGATCAGGGCATGGGACACGTGAACGACCGTCTGCGGTCGTTAGTTTTGTTCCTTTCTGAAGGCCCGATGTTGTTGATCATTGTCGGAATCCCCTTCGGTCTCTGGATTGCGTCGGTGCTGGATCAGAACGTCTCGCCGATATGGGATGCGATCGGAGAGGGATTCCTGTCGCTCGGGGACGGCATCAGCCCACATGTCATTCCGGTCTTGGTGATATGGGCGGCCGCGTACGTAGCCATCAGACTATTAAAGCGCATGGTACCGATCGCTATGAAGCAACTGGTGTTGACCGAAGGTGAGGATCCTGGACTCCCCAACTCCTCCAGTAATCGCGCCCAGGAACTTCGGGCAGCGACGCTCTCCGGAGTCATTACATACGCGCTGTCGATTCTGGTGTGGGCCATTGCTATCTTTTCCGTGCTTTCCGAGATCGGCGTCCCAATCGGACCAATGATTGCCGGATTTGGTATTGCCGGTATTGCTGTCGGATTCGGTGCGCAATCGATGGTCAAAGACATAATTGCTGGATTCTTCATTGTGGCGGAAAACCAGTACCGGACTGGAGACGTTGTATCGATCGCCGGTATTGCCGGCTCTGTGGAAAGTATTACCTTGCGCCGCACCGTGCTGCGGGACTTAGACGGCAAGGTCCACGTGGTGCCGAACGGCGAGATCAGCGTCGCCTCCAACTACACCAAGTTCTGGTCCCGAATCAATCTCAACGTGGGCGTTGCTTACAAAGAGAACATGGATCATGTGTTTGAGATCCTGAACGATATCGGGATGGAGCTTTCTGGAGAGGACTACTGGGCAGAGAAGATCATCGACCCGCCACAGGTTTTGCGCTTGGACTCTTTCGACGATTCGCAGATCACGATCAAGATGCTTGGCGTTTGCCGGCCACTGACTCAGTGGGAGATAGCGGGTGAACTGCGCAAGCGGATTAAGGATCGGTTTGACGAAGAAGGCATCGAGATACCGTTCCCGCATCAGACAATTTACTGGGGCGTAGGCGCGCATCCATCCAGGGGAAACCAGGGATCGGAAGACGTCAATGCACAAGCCGATATGTTGAACGAACTGGATATGCCAGAAGACGCCCGCCGAGATGCGCTCCGGGAGTCGGCGCTAAATGCAGAGTCGGAGCGACGCAGCCGCCCCAACCCGCGTGCGGTTGGGCGGTTGACGGAGCTGGACGAGATATCTCGGGAGATCAGGCGCCGATCCCGTCCGGCGTTCTTGAACAACGAAGATGATGAAGAACACCGACCGAATCCTCGTTCATCGGAGCGCATGGCGGATCTTGACCGTATGGCGCGTCAACAGGCCACTCAGCGCAAGAAAGTGGACCCCGACGAGGTAGATGAGGAAGATGGCGAGGGATAAGTCAGACAGGACCTCGGTGAACCCGCCTCTCCCGCATACAATGTGGGGCTCTCGCCACGTACGGATCATGCTTGGTCAATAACCCGACGGCGAAAGAGCACGGACACAACCTCGATAACTGGAACTCCCGGAGGCCGAGCGCTAGCCCGCAAACATGACAAGTTCACGTTCAATGCCGCGCACCACGGACGAAATTCGTGAAGTCTTCTTGAAGTATTTCGAGAATCAGGACCACCTGCGCATGCCAGCGGCATCGCTAATTCCGGCGGGCGACCCTACGTTGCTTCTGACTAACTCCGGCATGGCCCAATTCAAGGCTTACTTCTCTGGGGAGTCGATCCCGCCTCACCCGCGGCTCACAACATCGCAAAAGAGCTTCCGCACCACTGATATTGACGAAGTCGGTGATGCCACGCATCTGACATTGTTCGAGATGCTCGGTAACTTTAGCTTTGGCGACTACTTCAAGAAGGAAGCCTGCGAATGGTCGCTCGATCTGATGGTGAACCACCTCGGATTCGACCGTGATCGCATCTACATCACGATCTACGATGACGATGACGAGGCAGAGCAGGTATGGCTCGATCTCGGTGTGGAACCGGAGCGGATATACCGGTTTGGCGATGAGGACAATTGGTGGGGACCGGCGGGAGCCGAGGGTCCCTGTGGGCCGTGCAGCGAGTTGCACTACTACCGCGGCTCCATGGACGATGTGCCACCGCTGGACGACCCGATCCGTAAGAACGGTTGGGGCCCGAACACCCACGACGATTTTCTTGAGGTGTATAACCTCGTATTCACCCAGTTCTACCGGGATATCGATGGCAACGATACCCCCCTCCCGAACAAGAACATTGATACCGGGATGGGGCTTGAGCGTGCCGCAGCCGTACTGCAAGACGTGCCCACGCTTTACGACACTGATGTGTTCCAGCCTGTGATATCAAAAGTAGAGCAGATTGCGGGTCGGGATTGGGGAGACGACCCTGGGGTCGACCGAGCAATAGGGGCAATCTCTGAGCATGCGCGTTCGGCGTCGTTCCTGATCGGCGATGGTGTGGTTCCTGGTAATACCGGACGCGGTTATGTGCTGCGCCGAATCATCAGGCGGGCCATGCGCTTTGGTCTCACCCTTGGCATGGAGAGCCCCTTTATCGGCAGCATCGCTGAAGTTGCCATGGACCAGATGGCTGTCGTATACCCGGAGTTGAAGGACAACCGACCGTTTATTCTCCGGGTGTTGGATATTGAAGAGCAGAGTTTCGCCCGCGCCATTGCCCAGGGAACACGAGTGCTTGACGGAATGTTTAAGTACCGCGACTCACATGTGTCGGTTCCCGAGATGCTGGATGCGGCGATTGCGGCCGGGACAAGGCTGGACGGGCTTACGGAGTTACTGAACGAAAACGGATTCGATGCGCCGGAAGGCGATGATTCTGCGAGCGTTGGAAGCCGTGCGGCTTTCGAAGCAATCAAGGACTTGATAGGTGCTGCCTTCGTTTCCGACGGCGATGGCCTGGCGCGTCAGCGGGTATTGAACTGGACGACGATGGTGTCAGGAACAGAAGCGTTCCTTCTGTACGACACGTACGGCTTTCCGCCGGAACTTGTGCGCGAGGACGCGCTTGACCGTTACATGGAATCGACGGGAAAGTCTGCTCCTGAACTAGCTCGAGATGGAGAGGTGGATCTACTCCTGGATCGTGAGGGGTTTGAGGACCAGATGGACGCGCAGCGGCAACGCGGGCGTGCTTCTGGCAATGCGTTCAAGGGCGATGTGGCGGCACGACGCGTGTACGAATCGCTCGGCATAGATGACACGCCGTTCCGGGGTTACGAGACTTTGACCGTGGATACTCAGATTGTCGGGATCATAAAGGACGGCGATTCGACCCCGGAAGCTTTCGAAGGCGACGAGATAGAACTCATCCTTCACGAGACGCCGTTCTATGCCGAACGTGGTGGTCAGATGGGTGATATGGGGAGCTTGACGTCGGGCGGCGCAGAAGTCGAAATTACCGATACACAGAACCCGTACTCTCACGTCAACGTGCACTCCGCCTTGGTGAGCAGCGGGACTATACATGTCGGTGACGCCGTTACCGCCACGGTGAATCAAGAACGCCGTGAGCGTATCCGTCGCAACCACACGGCGACTCACCTCGTCCATTCCGCTCTCAGGCAGGTGCTCGGTTCACACGTGCGTCAGACCGGTTCGCTGGTGGCTCCGGACCGCCTACGTTTCGACTTCACGCATGTCGCATCGATGACTCCTGATGAGATTCGCCGGGTCCAGGACATTGTGAACGACAAAATTCGCGAGAACCTTGATGTCAATGTTGAGTACACGTCGTACAGGGAGGCGATCGATCGCGGTGCGTTGGCATTCTTCGGCGACAAGTACGAGGCCGATGTACGAACCATCCAGATTGACGGGACGTGGAGCTACGAGCTCTGCGGTGGCACGCACATGGCGTACACGGGCGGCATAGGGGCGTTCTTCATCACGGCTGAGGCGGGTATAGGATCTGGTACGCGAAGGCTTGAGGCCCTGACCGGGAAGGGCGCCGAGGACCACTTGTGGGAACGGTTCGGCATGCTGTCCGATATCTCAGACAAACTCCGAACACCGGTGCCGGAACTGAATGCCCGTATCGTGTCACAGTTGGGGGAATTGGACGATGCACGTCGAAACGTGGCGCGGCTGGAGCGCGAGGCATTGCTTGGCGGTGGCGGGTCCGGGCCAAGCGCGTCTGAACAGGCTAAATTGATTAACGGCATAAAAGTGGTCGTAGATCGCAAAGATGGTGTGAATGCAAAAGGGTTGCGGGAACTCGGCGATCATCTGAGAAATCAGATTGGCAGCGGGATAATTGTCGTTGGCAGCGTGTTCGAAGGTAAGCCGACCGTTATCACCATGGTCACAAAAGACCTTGTTGAAAAGGGCGTCGACGCCGGTGTGGTTGTCAACGCAATTGGACAGCTAATGAATGGACGTGGTGGTGGACGGGCTGACGTGGCCCAAGCCGGTGGAAGTGATGGCGCTTTATTGACCAATGCTTTAGATGCTGCACCGGACGTAATCGGCACGCTGCTTACAGCGAATGAGAACTAACCCTATCCGTGCGCTGGCGCTGGATGTAGGTGATGCGAGGATCGGGCTGGCGATATCCGACCCTGGCGGTGTTGTCTGCCTCCCCATCGAGGCTTTCGTCCGGAGTAATGAGTCGGACGATCTCGCGGCTGTGGTCGATCTGGCAAAGCGCGAGGGCGCTGAGACTATCGTCGTAGGGTTGCCGCTCTCGTTGGACGGGACTCACGGGCCGGCGGCACGTAAAATGCGCCGGTTTACTTCAGCGTTACGAAAATCAACGGACATACCTGTTGAAAGCTACGACGAAAGGTTCACCACTGCCGAAGCAGAAAATCGGCTTAGAGCGGCCGGTTACGAACCGAGTCGTGATCGAGCGCGGCTGGACTCGATGGCGGCGGTGATCATCCTGGAAAGTTTCCTGTCGGCCAGGGCAAATCGAACCAATCGGAGTTCTAAATGACGAAACGCCTCGGAATTTTCGGGTACCCGCTGCACTACTCTCTGTCACCGTTGTTCCAACAGGCTGCATTGGACGCGCTTGGGATTGATGCCAAATTCGAGGGATGGCCTACGAAGACGGAAGATTTCGCACAGGCCGTTCAAGGTTTGCGTGCCGACGATTGCCTTGGCTGCTGCATTACACAGCCGCACAAAGAGGCGGCGCTTCAGCTGGTAGACGAGTTGGACCCAGCGGCGGAAGCGATCGGTGCGATAAATACCATCGTAAATAGAGATGGACGACTGAAGGGTTACAACACGGACGCGCCGGGATTTATCCGGGGACTTCGGGAATCGGTCGGGTTTGAACCGGAGGGCAGGTCGGCGCTGATCCTTGGCGCTGGCGGCGCCGCACGTGGGATTGTCTACGCGCTTCGAGAAGCCGGCGTGAGTCGAATGACGATCGCCAATCGGACGGAAGAGCGGGCGCATACGTTGGCACGGGACATGTCACGCGCACGGTTCCGGCCGGATGCGATTTCTTTGAACGTTGATCAACTGGCAAACTTCGCCCCGTATGCCGACCTGATCGTCAATGCGACATCTATGGGGATGCGCGGTGGATCCGCTGATGAAGAGTCGCCGTTGCCGCCTGAGTTGATATCGGGCAACGCCGTTTGCTACGACGCCGTATATGTGCCTCCGGTTACGCCATTTCTGGAGGCCTCCGAGAACGCGGGAGCGCAGGTCGCCGGTGGGCTGTCGATGCTGATCTACCAGGGCGCAGAAGGTTTCAAACTGTGGACCGGGCAGGACGCCCCGGTGAATGTGATGTTTAATGCCATCCCGCCGACTATGCGAGGGGATTAGGCATAAACGTAGGAAGCTCAGGAAATGGGCGAGGGGGCGTGTCGGTAAATTCGACTTACGGGTGGAGGGAGTCCGTTCCGACGACTGAGTGACTGTGTTCTGAGGATCTCGAAAAACTGGAATGCGTGCTTGAACCGGGCCTCGATTGCGATCCGACCCGTTTCCCTCAGGCTCCACTTTCTCCCATTGGGAGAGGGGATTCGCTATTTACATCTTTCAAAAATGGTGCCTGACTCCCCTTAAGTTCGTATAGGCTGCGGTCGATTCGTCGATCTCGTCGTGGGCAGCAATCCGTTGGAACGAAACACGTATGACCCTACCTCTTGCCGAATACACAGTTCTCGACCTCTCTGGATCTATAGCGACCGCTTCCTGTGCGCGGGTGTTCGCAGATTTTGGTGCGCGGGTTATTAACGTTGAGAACCCAATCACAGGACACCCGACTAGGCGGCTGGCCCCGTTTGACCCGGCGCTGACTGCCCCGGATCACAGCGGCATCCATGCGCTGCTCAGCCCTAATAAAGAGTCGTTGGCCCTCGACATAAATGATCCGGCCAATCGTGAAGAACTGTTTGAGTGGGTAAAGACGGCTGACGTCGTGCTTGAGTCAGAAAAACCGGGGACACTGGATGAATTGGGTATCGGGTTCGAGGCGCTTAAGTCCGCCGCCCCGAACCTGATCATGACATCCCTAACGTGGTGGGGGCAGACTGGACCCATGGCGGACAAACCGGGGAACGACCAAAGCGTTCTCTCGATGATTACTCAGGTGATTAACTTCGGCCCTACCGAAGGCCCACCGCTTCTTATGAGTGGATATCCGGTCCAGATACTGGGTGGGATGAACGGATTTTCGGCGACGGTCGGCCATCTTATTTCCAGCGTATTGGGACAGCGAACAGAAGCCGCACATATCGACCTGTCGCTCTTCGAAACGGCGATGGCGCTCAAAGAATCTACAGGCGCGTCGATAGCTGCGAATCCGCCCGGATCTCTGACTGACCGACCTAACCGGCTTGGGATAAACCGTTTTTACCCGACGTACCCGGCTTCGATATACGAGACAAGTGAAGGCTGGCTAGGCGTTACCGCGCTGACACCGGCGCAATGGCACACCATTTGCAAATTGGTCGATGTGGAGGAGCTTTCGGCGATTCCAGAGTTCGACGTTGCAGAGAACCGCATCATGGGCGCTGAACAGATCGACGCCGCACTGGTACCGGCACTGAAAAAGAAATCGGCCGAGTACTGGTTTACAGAAGGGCAGAGACTTCGCGTTCCGCTGGCACTCGTTCCGACGATGGCGGACCTGTTCAGCAGCGCTCAGTTGCGTGCGGTAGACGCGTTCCGTGAGGTCACCCTTCCGGGTGGACGGAAACTGGAAGTCCCCGGCCAACCGTTCCGGTTACACGCGACCCCGGCCCGCAAGGACGGTCAGGTCGTAAAGCTTGGCAAGCATCAGCCCATAGGGACGCCGCAGTCTCATCCGACAAAAAGCAAGGGAGTGTCGGTGCGTTCGGCAAAACCGAACCCCGTGCGGGAGCCCTCACTCCGACCCGATCTTCTTCGCGGCCTGAGAGTGATCGATCTCTCTATGGGCTGGGCCGGTCCGCTTTGCGCGCGCAGCCTGGGAGACGTCGGGGCCGAGGTTATCAAAATTGAATCACGGCAGTATTTCGACTGGTGGCGTGACTGGGATGTGTCACCGGAGCGTGTCGCTCAACGTCTGTACGAGATGGCCCCGAACTTCAACATCATGAACCGCAACAAACGGGGCATCACGCTGAACCTTGTTGATCCCCGGGGTAAAGAACTTCTGAAACAGCTGGTAGCGGTGTCAGATGTCGTGATCCAGAACTATTCTGCCGGGGTGCTTCCAAAACTCGAACTGGACGAGCCGGTGCTGCGGAAGGCGAACCCCCAGATCGTGATGCTGTCCATGCCGCCGTTCGGCGCCGGTGGTCCCTGGCATTTTTACCGGGCGTACGGATCGACGGTGGAACAGGCGTCCGGGCTGCCCCACCTACAGGGCCGACCGCAGGATCCGCCCTCTATGACACACGTCGCCTTTGGGGACCCTGTGGCGGGCCTTCATGGGTTGGCCGGTGTACTTATTGCCATCCTGCACGCCCAACGGACCGGGTTAGGTCAGCACCTGGATATATCTCACGTTGAGGCCAGTACGTCTCTCGGTCTACACGGTGTTGCCTCACAAGTGATGCTTGGTGAGCCGCCTGCGCGCTACGGCTCTCGTGATCCGCAAACCGCTCCACGGGGCGTGTACCCGTGCAGGGGTGACGAGATGTGGATCACGATAACGATAGATAGCGACGACACATGGGCGCGGTTCGCCGATTTAACAGGCGATAGGGATCTGCTGAATAAAAGGTTTACGACGTTGGACGCCCGATGGTCGGAGCACAATCTGATCGACGATATGATCTCTGCTTGGACCCGGACTCGCGATCGCGACGAATTGGCTGAGAAACTTCAGGGTCTGGGAATTATGGCTGCACCTGTTCTCAATTCGACCGAACTTCTATCGCACCCTCAGTTCGAGAAACGAGGGTACTGGCAGTGGTTGGAGCGTGAGTATGCTGGGATGACTCCACATCCCATCACGCCATACCGCACGGGCCCCGAACCGTTCAAGATCGATACCCCGGCGCCAACCCTTGGCGAGCACTCCCGAGAGATCCTGTCCGGCCTGCTGGACATGAGCGACGAGCAGTTGGATCACTTGGAAGCGGAACGGGTCATCGGGGAGGAGCCGGACCGGGCGTTTTAGTTATCGGTGTGCTGTCCTGGCGGTTGCAAAGCCCATCCTCTCACGGTGGGAGAGGCCAATAAACATAACCGGTGATGAAGTTGAAGCTTGCTGTGCTTTTCGCCAGGACTGACCACCCCATGTCACTGCCCTACATCAGGACGGGGCCTCACCAGGTATCGATGTACGCCTTTTTCTTGCCTTTTCGCGGCTCTACTGGAGGCAGGGCTGCCAGCCCGGCGACGATCCAGCGGCGGGACTCTGCGGGGTCTATCACGTCGTCGATGCCGAAGAAGGTCCCGGCGTAGATAGCCTTTGCCTTTTCGTATCGATCGGCGACCATCTCGTCATAAAACTTGATGCGCTCTTCCGGGTCTTCGATATCGGCAAGTTCCTGCCGATACCCTAGTTTGACCATGCCCTCGATGTTCATTCCAGCGAATTCGGCCGTTGGCCATGCCGCCATGAAGGTCGGGAACATGGAACTGCCGCCGCACATCGCCTGAACGCCAAGGCCGTAAGCCTTGCGAAGGATTAGCCCGAACATAGGTACAGTCATGTTGGCGCCGGTGTTGAATAGCCGTGCGGCGTGTCGTACAAGCGCTGTCCGTTCGACCTCGGGGCCGACCATGATGCCCGGGCAGTCCATCATGCTGAGCACCGGCAGATCGAAAGCGTCGCATAGCTGGAGGAAGCGGGCGCCTTTGTCAGCTGCGTCGCTGTCGACTGCTCCACCGAGGTGGTGCGGGTTGTTCGCAATCAAGCCCATAGGCTTGCCTTCTATTCGGATGAATGCAGTGATGATCCCGATGCCGAACTCGCGCCTGATTTCTAGCATAGAGTTTTTGTCGGCGATGATCTCGATGGCCTCACGCATGTCGTACGACATTACGCGGTCTTCGGGAACAACGTGTCGCAAACGGCGCTGATCGTTAGCTTCCCAGTCTTCGGTCGGGCCCTGGAAATAGGACACGTACTTCTTGGCGGTGGCGACGGCCGCTGCCTCGTCCTTGACCAGAATGTCTATAACGCCGTTCGGGACCTGGAACGACATCGGCCCGACCTCTTCCGGGGTGTAAATGCCGACGCCGCCGCCCTCGATCATGGCGGGACCGCCCATGCCGACTGTGGAGCCTTCGGTAGCGATGATCACATCGCAACAGGCGAGTAGCACCGTGTTGCCTGCGAAGCAGCGTCCGTTGGTTATCCCGACCAGAGGCACAAGCCCGCTGAGTTTGGCCCAGTCCGTAAAGGTCTTGGTGTCCATAGCAACGCCGCCCTTGCCGTCCGTATCTCCGGGACGGCCGCCTCCACCTTCCATGAATGCGATCACCGGGATCTGATGCCGATGCGCGAGGTCAAACATCCGGTCCTGTTTGTAATGGTTGCGGGTGCCTTGCGTGCCGGCAAAAACGGTGTAGTCGTACGACATCGCTATGACGCGTGACTGGGTTTCCGGGAACAGGTGGCCGTTGACGTGCGCTAGGCCCAGCACCATTCCGTCTGCCGGGGTGCGCTCCCGCAGCCATTCCTCCGTGCGACGTGCGCGCTGCGCTGCTACGACTAAAGGCCCGAACTCAACAAACGATCCCTCATCAACCAGATCGTCGATGTTCTCTCGCGCCGTCCGGTAGCCGAACCTACGACGACTTGCGACAGCATCTGGCCGGTTCGCATCAAGTGTGAACGCGCGACGTTCGTACAGTAGTTCAAGGTCGGGCCGGATGTAATCGGGGTCGATAGCGTCTTCAATATCTCCGGCCTCGTCGGTGTCCCCGGACAGTTCAACATATACGAGCGGGTAGCCCTGACGGACGGTATCGCCCTCGGCCATCGTCACTCGGCGGATGACGCCGCTTTGTTCCGCTTTTATGATGTGGAACAGCTTCATGGCCTCGATAACCACGAGCTGATCGCCGCGGTTCACGTTGTCGCCCTCGCTGACATGTACGCTCACGATGGTCCCTTGGATAGGTGCAGGGAAGCCGACCGAGCCATCGGGGCCTGTAAGGTCCGGTGCGGCGTTTTCGACTTTGGCGGCGGGCGTCTGGCTGGATTTGACGTCCCGGTCGTGGTTGAACAGCGCCAGCGGGTCTGACGTGTCGATCTGCGCTCCGGCGTAACCGCCAGGGTCTGCCGGGGCTGCTAGTGTCATGGCCGGCTCGGCGTATAGCCTAGGATGGGGAGATCCATCGGGTTGTACCAGTTCGGACGCTTTTTCTGCGACGAAGCGCGTGTGGAAATTCAGGCCGGTGAAATCTTTGTGCTTCAGCAGCGTCTGAAGGAACGAAAGGTTGGTCGGCACGCCTTCAATGCGGAACTCGGACAGGGCGCGATAGGTTCGTCGTACAGTGTCGGAAAAATCGGAAGACGGGGAGTGGGTAATTAGCTTGGCTATCAGCGAGTCGTATGACGGGTTGGTCGTATAGCCGGTATAGCCATATGTGTCGACACGAATACCCGGGCCAGACGGAGGATCGAACGAGGTCAATGTCCCTCCCGAGGGAACGGTCGTGCCATCGGCCGTGATCGTCTCCATGTTGACGCGCGCCTGTATAGCAAAGCCCCTTGGCGCAGGGATGGATGACTGTTCCATGCCGAGGTCAGCAAGCGAGCGCCCGCTGGCGATCCTAAGTTGTGATTCCACAAGGTCAATGCCAGTGACGGCCTCGGTGACGGTGTGCTCAACCTGCAGTCGGGCATTGGCCTCCATGAAGTAGAAGGGCGCGTCGTCGGTCCACTGGTTGGCATCTAATAGAAATTCGAAGGTGCCGAGGCTGCGATAGTTGACCGCGGATGCGAGCCTGGCAGCGGAGTCGATGATTCGGTTGCGTAAACCCTCGGGTAGTCCGGGTGCTGGTGCGATCTCAACGATCTTCTGGAAGCGGCGCTGGATACTGCACTCACGCTCCCAGAGATGAACGATCTCGCCGCTGCCGTCTCCGAGCATCTGGACTTCGATGTGCCGGGCTCGTGGGAGGAACTGCTCGATGTACAGGTCGCCGTTTCCGAAAGATGCTAGAGCCTCGCCGCTACACTGCTTAAATGTCTCCTCAAAATCATCGAGGGTGAGTACGGCTCTGGTACCCCGACCGCCGCCGCCAAAGACCGCCTTGAGGATCATGGCATCACCGGGAGAGAGCGACTCAAAAAATTCACGCGCCTCGTCCACAGTGACAAACCCTGCGGTACCAGGTAGAACAGGGACGTCGTTCTCGATAGCCAGTTCGCGTGCACGGATCTTGTCACCGAACAGGTCAAGTGTGTCAGGGGTCGGTCCGACGAAAGCTATCCCGGCTTCCTCAAGCGCCCGTGCGAACTTCGCGTTCTCGGCCAAGAAGCCGTATCCGGGATGCACCGCGTCGCAGCCGGTCTGTTTTGCGGCATTAACGACCTGCTCGATATCCAGATAGGCACGTGCCCCGCTGCCGGGAAGCTCCACGGTCTCGTCGGCCTTGTAAGCGTGCAAGGATTCGGCATCGTCCTGCGGGTACATTGCAACGGTAGATATCCCGAGATCAGCTGCGGCCCGCATGATGCGGATCGCGATCTCACCGCGATTCGCCACGAGCAGCTTGGTCAGGGCCATTGAGTCCTCCAAAGTAATCGGCAAATGGTTCTGGCGGATTGTATTAGCAGGTGCGAAGCCGAATTCAATCGTGTTGCAAAGTATGAAACAAAGAGTGCCTGCCACATAACGTTCGCTGTTTCCGAACGCCATATTATTCCCGTATGTCAGACTTTGCCGGACAGAGGAGCCTGCTCGGGTATTGCTAAAGGCCTACGGGTTCGACGTACTCGCAGGATGTGAGCTTTCGGTCAGATCTTCTGAAGTGTGGCGAACCGTCCGCTGGTGGATGATTCCGGCACGTATATGTTTCCAGAATCATTGATGGCGAAGCCATTTGGGCGGTTGAATTTTCGTGGGCGATCGCCTTGTACGTCGATATCGACAGCGTCAGATTCCCGTCACTATCAAACATGAAGATCGTTGCCTCGGCCTAGCGGCAGGCGATCACGTCCCCGGAAGCGACGACGATTACCTGGTGATGCGCCTGCCTGCGTATCGCGGCATCAGAGAAAGCTGAATCGTCCCAACTAGCCCTTCAACAGGAACGATTCGAGGATCTTGTACTCGCCGCCCCGGGACGGGCCGGCATGGCCGACCAGCTCGATCGAGTCGAAGTGCATGTCGCCGGACACGTCAAGGAGCGCGAGATTCGGTAGGACCAACGGCTGCTCCTCCGGTTTCATGTCGAGCACCATCGTAGTGTGCGGCCAGTAGCGCTGATCGGTCGGCCCCAACCGCTTCGTAAGGGGAATCAGCGCCTGCTCGACATCGGCCTGAAGGGCCGAGTGATCATCGTCACGGAACAGCGTGTATGCGTAGCCCCAGTCGCCGGAACGCAGATCGTTGAAATCGATGCTTGTATCGAACGGGATGTGACGTGATGCTACTTCGGCAAGCGCTGATGTTACCGCGTCGAGATCATCGGGGCCGTAGAAATTATCGATCGAGCAGTGCGGCTTTGTGGAAAGATCATTGGCGCCAATATCGGAGTGGAACCGTACGACTTCGCTCGCCTGTGGTTCTGGAAGATGCAGCATCACCCCGTAAATACGGAAACCGAACTTGTCATTTGGAAGGGCGTTTGCGTCAATTTGATCGGCCATCATTTCCCCCGGTTTCAGTTAGGGCCTGGTCGGCGTTCACCGTCTGGCCCGGATGGTTCGCCAGACCTGTCTACGAAAAGAAACGCCAGATATCGCTCACACGCGCGAGCGCCATTTGATCGGATGATACAGGTTTGGGCGCTCTTGATGAATAGAAACTCTCCCCGGCGAGGGT
>Ga0115002_10003316_pt1 | contig 20201 bp, 19 predicted proteins | sample ArcticOcean_MG_C_8_FD_89576 | JGI IMG/M metagenome (GOLD analysis project Ga0115002, IMG submission 89576) | Marine microbial communities from western Arctic Ocean - ArcticOcean_MG_CB11_86 | ecosystem: Environmental > Aquatic > Marine > Oceanic | place: Arctic Ocean: Canada Basin | collected... | reverse complement strand
GCCAAAGGTGACCATGTGGTATCCGTTCTTCGTGCCCGGCTCCCACTGAGGCGTGGTTTCCTCAAGCGCGTGGATCATCGTGCCCCAATCCTCGTGGGCGCGGGGCTGGAGCGGCGGGTCGACGGCTACGAGGCCAGCCTGGTGCGAGAGCAGCCAGCGGACTGGGAGTGTCTCTTTGCCATGCTTCGCGAACTCGGACCAGTACTGGGCGACGGGTGCGTCGTAATCAAGCTGGCCACGATCCGCGAGAATGTGAGCACAGGTGGCAATCATACCCTTGGTCATCGACCAGCAGTTGACGAGCGTGTCACGCTCCCAGGCTGCGTCGGCATCGGGATGCATCCGTCCGCCCCAGAGATCGACGACCGGTTCGCCATCAACGAAGACAGCGATGGAAGCTCCGATTTCGGAGTGTTCGGTGAAGTTGGTCTTGAACGCCTCGCTCACGGCTTCGAAACGGGGCTCGAAGGTGCCGTTGATTTCGACCTGTATTGGTGCCGTCATGTCACCTCCTGTATTACAGTCGGCATCATATCCGGAATCTCGAACGAGGCTGGTGGAATCGAATCCCGGGATGGCAAGACCAGATCGCCACAGCAGAGTACGTCGGGGTAGCTAGTCATCTGTCCGCGGAACCTCGGGAGGCGCATCCTGAGATCAGGCCGTTCGAGTCGGAAGACCGGATCTGCAGGCTGGCGAGGGGATGCCGATTGCCGTTTCGTCAAGACCTCGAACGTTGGTCACAGCACTGGGTGGATACCGAGATCATCTCGGACTACCAACGTGTGCGGATACTCGACCTGGACTACGCGAAGCGGGGCCTAGAACAGCGGCTGGTGCAGATCTTCGCGCTGCTTGGCGCAGCGCTGGTGTTCCTAGGGATGGCGCTAGTGATCTCTCAGAATTGGGATGGGATAGGCAAGCTCACCAAGCTGACAGGGGGAGTGGCATTGTTTGTCGCCTTCCTCGGTGGCGGCTACTGGACGCGGTTTGGGTCACCGGATCTGCAGAAGACCGGCGAGGTGCTGATGCTGGTAGGGACGGGCGCGTTCCTAGGCAACCTCGCGTTGATCAGCCAGCAGTACAACATCGACTTCAACCCCTCGCCGCTGCTGTTACCGGTGCTGCTTTCGGCGGTGGCGTTCGCTTATCTGTTGAACTCGCGAGCGTATGCGTTCGTCGCGGCTGGGCTACTGATGGCGTGGGTTCTATTCGAGAGTCAGCGGAGTGCGTCTCCGCTGCAGTCTGAGGGCAGCACGATGCTCCTGCTGCTGGTGGGCATCGGTGCGTGGCTGCTGGTGGCTGGCGTGCTGAACAGGTGCACACGTTTCGAACGGCTGGCCGCGCCGGTGGAGCTAGCGGGCGGACTCTTGCTGTTCGTCGCGGTGCACTTTCTGGGTTTCCTGCGCTACTTCGATCTGGACGAAGCGGTGCCGGGAGTGCCGGCAGGTCTGCTGCTGCTTGCACCAGTCGCGTTGGTGGTATTCGCGCTGCTTATCACGAGTGGACAGACGGAGGAACGGTTCGGGTGGCCTGCGATCCCGGCACCGCTTCGTCCGGCGTTGCTGGCGACGGAGATAACGCTGCTGTTGCTGCTGCTGTGGTCATTCATCGTTGCTGTAAACCCGCGTGGACAGGAGTTCATCCTCTACACAGTTGGGTACTGGATGGCGGCACTGCTGCTGACTACCTCGGTGGTCTGGCTGGGGTTCGCGCTACGTCGGGAATTCTTGATCAACGCGGCGCTGGTGTACCTAGGGCTGTTCATTCTGACGCGCTACTTCGATCTGTTTAGCCACTACGCGGCAACCGGCCTGCTGTTCGCGGGTGCGGGAGTGCTGTTCCTAGGGATCGCTCTGCTGCTGGAACGTGGACGCCGAGCGCTGAGCGCGAGTATTGAACCTAGCACCGCGGGTGCAGCGGGAGAGGACTAGCGTGGACTGGGTGAACCAGCACCGCCGCCGCTCGATCTTCACGTTAATTATCGCGCTGCAGGTAATTCTTGTGATGTCGCTGGCTGTTCGCGAAGAGAGGCTCCAGCGAGGGATCGAGATCGTCCTGCAATCGCATCCTGTGGACCCTCGAGACCCTATCCGGGGGGATTTCGTGATTCTCGAATATCAGGCGGAGCACCTCGATGGGATACCGGGGGTTGAATCGCCGGTGGGCCAGTGGGTGTACGTGGTACTCAGCAATCACGGGCGGTATTGGGAACCAGTGGAAGTCCGCTCTAGCAACCTCGAGGGCGACGCGTGGAGCGACAAGCGAGTCGCAATCCGGGCGCTCGTGGTGAATGAGTCCCCGTTGGAGGTTGAGTACCCCCACCTCGGTGAGTACTTCGTACCGCAAGGGACGGGAGTTCTTCCGAAATCCCCAGACGTCCACGTTTCTGTCTCGGACGACGGGACGGCGCGGATCAAGTATCTAGAGATCGATGGCCTGCGCTGGCCGTTTGACAAGGCTGAGAGCTAACGCGGTATCTGCCGAAGCAGCGTTGATGCACCGACGACTTCAGTGCCGAGCAGTGTTACGCGGCTCCTGAGTCCAGCGTCCGAAGTGATCACTACGATGCTCGCAGGGTCCTCGTCCTCTTGCACTATCTCGACGATCTCATCGTCAGCGCCATCGGGCCCGGGGCGCTCTGCGAAAAGGTAGGGCAGCCGTGCATCCTCGAGACCCGTGACGGGGTAACCATCGAAGACGATGAGGACGTCATCACCGGCATCGAGCAGGGCTTCGCCCCAATCCGCTAGATCTTCGATGAAATTTCGCATTGCCTGGCCTCGATCGCGCCACCAGCGGGTCTGGGGACGGGATCCAATCACGTTCATTGCATCGACGATTGTCAGGGTCATGGGAGTGGTACCACCTCGGAAGCATCATCGCTCCCGAGGAGGAAAACCGGAAGTGGGGTGGTTACTTGGCAGGCACGAGGTCGTAGACCATTCGCTCTATCAGCTCCCAGACGGCGTTAGATTTCACATCGCCGCCGAGCTGATGGAGTGAGTGGGTCCGGGAGACGACTGAAAGTAACAGGGTGGCGGGAACTCGGAAGAATTCCAGGTAGCGGTTGTCACGGGTGGCTTGCTCCTCGATCAGGTCGCGGGTTTTGAAGGCGAGCCGGAGGAGACTCCTAGCGCAATTCGATCTGGCCGCTGGGAGTATCGATAGTGGCGACAAGGACTGGCTGGGTGCCGAGAGCGACCTCGAGATCCACGCCGAGGGCTTCGAGTTGGGCGCGGGCATCTCCAGGGTTAGGGTGTTCAGCGCGGAGTCCGGAGAGGGTACAGCCGACAGGGGCGCTGAGAGCTGGGTGTTCGGACTGGCCCCAGTCGATCAGGAAGGGAATCAAGGCGACGCTGCCGTCCGTACCGAGGCCGCCCCCACCGCCGGCGGTGAGTCGCCATTCGAGGAGGTGCCCGTCCGGGCGGACGCGACTCATCGATTGGACGGGACCAGGGTCGACGCCGAGGTTGCGGGCAGTGACGACGGTGGCATCAATATCAGGAGCTTTGACTGACCATGTGCGGAGCAGCGGAGTGGAGGGAAAGCGAGAGCCGGGCTGTTTGACATCTTGAGTGGGATCGGGGCCAAGAACTTCGAGATAAACGTCGTCACCGAGCGAGAGGAGGGTGTTGCGCGTGCCTCGGCCGACGTGGCTGCCGCCACCGGCGGGCCTAACGCCAAGGAGTTCGGCGAGTTGCTCGGTGGTGCGGTCGACGTCAGAAGTGACGTAAACGAGGTGATCGGCGGTGAGTCCGGGCACTGAAGCTCCTAGTAAGATGGGGTACGGGTCGGAGGCAGTCTACATGTCATCGAATTTTGCAATAGGAGTCACGGTTTTTCGCGGTTTTCGTGAAGTCATACTGAAAATGGAGTCAAGCTCAGCCGTCGGAAAATCCGGGCCAGATGGTGACCGCGACTATGTATCGGCTGGCATCTCCGAACGAGCCCCCAGCGCGCGACCTCGCTGCAGACTCGGTGGGCTCGACCTTGGCCGCCGTGACAGGCGGCGAGAGAGACGCAGGCTGTGAGCAAGCCGGCCGTGACAAGGACGAAGTCGCAGGGATCCTGAACAAGACAAACGATGGACGTTTGGTTCGTGAGGCGCTCAATCAGAGGCCGACCAGGAAGCCGGCAGCGCGCAGCAGATAGCCGAAGTAGTTGTAGCGGGCCCCGAAACGAGCCGCCGTCTTCGCGAGTTCCTGACCAGCGATGGCGAAGACGAAGAGAAGGTTGAATCTGAAGAGAGCACCGCCGAAGGTGCGGGCGTGGCAAGCGACGATCCATAGCATTCTATGGATCGTTCCTCTATGGCCGGATCCGCGGCGGAACCGTTGCGCTGGGGTGCTGGGACTGCGACGCTCTCGGCAGCTGGTGGTGACGTAGCGAAGGGTGCTAGTCGGGTGCAGGTAGTACTGGCTGTCGCGGTAGGGGGCGCGTTCGGGGCGGTTGGGCGCTACGCGGTGTCCTCAATTGTGACGAATTCACTGGACATACGGGGGAGTGGGACGCTGGTGGCGAACGTGCTGGGGGCGTTCGTGCTGGGGGCGGTGATCGGGCTAACGGAGGAGCGATGGGTGCTGTCTGGGCCAGTTCGAAACGGGATCACAGTGGGGGTGCTCGGCGGGTTCACGACGTTCTCGACGTTCATGTACGACGTGATTTATCACGTGGAGGAAGATCGCTGGCCGGTGAGCGTGGGACTACTGCTGGCGACGGTAGCGATGGGATTGGTGTCGATGATTGCCGGGCTGGCGGCAGGGCGAGCAGCGTAGCCGGAATTTCACAAAGTCCAATCGGAACGCACAGGAACGAAAGGCTTTAGGACGCAGGATTGCGGATGTCGCAGCTGTGCCTAGGGCACGATGACATTCGTCTCACGGTGGGTGTCACTGGATTCTGAAGGTGTCCTGAGGATTTCCAGAATACCCGAGTATTGGAACTCGGGCGCTCGCGGCTCGGCCCGAGTTTGAACGAGTGACAGGGTAGTGATGGAACAACAGCACGAAATACGGTGGAACAGTGAAGCAGTAGAAGCCACGTCTCTGATGTCACTCCCATCAGTCAACCGGCGACGTTGATCTACATTCCCCCCGATGAGTGGAGATGGTTCATAACGTAGCAGACACCCCTCCTCCCAAGCTCCAGAGTGCAGACACAGTAGAGCTCTCCGTCGATTTCGAAGGCGGCAACTCCGCTTGATGCCGACCACTACTCACCCTCGTGGCCCTCCACGATCTGTTGCACCCCCAGTCAGTGATCATAGGTCCATCTCAAGGTGGATATCGGTGGGGCCGACCTCGAAGAGGGCAGGGTCTGGGGCGACGGCGAGATACATGCCTCGACCGAGGTAGAAGTCAACGGAGTTGCGGGAGTTGGAGGATGAGACGTAGAGGTGCTTCGCACCTCGGGAGCGAACGAAGTCGACGCTGAGGTCCCAAAGTTTGCGGCCGGCACCTTGGCCTCGGAGTTCGCGGCTGACGTGGAAGAAGGTGAGGTCAAGGGTGTCTCGGGCGGGTCCGCTCCAGCGGCCATCAATCACCGAGATGCCGACGAGGCGGTCGTCGATAAGGATCGACCAACCGGAGCCCTCGTGATCGTACGAGTGATAAAGCCGGGGGAGGCGGACGTCGTAGTAGGCCTGGTCCCAGCCCGGGTGGGTGAAGCCTTCGTCGAGCAAAACGAGCTTGCGATCTCGGACGACGTAGGTCTGGTCGGCCTTCTCGGAGCGGTCGATTTCGGGAAGCCGGGCGATGTCCTCGCGCTCGGTCGGTCGGTAGTGAGGATCGGGGATGTCGCTCAACGTCGCAGGGTTCGTGGGGAACGGGAGCGGTCTGGGAGGCGGGCAGCGAGATATTCAGCGACGTGCTGGACTTGGATGGGGAGATGGGCGGCGTCTGTGCCACCTCGGAGGTGGAGGAGGCAGCCGGTGTTGTCGGTGAGGAGGACGTGGGCGCCGGAGGCACGGACACTATCAAGCTTGCGATCGAGGACTCCGTGGCTGAGGTCCGGGGCAGCCAGGGAGGTGGATCCGCCGAAGCCGCAGCAAACCTCGGCTTCTTGGAGCGGGACGATCTGGGCACCGGTGAGGCCGCGGACGAGTTCGTCGATGGTGTCGCCACGACCGAGGATGTTGGCACTTTGGCAAAAGCGGTCGATGGCGACCGGTCCGGCATCACCGCGGGCGAGGCTACCGTTGGGAAGTCGAGCTGGGCCAACAAGGTAGTCGGTGAGGTCGTAGACGCGGCCCTGGAGGGCGCGGGCACGAGCGGCCCAGATGGGGTCACCTTCGAAGAGGCGCTCGTAGTCGTGAAGCATGGCGATGGCACAGGAGGGTGAGGGCGTGACGATGTCTCCTGGTTCTTCGTTCGTCGCGCCGAGCACCTCAAGGGTGTGGCGGGCCATGCGACGCGCATTGTCGTCATCACCGCTGTCGATGGCGGGAAGACCGCAGCAGTGCTGTTCATCGGGAACGACGACCTCGCAGCCAGCGGCGCGGATGAGGTCCGCAGAGGCAACGGCGACTTCAGGGGCGAGGCGATCGGAGATGCACTGAAGGAAGAGAGTGACGCGTCGGCCGGTGGCCTCGGTTTGGGCGGTCGGTGGGGCGGTCGCACGGAGTTCGGCACGGGAACGGGCGGGGCGGGAGTGTAAGGCCGGCGGTGTGCGCCAGGCGATGAGGCGTCGAATCCGGGCTGGAGCAAATTTGATGAACGGCGAGCTGATGAAGTTACCGCGTCGGAATGGGAGCATCGCGTAGGCAAGGATTCGGGAGGCGATATCGACGAAGCGGGGAGAGGCAAAGAGCCGCATTGCGATTCGTCGGGAGCGGGAGACCCCGAGTTCGGAGGTGACGCGGCGTCGAATTTGGAGAATTTGCCTAGGGAGTGCGATATCGACGGGGCAGACTGTTTCGCAAGCGCCGCAGGAGAGACAGAGGGACTGGGGGCCCTCGGAAAATTCAATGCCGTGATGGAAGGCTGTATTTACAAGGCCGATGGGGCCGGTGTAGACGTGGCCGAAGGCGTGGCCGCCGACCACCTGATAGGCGGGACAGACGTTGGCGCAGGCGCCACACTTGATGCAGCGAAGTGCGTCGGCGAAGGCAGGGTCTGCCGCCATGGCTCGTCGGCCGTTGTCAACGAGAACAATGTGCATTTCGCGCGGCACGTCGGAGCTGGGAGCCGGACCGGTGAAGAATGAGGTGTAGGTGGAGATGGGTTGAGCGGTGGCGGAACGAGCAAGCAGGCGGACCTGGTCGATGGCATCGGCGGCGGTGGGAACGAGCTTTTCGATGCCAGCGACGACAACGTGGACGGGGGGCAGGCTGGCGCTAAGTTCGCCATTGCCTTCGTTGGTGACGATCATGACTGACCCGGTGGAGGAGATGAGGGCGTTGGCACCGGTGATACCGACACCGGCGGTGAGAAATTTCTCTCGGAGCTCAGTGCGGGCGCTGTAGACCATGGCAGGAATGTCATCCGGGTCGAAGTAGCGACCAAGTTCCCGCTGGAGGACGCCCGCGACCTCGTGGCGGCGGAGGTGGATCGCGGGCATGACGAGGTGACTCGGACGGTCTCCATCGAGCTGGAGGAGCCACTCACCTAGGTCGGTCTCGATCGCCTGGATGCCCTCATCAGCGAGGTACTCGTTAAGGTCGATCTCTTCGGTGACCATCGACTTGCCTTTGACGACGGTGCGGACTCCACGGGCCTGACAGAGGCGGGCGATGTAGATGTTGGCCTCGGCGGCGGAGGTCACTTCAACGACGGTAGCTCCGGCAGCCTCGGCAGTCTCGTGGAAGCGGTTGAGATGGACATCGAGGTCCGCGATGACGCGATCCTTCATCTCTGCGAGGCTGTGGCGGAGTGCGTCTCTATCGCGCCCGAGGATGCTCTCGAGATCCACGAGTTGGGCATCGCGAGTATCGCGCCATGAACGCTGGAAGTTAAGCAGGCCCTCGCTCAGCGGGTCGTTGGAGAGAGCTCCCTGGTAACGGGCCTGGAATTGGGCGCGGGCGGCGGCAAGGTCGGTAAGTAAGGTCATCCGAGCACGACCAAGTGAAGGTCTGCCGGACCCTGGACACCGATGGTGAGGGAGCGCTCGATATCGGCGGTACGGGAGGGGCCGGTGACGAGGGTGGCGAGGGAAACCTCGGAGGAGTTGATGGCGAGCCAGTCCGCGACTTCGTCGAGGGAATCGAGAACGCAGTCACGGTCGACGACCTGGATGGCGGTCTTGGAGAGCATCGAGACTGAACGGTCGGAGGGCTCGTGTTGGGCAAGAAGGACGGAGCCGGTTTCCGCGATGGCGAGCACTGCATGGACGATGCCCACAGCGACATCGGCGACGGAGTAGAACGGCGCCTCGGAGCTGGGTTCGAGCAGGTGATCGCGGAGGGCGGCAGTGAGGCTGGGTTGAGCGGTGGAGAGGGATGGGGTGATGGCGATCCAACCACCCTCAGCGACTTCGAGTGCAAGGCGGGCGACGTCAGGCCATGAGGCGAGTTCGTGGACGACGGAGGCGGAGTCGGTCGCGCGGGTTCGGAAGTCGTCGACCGCGGTCATATGTGCATTCCCTCCTCCAATATCAATTCTAGCAGGGGGCGGATTAGGGGGCTGAGTGGCGGATTGGGGGCGCAAAGCATCTGCCCCGAGGAAGTGTCCTCCATTGGTGGAGTGAGCAACCGTAAGGCGTTACATGTAGGTGCTGCGTGCGACGGTGTGAGAGGCGATGTGATACTTCGTCGTGTTTGGGGGGCTGCCCATCGACGAGCGATCCCTCGAGGACACAGCCATCCCTGTGCGGTGGCACAGCGAAGTCGATGGTGCGAAGGATGGTGGGGGTGTCCGTGTTCGGCGATTACTCTAGCGGCAAGATGTGGGCGATGCTGGCTGACGGGTTAACGACGCCCGTGGTGGTGGCGAACGGCCTGAGAAATATCTCGAACTTCGGGGTGAATTCGGCCGGCGAGGTGTATGTGGTGCGGTGCGGGAGGCCGATCATAAGGCTGGTCGGACCGTAAGCTACGGGCGCACGAGCGAACTGGGAGGCTTCATGGCAGCGGCGATTCTCGGTGGCTTGTTCCTGGTTTATGTGGCGCTGACGACGTGGCAGATGCGTCAGGCGACCAGGGCGGCAGAGCCGAAGGCTAAGTTGCAGGCCGCTCGAAAGTTGCTGGTGGTAGTGAGCTTGGGCCTGCCGCTACTAGTGGCGGTGATTTTGGTGCTGATGTGAGTGGCTGCTGACGTGGTACGACCAATTGAGTTGTGCACTGAGCGACTGTTGATTCGTCCCTAATCTAAACCTGACGCCAACGATGTCTTGCGGACGCACACCTTGAGGAATGGTCACCCCACTTACTGTCACAGCGTGCCGGACCCGTACTCCTGATACGACGCGGTTGCCTTTATCACACACATGCTCGTCACGTCGTGTGATGAAGAGGCGAACTCGGCAATCACTAGCGACGGGGTTGTCATCTGAGCGGAGAGCTTCACCCACTCAGAGGCGGCAGGCATCGCTCAACTGAGCTCCGGGCAGTCACCGGAGTATTGGCGCCGAGGGCTGATGACCGAGGTGGCTGTAGAGCTCGTTCCCTACGCGTTCGAGCGGGGGGACTTTGAAACGGGGCGAGTGACGAAGAAACTGATGCTGTCTCGCGAGCGGATGGGGACACGGATTGGCCACGAGGGTCCCCTTCCCAATGAGATTCACTCTCGATTACTCAGCGAGTAGCGGCGACCGTGACATCGGAGGCTGGCGGTTGACTCCGCTACTGGCGACTACCGATACTCATCGCACAATGGTGAATACGACCTACAGACGTCTGATTCTCGTCCTTAAGTAGGTGACGTCGCCTACTTATGCGCGCCCTGAGGCGCGCTTTGCTTCTTAAACAAACTGTCTGAGGCGGCGCGGTCCGCGAGAACTGACGAGGCCAGACGATGACGACTGAAATTTCTTCGGACGCGACTTCCGGGGTCGAGCGTTACGACCCGAGCGCAATTGAGGCACAGTGGCGGGCGCGCTGGGAGGAGAGCGGGCTGTACCGGACTGCGGACGCGGCGCCTGGAAAAGAGAACCGCTACCAGTTAACGATGCTCCCGTACCCATCGGGAGACCTGCACGTGGGGCACTGGTTCGCGATGACACCTTCAGACGCGCTAGCGCGGTTCTTCCGGATGCGCGGCTACAACGTGATGTTCCCAATGGGGTTCGATGCGTTCGGACTACCGGCGGAGAATGCGGCGTTCAAGGGGGCTTCGCACCCGAAGGACTGGACGGACGCAAACATCGTGCGAATGCGCGGGCAACTCCAGACGATGGGGACGATGTTCGATTGGGAGCGGGAGGTGAACTCTTCTGATCCCAAATACTACCGCTGGACCCAGTGGTGGTTCCTTAAGCTGTACGAGCGTGGGCTGGCTGAGCGGAAGACGGCGCCAGTGAACTGGTGCCCAACGGACCAGACGGTGCTGGCGAACGAGCAAGTAGTAAACGGCCTGTGTGAACGATGTGATTCTGTGGTGGTCCAGCGCGAGCTGGAGCAATGGTTCTTCAAGATCACCGACTACGCGGACGAGTTGCTAGCGACGGAGACGATGGAGTGGCCGGAGCATGTGAAGACGATGCAGCGGAACTGGATCGGTCGTTCCGAAGGTTCTGAAGTGAGCTTCGCACTGGCGGAGCCGACGGCAGACGGGACCGATGAGATCCGGGTGTTCACGACGCGTCCGGACACGCTCTTCGGCGTGACGTTCATGGTGCTGGCGCCAGAGCATCCGTTGGTGGACCAGATCACGTCGGACGAGCAGCGCAGCTCGGTAGATGCGTACGTGGAACAGGCACGACATGCGACGGAGATTGAGCGGCAGTCGACGGATCGGGAGAAGACGGGAGTCTTCACCGGCTCCTACTGCGTGAATCGTATGAACGGCGAACGGGTGCAGGTATGGATCGCGGACTACGCGCTGGCGACGTACGGGACGGGTGCCGTGATGGGGGTCCCTTCACACGATCAGCGTGACTTTGAATTCGCGACGAAATTCGAGATTCCGATTCGAGTGGTAATCGCGGGGCCGGATTTTGATGGCGGGGAGCTGTCCGAGGCGTATGTGGGTTCGGGTGTGCTGGTGAACTCGGGCGGGTTCGACGGAACCCCGAACCAGGATGCAAATGCCTCGATTGTGACGCACCTAGTGGCACAGGGTTGGGGTGGGCCGAAGGTGCAGTACCGACTGCGCGATTGGCTGATTTCGCGGCAGCGCTACTGGGGCGCGCCGATCCCGATGGTGTACTGCGACAACTGCGGCATCCAGCCAGTGCCGGAGGATCAGCTTCCGGTGGAACTCCCTTACGACGTGGAGTTCCGACCGACTGGTGAGTCGCCATTGTCGCTATCCGAAGAGTTCCTGCAGACGACATGCCCGTCTTGCGATGGTACGGCGCGGCGTGAGACGGACACGTTGGACACGTTCATGTGTTCATCGTGGTATTTCATGCGTTACTGCGACCCACACAATTCAGAAGAGGCGATTTCACGGGAAATGGCGGATGCGTGGCTGCCGGTAGATCAGTACACGGGCGGAGATGAGCACGCCGTGATGCATCTGTTGTACTCGCGATTTTTCTACAAGGCGGCGAGGGACATGGGGCTGGTGCCGGGCGATGAGCCGTTCACGCGGTACTACAGCCAGGGGCAAATCCTGGGGCCCGATGGACGACGGATGTCCAAGTCACGAGGGAACGTGGTGCCCCCTGACAACCAAGTGGCACGTTGGGGCGCGGACACGTTCCGGGCGTACCTGATGTTCCTCGGGCCGTGGGAGCAGGGCGGCCCGTATGACGTCGATGGGATCGTGGGCGTATCACGGTGGCTGAATCGGGTGTGGAATGCGGTGCTGTCACCACCAGCGCTGGTGGACTCCGCCGATTCATCGGGAGCACGGGAGTTACGTCAGGTGACGCACTCGACGATCGAGCGGGTAAGCGCTGACATTGAGGAAAAGCACTTCAACACGATGATTGCGGCGCTAATGGAGTTGACCAACGCGCTGCACACGGCTCGAAATATCGGTGAGGTGGACCAAGTTGCGTGGGACGAGGCGGTGGACTCGCTACTGCTGATGATGGCGCCATCGTGCCCGCACATCGCGGAGGAGCTGTGGGCGCGGCGCGGCGGTGACTACTCTGTCCACCAGCAGACATGGCCGGTACACGATCCGGCGCTGATGGTCCAGGACACCGTGGAAATTCCGGTACAGGTAAACGGTAAAGTACGCGACCGTATCGAGATTGCACCAGATGCGGACGAGGCAACAGCACGTGCGGCGGCCGAGGCACTGCCTCGGTGGGCAGATCTACTGGGTGGCAAGGAGCCGTTTCGCGTGATCTACGTGCCGGGGCGACTACTCAACGTCGTGGTGAAGTAGCGCGTGACCTCGGGTCGGGCTCGGGCGAGGTCGTTCGTCGGGGTCTAGTAGACGCCGGGCGGACTCGGTCGTGGATCATCCCTGTCGGATTCGACGGCGCCTTCACCGTGAATCGGATCGTCATCGAGCGGCGGGTTGTCGAAGTCGTCGATCACCACGGTGGGCTGATCAGAGTCAGCCTGTTCAACACGGTCTTCGGAATCTGCTGTAGGGACTGAGTCGGCAGTTTCGCGTGCCAGAGCGAGTAGATCCTCTAATTCACCGTTTGGTCCAGGGGCTGGATCACTACCGAGGCTGGCACCAGAACCTGCTGGTGCAGAAGATTCGTCGCTCGTAGCGGACTGCGCAGAGTCATTTCCATTTGTTTCTGACGTCTCCACGGTCGCCGCAAGATCCGTGTCGACATCGGCGATGGACTGGTCACGACGACCGAAGAATCCGAAACGGGACACAGAAGGCGTTGCAGGCGGTCCGGGCTCAACGCCCGGTAGAAGCCCGCTGTCTCCGGGCAGGTTGGTGCTTGAGATGGTCGTAGCGCCGGTATCCGGAGCGCCGGCGTTTGCGACAGGGGAAGGTGGTGGGGGGTCTGCAGCGGGGGGACGGCCGAAGAGCGACGAGAAGGGACCGCCACCGGATGCCGGTTCCGGATCCGTGGGGGCTGACTCCTCGGAAGCATCGTCCTTTGCATCGCCAACGGACGAATCGAAGTTGTCTGTGATTTCGTCGAGATCTTCGATTTTTTCGATCGGTGCGGCCACTGCCTCGGGTGTCGGGGGTGAGGTCGCTTCCCTAGTCGAGCGTCCCCAGACTGAGCTGGCGAATCCGGACCGGGGAGCGTTGGAGTCAGAATGATCGGCGACCGAAGCAGGTACTTCTGGGTTAGGCTCAGGCTCAGGATTCGCGGATCGTCCCCAAATCGAGTTACCGAAGCGCGATGTTGAAGCGGGAGGTTCCTCGACGGGCACCGGCACATCGACGAACTTTGAGGTGGCTCGTTCTAGGAGAGGTTCTGGTTCGGCCATAACGACCGGGGCCGGCGCTGGTTCCGGCACGGTCACGGCTGGAATGTCCATGTCCGGAAGTTCGTGGCGGGTGAGGGTTAGTCCCTCGGTGTCCCGATCATCGTCTGGTAGGGAGTCGAGTGCAGCTTCCGAACGAAAGTTACCGGGGGCCGGCGGACCTGGGTCGAATTCTCCGGGGTAAGGCGCGGGCGGCAATTCTCGCTCGGGCTCGACCTGATGGATGCCGGACTGAACCGATCCGACGAAGGCCTGAAGTTGCCGATCAAGCCGCTGGAGGAGTTCGAGCGCGTAGCTATCGGCGGCCTGCATCTGCTGACGTGCGAGGTCACGCGATTCCTCGATACGGATTTGAATATCGTCGTTGGCCTGTTCGACGCGCTGGGTGAGGCGGCGTTCCGCTTCGTCAGAGATTTCCTGGCCATGCGCTTTCGCCGCCTCCGTGATGGCGTGCTCTTCGACGAGCCCAGCAGCCTTTTCTTCAGCTCGACCGATAATGATGCCGGATTCTTCTTCGGCATCACGGATGATGCTGCCACGGTTGGAGACAAGTTCGCCTGCTTCGCGAACTTCCTGGGGGATGGAGATTCGCATCTGATCAATGAGGTCGAGCAACCGACGGCGATCAATGATGACGCGGTTCCCGAGCGGCATTTTCTGCGCCTCGTCGATCAACTCTTCGAGGCGGTCGACGAGGTGCAAGAGATCCATCGCGAGTTGTCCCTCAGTCCTGCACTCGGCGCGCGAACCTGTCTTTACCCCTGGTTGCGGGAGGCCATTTTTTTCGTAATTGCGTCCGAGACGTTCGGCGGCACGAGTTCACTGACATCGCGACCGAATCCTGAAAGTTCGCGGACACGGCTGGCGCTGATGAACATGTGCTCGGCAGCCGTCATCAGATAGACCGACTCAACATCGGGCGCCATCTTGCGATTCATGAGCGCCATATCGAATTCGACGGTGAAATCAGTAATGGCGCGAAGCCCGCGGATGAGGGCATTTGCGCCGTGTTGATGAGCCGCATCAATTGTCAGTCCGGAGAATGTGATCACCTCGACGTTGCCGAGATGGGAGACGGCTTCATTGGCGAGCTGACAGCGCTCTTCGGTGCTGAAGAGCGCTGAACGCGATTCAGCGACGGCGACAATGACGCGTTCGAAGATCGTCGATGCGCGGGTCGCGATGTCTACGTGCCCATTCGTAATGGGGTCAAATCGACCGGGATACATCGCAACCGTCATTCAGCATCATCCTCTCGATCGGCGTGTTCCGCCCGATAAATTGCGACAGCGCCCTCGCCGTACCGTCGATCGCGCCAGAGCGGGCGACCGGCACATTCGGCCGGTGGCATATGCCGTGCCGCATGTTCGACGACGATTGTCGCGTCTGCTGTCAGCGCATCATGGAGGCTATCCTCGATTGAGGACCACGACGCGGAATCATCATACGGGGGATCGGCCATAACGAGGCAAACTCGGTGTTCTGGATCTGCCCGCCAGAGTCCGACTCGTCCGTGAATGACACTACCACCGGCTACGCGGGTGCGCTGGAGGTTTTCTTTGATGGTGCCGCACGCCTGCCTATCGGCCTCGACGAAGGTGCATTCTTTAATGCCACGCGACAGAGCTTCAATCCCCAGAGCACCGCTACCGGCGTAGAGATCGAGCGCTGGTGAGCGCAACAGATCCGCCGCTTCGAGCATCGAGAACAGTGATTCGCGGAGCCGCGATGAGGTCGGTCTGGTGGCACCGCCTGGCTGGCGCAGCTCGATGCCGCCGGCGCTGCCGCCGATCACTCGCAGAGGCACCTGAACCAGCTACTCGTTGCCGCCGGGACCGGGCGGACCGGCTCCGACGGTCGAGGTGGGCTCAGCTGTGGATGCCGCACTTGGTGCTGGGGTAGTGGTGGGCTCAGCCGTGGATGCCTCGGCAGGCGCTGGGGTAGTGGTGGGCTCAGCCGTGGGTGCCTCGACAGGCACGGCAGTCGCTTCCTGTGCTGGCTCGACAGTGGGTTCGGCAGTCGGGTCAAGCCTCCTGTCCGGGGTGCTAGTAGGGATGGGGTCGGGGGGTTCGCCAGCTTCGGTGACACGGAGTGCGAGGCGGCGCCCGACGAAGATTTCACCATCGGAAACGACAAGTCCGACTTCGTAGATGCCGGGGCCTTCCGGTGCGCGCCAGGTGGCGCTGCCGATAGCTGTTCCGCTGGCAGACCAGCAGTTGCCAGCTTCGCCTTCGATGACGCCGTCCATGGCCTGCCAACAGGGGTTCAGGTAGGGACCGTAAGGGAGTTGGAGGACAACGTCGCCATTATCGAGGAAATCCGCAACTGCGTCCCAAATATCCGGAAGCGCGGGACTGGTCTGAGCGCTGGCAACAGCGATTCCCCCAAGTTCGAATCGGCGGACGAGATCCAAGCGGAACGCGAGCGAGAAGTTGTTTTCAACCCAGATCGTGCGCCGACCACTGCGCTCGATGAAAGAGAAGGAGACGGTTTGCGAGTTCTGGTCCCAGCGGAGCCCGGAGACGCCGAGTTCAGTGGCGACGTTGGTGGCTGTAAGCACGACTAGGTCTCCGACGGCGACACCACCCTCGACGCCGATTTCCAGTTCGGTAGCTCGTCCAAGCGCCTCGTAACGGTCGACCAGCGCGACGCCACCAGAGTCACGGAGGTGGGACATGCGGTTGAGCACAAGAGAGATGGAGCCGAACTCGAGGCCTGCAGCCTGCTGTGCCTCAAAGACTCCTTCGAGCTGCTCGTAGTAGACGGACGGGTCGTCCGGCGCGCTGAGCCAGACTGCGGCGGCGACATCAACCAGCGCCGCCCAATCGTAGGCGCCGGTGTCGGCGGTGGCCGGCGCGGGTACTCCAACAATGAGACCTCGACCGCCCTCGGAGAGACGCGCAGCAAGCTGCGTGACGAGCCGGGTGAATGCGGCTTCACGGGTGCGATCGACATCGAGGTAGGCGATGTAGATGCCATTGGCATCTACATCCTCGGCGGCGGCGACGAGTTCGTCGATGTGAGCGCTGAGGGCGAGTTCGGTCCCGAGGAGCTGGTTGAGCAACTCGACGGCCTCAGGCGCGGCTGTGACGCCGAGGTAGACAGGCGCAGGACGTATTGCCCCAGAAGTGTAGGCGAGCACGTCCATATCGGTGGTGAGCGAGGCGGTGCCATCGTCGCCGAGACCGAGGGTTGTGGCGGTAACTACAAGTGTAGTGGCGTCATCGAGACCATCCGGATCAGGCACTTCGCCGACGGGGATGATGAGACCGAGTGTGCGATCGAACGCCGAGCGACGAAGCACTGCAATGTTGGGCGGAATCTCGGTGACCTCAGCTTCGGCGAAGGTGCCGTCCTGGGTGAGCACGGCGCGTTCGACTCGGAGCCAACCGGAGGATCCGTAGGTGTAGAGGCCGAGGTTGCGCTGGTCGACAGTGACGTCCGAGAGGCGAATGGTGAGAATCCAGGGCCCATCGGTTTCGCTTAGGTCGTCGCTGACCTCGAGGTCATAGAGGTCGCTGATGGCGGTGAGCCCGGCGGGGAGTGTGGGGAGTTCTCCTCGGGGATTGGCACTGATGCCCCCGCTGTCTTCATCACCACGGTCCAGCAGCGAGATAGGCGGCAAAACGAGTGCAGCGATAACGATCGCGAGCAGGACGACGACGCCGAGCACTCGCATCACACCAGAATCGTCGTACTCAGCGAAGGGTGGGGTAAGGGCACGGTGTTCGTCAGCATCGAAGATGACCGGCGCGAACTGACGGTCGTCTGGTGGAGTGGGATAATTGACACGGCGATCCGCTTGGTCGCGGGTCTCGCGATCGTCGGCGGAGTAATCGGGCGGATCTGGCGGACGGGTCACGGCCTACCACCTGAGTTGAGATCACTAGTAATGATCTGTGGAACAACGGAAATGACAACCTGCGCATCACCACGGAGGACGAAGAGATCAAGCTCTTCACCAGTCTCGGCGAAGCCGAGCAAGTTCACAAACGGGAAGTCGTGATCGATCTGAACTCCGTTCACTCCGATCACGATGTCTCCGCCCTCGATACCGGCGGTCTCTGCTGGACTACCGGTTGCCACACTCACGATGACCGCCCCGAAAGACACGGGCAATCCCTGTGCCTCGGCGAATACCGGGGTGATGGGGATATGTCCGGTGTTCACGCGCTCGATCCCGATGCGCGGGCGGGGATTGAATCCCGTGGTTTCGACCGCTTCGACGATGGGACGGAGCGTGTTGGCGGAGTGGGCGATGGCGACGCCTTCTACTCTCTGCCCCCCACTCTGGTGGACGACGGTGGTAATCAAGCCGACGACTTCACCATCGAGATTCACGAGCGCGGCGCCGGAATCGCCATGGTTGGCGGCGGCATCGGTCTGGAGCATGTCCAACAGATCTACTCCCTCCTTGGGGAAGCGTGGTTGGCGGGCGGAGAGTACTCCGAGCTTCACCTGATTCTCGAAGGTAATCAGCCCGCTGGCGATGACCGCGAGTGGCTCACCAAGCTGGACAGTATCGGAATCGCCGAAGCTGGCAACGCGGAGGTCGGTGGAGTCGATGCCGAGGACGGCGAGGTCAGTGAACGGCGAGTCATCGGCGATGAGGACCGCGGGACGTCGTTCGCCAGTGGAGAGCACCACTGTAATTGCGGTGGCGCCATCAACGACGTGGAAGTTCGTGATAACGAGACCTTGCTCGGAGACGACGATGCCGGTGCCGAAGTTAGGGCTATCGATGCTGGTGCCATCACGGGTTTCAGGAGGGAAATCCGCGATAATCGTGACGACGGAGGGAAAGACGTGGGCTATCGCGTCGCGCATGCGTGCTCCCTCGGACGGTGGCGGGGCGGAGGTAGCTGCGACGGCGACGAGAACGGGCGTGGGAGCCGCACCGTTATCGAGATTGAGCACGGTCGCACCGCCCGCAAGACCGCCGAAGATTCCGACGGCGATGGCGATACCAAGAACAGCAATCAGACGCGGCCAAGGCAAGGTGGCAATGGTGACGACGCTCCGAGACTGCAACCGCGTGGGGAGGCGGTAAGATGTGTCAGCTTAGCACCCACGAAACACCAAATTCTGGGCCCCAACAACCCACTTAAAGCAAAGGCGAACGCGTGTGCTGACAACTTGCCGTGTACCAATGATCTTGGCTATCATGACGTCCTGCTAGACATGGGTCTGGACGCGCACCCCGCGAATTCGATTTAATTACCTGTAACCGTAAATTCACCGCGATTTTTGGCCAGCCCGCTGGGCACGTGGGATCGGAAACGAAGCACGCGATGCCCCAAGACCCAGTCCTGATTACGAAGGACGGCCTGAAGCGACTGGAGTCGGAACTGGAACAGCTGTGCACTGTCCGCCGCGCCGAGGTAGCGAAGATCATTCGCGAATCCCAGGAACTAGGACCAGATCAGCTCGACGGGCAATACGAGGACGCGAAGAACCAGCAGGCGTTCCTCGAAGGCAGAATCAACGAGATCGAGCGGATGCTCGAGCGTGCCGAATTAATCGACGAGAAGGCAGATCAGAAGTCCAAAGAGGTGCGTGTCGGGTCGACGATCAACCTGCAGATCGGCAAGAACGGTAAGACTCAGAAGTACCAGCTCGTAGGCCCCGTAGAGGCGAACCCCGGCGAAGGCCGAATCAGCCACGAGTCGCCAGTTGGCGCCGCGCTGCTGGGTAAGAAGCGCGGCGACAAAGTGAAGGTCAAGACTCCGGGCGGTCAGATCGAAATGAGCATTACCTCGGTGGCTTAGCGGGCTAGGCTTTGACGGACAATACAGACGGGCTCCATGGGCCCGTTTTGGTGTTAGCGGTGATTCCAGACTTCGATGTCACCGAAGGAGTGGTCGAACCGCCACGTGATGACGACGACGTAAGCGGCGACGCGCTGATCGAGCCGTTTGAGTGTTAGTTCGTAAGCTCCGGGTAATTCGCCGAGTTGCTGACCGTAGAGATATCGGGACGGTGCAGCGACGCTGGGCGCGGTACCGGATGTCGGGGTTAATGGCGGAAACGTAGCTCTGGTCGGTTGGATCGGTGTGCGAATGGACGTATCGAGCAGCCTGTGAGCTGTTGAGGGAACGGCCGCCAGGGAAGACACTAAACGCTCCATGGCCCGGAGGCATTGAGACTACGGGACAAACAAGAAGCACTAACGTGATCGTGCTGGGGCTGAAGTACTGACGTCATTCAAACCATCGTTGGGAGCAGCGGCGATGAAACCAGCGGTAGCCAAGAGTGAGAGTGGTGGGATGAGCTGTACGAAATAGTGCGACCACCGGTTACAGCCCAATGCGACACTGACCAGTGAAGTGGCGAGTCAGTCCCCGAGGAACACCCGTTGTGAGTGCAGAGGTGTGAGATGGCACCGGCCGAGCAGTGCGGCCGAGAAGCGCAGCAGCGGCAAGAGGAGACTAGACGAACAGATTCTAGGACGATCTGGTGACGAGTAATCTGAGCAGCGCTTCGCTAATGTCCGATTCGAGGTGGAAGAGCAGACTGGCGTAATCGTAGAGCCCTGCAGAGGCGATGCCGTGGGCATGGGATGCGAGAAGCGACAGGGCGGTTCCGGCCGAGAGGATGGACCCTCCTGCTTGCCACTTGGTGGTTCATCCACCAAGTGGCAAGCAGGAGGGTCCATCCTCTCGGCCGGAACCGCCCTGTCGCTTCTCGCATCCCATGCCCACGGCATCGCCTCTGCAGGGCTCTACGATTACGCCAGTCTGCTCTT
>Ga0115002_10003314_pt1 | contig 20214 bp, 17 predicted proteins | sample ArcticOcean_MG_C_8_FD_89576 | JGI IMG/M metagenome (GOLD analysis project Ga0115002, IMG submission 89576) | Marine microbial communities from western Arctic Ocean - ArcticOcean_MG_CB11_86 | ecosystem: Environmental > Aquatic > Marine > Oceanic | place: Arctic Ocean: Canada Basin | collected... | reverse complement strand
TTCAGCCCCTCGGAGACGTTCTTGGTGATGGCGACTTCGTCGGGCTCGGCACCAATCAGCGCCGCCATCGCCGCTCGGGTCTCATCGACCCTCATACGCAAGAGATCCTTATCGCTCGTCCCGAGCACACAAGAGTCGAGGTATTCGGTGACCGCCTCCCTCACGGGTTCCGGTACGAGGCCCCGGGCAGACACGTTCAGGTACACCTGATCGCGAGTTCCGGGAAATAGCGCCCTCACTTCATTATTCACGTGGCCTCCTGTGGTTCACGCCGGGCCTCGGAGTGCGATAGGAGCGAGGTGCCCACCATATCGCCCATAACATTGATCGTCGTATTCCCCATATCGACGAGCCTATAGATGCCGCCGACTATCGCCGCAACCTCGATCGGGAGGTTGAAAGCCTGCACGTAGATCAGCGCAATTACGAATCCACCACCGGGGATCCCACCGGAGCCCTCCGACAGCAGCAGCCCGACGAAGAGGATAGTCAGGAATGACGCCGCTCCGAATCCGACGCCCGCAGCCTGGGCCGTGAACAGGAGGACCGCCCCGAGCATGACGGACGTGCCGTCCTTGTTCAGTTGTGCGCCGAGCGGGAGCGTGAAGGAGTAGAGCGATCTGGGGAGCCGAACCTTCTCGGCCATCTCGAGGGCGACAGAAAGCGAAGCCAGACTCGATGTGGTTGCAGCGGTCGTCGCCCACAGCGGGCCGGTATCACGGAGGAAGGGACCTGGCCTCCGGTCCGTGAAGGTGCGCAGCAGGATCATGTAGCCTACGAACATGACGAGCTGTCCGGCATACACGCCCAGAATGAACTTCGTCATCGGGCCGAGTAGCGACGCGCCGTATCGTCCGACTGTCACCGCCATGAGTGTCCCGATGCCGAGGGGAGCAACCACAAGAATCAGATCGACGAGACGCCGAAAGAGAGCGGCCAAGTCCGAGTAGGCAGCGCCCAAGCGGTCACGTGTGGCCCCGGTCAGCATGAGCGTCGCAATCCCCAGCAGTACGGCCACCAGCACGAGCTGAACAACGTTTCCCTCGGCGAAGGCCTGGAAGACGTTGCTCGGGACCATCCCCAGCAGCACGTCACCGATCGATGGCACAGCGCCGACCGTGCCCTCGACCTGTTCGGTGAGCTGCATCCCCACCCCGGGCCGCAACAGAGCAACCGCCGCGAAACCCAGAGACAGGGCCACGAGGTCGGTCAGCACGTAGTAGCTCATGATCTTCGCGGCGAGCCGCCCGAACGTGCGCACGTCGGACAGCGCCGTGAGCCCCGCAAGCAGGTTGAAGAACACGAGCGGAATCGCCGCCAGCACGAGCAGTCGGATGAAGAGGTCACCGACCGGCTGGATGACCGTCACGCGCTCGCCGAGCACCGCGCCCAGGACCGATCCAACCAGCATCCCAATGAAGATCTGTGTGCCCAGGCCCATACCGGGGCGGCGTTCCGGCGTGCTTTCCATCGACCGATCAACCCTCCGGAGGTCATCCCTCGGACACGTTCGCGCGTCCTCGCTCAGACACCCCGACGGACCGCCGCGGCGCTCTCAGTCCAGCGAGGTGCCCCACACCCGAGAAAGGTACCGTCCGGAAGACTTTGAGCCACCTTCAGTTGGGCAACTTCTCTGTGTGGCGGCGCCCCCGTAGAGAGAGCGCGCGCCCAGTTAGCGGATCTGCAGCGCTCCGGCACGGACGATCTTCACACCGCCGTTCGTGGTTACCGCCCTGACCGTACGGCCACCCTCACTGAGTCGTACGTCGAGCGAGCGACCGATGCGACCCTGAACCGTCACCGGGAAATCCACGTCGAGATCGGAACCGGTCCACTCGTCTCCGTCGAGCTCAACGTGGTGATCTGCTACGTCGCCCCCGGTGCCGCTGAGGGAAGCGCCGGGAGGTTGCAGCACGGTGGGAATCCGAGCTGGTCGGCAGATGCCAGCTCGACCCTACTCCCCAGCTACCGCCTCAAACGCCCGAGCGGCCGCTGCTCGAAGAGCCTCCCTCTCCGCGTCTCCGTGGGCCGTCGAGACGAAGCCTGCCTCGAAGGGAGATGGAGCCAGGTAGACCCCGTTCTCCAGCATGACCCGGTAGAAGCGCGCGAACAGTTCACGATCCAGCACGGCTGCGGAGTCCCAGTCAGTAACGGGATCCTCCGTGAGGAAGTATCCGAACATTGCACCCACGCTCGACACGGAGATCGGGACACCGGCTTCCAGTGCTGAAGTTCGTAGAACGTCGGCGGTGGCCTCGGCTGAAGCCTCGAGCCCCGACCAGGCTCCTGGCCGGTCGAGTTCCCGCAGTGTGGAGAGACCGGCCTGCATCGCCAAGGGATTCCCGGACAGAGTGCCCGCCTGATAGACCGGACCCGCAGGCGCTACCAAATCCATGATCTCCGCACGACCGCCGAACGCGCCGACTGGCAGGCCTCCTCCGATCACCTTGCCCAGGGTCGTCATGTCCGGCGTGATGCCGAACCGGCCTTGCGCACCACCGGGGCCCACACGGAAGCCTGTCATGACTTCGTCGAACACCAGCAGCGCACCATGCTCGGCGGTCAGTGTGCGTAGCGCTTCCAGGAACCCTTCCTGCGGAAGCACGAGTCCCATGTTGCCCGCCACCGGCTCGACAATGACCGCGGCAATTTCATCCGGGAACGCCTCGAAGATGGCGGCTACCGAATCCACGTCGTTGTAGCGAGCCACGAGGGTATCCGAAACAGTCGCTGCGGGCACACCGGGAGAATCGGGCAGGCCCAGCGTCGCCACGCCAGAACCGGCCTCGACAAGAAGCATGTCGGCGTGTCCATGATAACAACCAGCGAACTTAACGATCTTCTTTCGCTCGGTGAACGCGCGGGCCACACGTAGCGCGCTCATGACCGCTTCGGTGCCTGAGTTCACCATGCGCACCTTCTCGACCGCGGGCATCGCCACGCAGATCCGCTCGGCGAGCTCCACCTCGGCGGGACACGGGGCACCGAAGCTCGTACCTCCTCGCAACGTCTCCGTCAGGTCGGCCACGACGCTCGCGTTGGCATGCCCGAGAATCAGTGCGCCCCACGACATGACATGATCGACGTATCGATGGCCATCGACGTCCACTAGGTGAGCGCCCTCGCCGTGATCGATGAAGCGTGGATCTCCACCCACGGCCTGAAACGCACGAACCGGCGAGTTTACGCCACCAGGAATGCGCTGCTGTGCGCGCTCGAAGAGCTGTCGAGAACGTTCCGATTCCATCGAGGGCACCTCACGAGCCACTGGTAGTTGTCAAACGCTACCGGCAAACGTAGCCCAAGACCCCCAAGGCAGCCTGCTCGGCGCTGCGAATCGTGTCAGGTATCCCGACGCCACCGTAGGAACACCCCGCTACGAACAAGCCCGGAAGTGCAGCTACATGGTCCTGGATCGTCCGCACCCGAGCAAGATGTCCAACCGTGTAGCCGGGCATACTGTTCTCCCAACGGTAGACTCGCCACCACTGGGGTGTAGCCTCCAGCCCAACGGCGTCTCGGAGTTCGTCGGCGAGGATGGCCAGCAATCGTTCGTCGCCCTCAGGGCCGGCTGGTGGCAGATGGGGCTCCCGTACGAAGCCGCGCAGTAGGACCCGCTCGTTCGGGGCACGTCCAGCGAACTTCCGTGAGGACCATGTCACGCCCGCGACTTGGCGCCCTTCGGACACCGGGTTCAGATAGCCGTGGCCCTCCAGGGCGCGGGGGAAGTCCCCTACGTCATAGGCCGCCGTCACCACACTCGTCGACGTGAAGGGAATCTCCTCGAGTGCCGCCGAGAGATCTGCTTGCTCCTCCAGGAGGCGTGCAGTGAGTGGCGCGGGAGTCGTGACAACGACTGCGTCGACCACGAGTGCTGGTCCGTCTCGTAACTCGAGCGTCCATCCATCGGGGGAGCGGCGAATCGCCTCCACGTCGGCGCCGCGAAGGATTTCGAGGTGCTGCTCGGTGGCTCGATGTGAACCGGCTACGACGGAACCACCGTGAGACGGGTCGGCCCCCTCGAGCGACTCCTGGAGCGCCTCGATCAGCCGACCCATGCCACCGCGCAGAGACAAGAACGGGGCATTGAGGCGGGCGCCGCCCTGCGGGGCAGCTCCAGCGCCGCCGCCACTCTCATCGGGCTCACGCTTCCGCTCCCGCTCCGCTCGGGCTCGCTGGCGTGACTGCACCCTCAGGCCTCGCGTCACGCTACCAGACACACGCTCGGCTTCGACGAGCACGGGAAACGTGGCTTCGATGCTTAACTGCTCTGGGCTGCTCCCGTACAGTCCCCCCAGCAGCGGCTGCATCAGCCTCTCGTAGAGTTCATGGCCGAATCGGCGACGTACGAACGCCGCCACAGTCTCGTCTTCTTCAGACGTTCGCCTGGGAATCCACGGCTCGATCGCGACGCGGGCACACCCCAAAGGGCTGAGAACTCCCGAAGTCCAAAGTGGACCCAGCTTGGTAGGAACGAGACCGGTCAGGCCGTCCGGAAACGGCACCAACTCCCCCCCCCTGCGCACAAAAGCGCGCGGCCACCCGGGCTCGCTCCCTACGAGCTCATCAGCCAGACCCAATTCCTCGGCGAGCTCGCGAGCCCACGGCTTGCGAGCCAGAAAGCTGTCGGCGGCGGCCTCAACGATGAATCCGTCGAAGGTCTCCGTAAGAATCTTCCCGCCCAGGCGCTCGTCTCGCTCGAGCAACACAACGCAGGCCTCATCCCGACCATCGCCGGGATTCAACAGTCGATGCGCGACGGTGAGCCCCGCGAGGCCGCCGCCGACCACGGCTATGGTCGGAATATGCGGGGCCACGGAGAGTGACACGCTGGAAGGTCGATCAGCCGACGGCCGCGCCGTCCCAGGAACGCAGCGTGTCCAAAACCACGGAGACGCTGTCGATCGGCGTGCTGGGAGTCACACCGTGTCCGAGGTTGAAAACATGCCCCGGGCGTCCGCCCGCGAGAGTCAGGATCCGCCGCACGCGGTCACGAATGACGTGCTCGGGAGCGTAGAGAACAGTGGGATCCAGATTCCCCTGCACACCCTTGCCTTCACCGACCCTCGCCCACCCTTCGTCGAGCGGAACCCGCCAATCGAGTCCGATGACGTCGCCTCCAGCCTCGCTGATGTCCTCGAGCAGCTCGCCCGTGCCGACCCCAAAATGGATCGTCGGACAGTCGAGTCCACTCAACCCCTCGAAGATGGCGGCGCTGTATGGCTTTATGTACCGGCGGTAATCCTCGCGGCCAAGATAGCCGACCCAGCTGTCGAAGAGTTGCAGCACCTGAGCACCGGCATCCGCCTGCGCGGTCATGTACGCAATCGTCATCGCGACGAGCTTCTCCATGAGCGCACGAAACGTCTCCGGCTCGCGGTACATGAAGCTCTTCGTCTTGATGAAGTTCCGCGTCGGGCCACCTTCGATCAGGTAGCTCGCCAGCGTGAAGGGAGCTCCGGCAAAACCGATCAACGCGGTCTGCGAAGGCAACTCCTCACGCACGAGACCCAGCGCCGCGAGCGTAGGGGCAAGGGCTTCGCGGGGATCGATCGGTCGCAGCGCCGCAACGTCCTCCAATGTTCGTATCGGATTTGCAATCGACGGACCGACATCGGGGATGAACGTCAGATCGATCCCCATGGGAACGAGCGGCAGAAGGATGTCCGCAAAGATGATCGCGCCGTCCATACCAAAACGACGGATAGGTTGCAGCGTCACTTCGGCAGTCAACTCAGGCACAGCACAAATCTCGAGCAGCGTGTGCTTCTCTCGCACAGCCCGGTACTCGGGAAGAAAGCGTCCAGCCTGTCTCATGAACCAGGCCGGCGTATAGTCGACAGGCTGCCGCCTACACGCGGCGACGAGACGAGGCTCGCTCACGGCCAGATCTCGGTCGGCTGATCAGCCGGTGCATGCGTAGCCACGTGCACGGGAGCGTCGAGAAGCGTATACGGCCGGGCCGCAGTCGCTCGAAGTTCACGCACGAGCTCCGAAAACCTGGGCAGATCATCGGACTCGTAGACGACCACGAATTCGTGATCCTGGAGACCCGTAGAATAGAGCAGCAACTGGGAGATGCCAGCGTAGGTCCTCCCAATCTTGATGTGCTCGTTCATCATCGACTGACGGCCAGGCTGATGGATGAGATACCACTCCGCGGTCTTCGAGAACGGATACGCGATGAGATACGGTAGGATGTCCGAGCTGAACGGATCGATCCGCCCGGCATCGCGAGCACCGCGGTACTGGGTTGCGCGTGTGAAGCCCCACAGCACGTCGACCATGCTCACGTAGCGTCGGAACGGGCGCAACGCTCTCGCATAGGCATCGAAGAACTTCTGAGGATCGGAGTTCTCCTTGTGGCGCACAGCGCACCAGAGGATGAAGTCCGTGCCGACCCGTGTGGGAGGCGTCCGGTAATGGCGAACGCCTTCCGCCACGTCCGCCATCTTCTCGACCCACGCGACCTGAAGATCCGAACGCTCCTCTTCGCTCAGACGCCAATAGTCGTCTGTGAGCGCGAAGACGCCGAAATGATTGAGTGAGCTTTCCGGCTCGCCGCTTACGAGGTCGTCTTCCGTAGCCATTGGGCTACATCCTCCGCATGATAGGTGATCAAGAGGTCTGCCCCTGCTCGCTTCATACCCAGCAAGGACTCCATCACTACAGCCTTCTCATCCAGCCAACCGGCCTGTGCCGCCGCCTTGAGCATGGCATACTCTCCGCTCACGTTGTAAGCAACGAGCGGCAAGGCCGGGAACGCGTCCCGAAGGGAGCGCACGATATCAAGGTATGCTAACGCAGGCTTCACCATGATGAAGTCCGCGCCTTGCTCGACGTCCAGACTCGCTTCGAGCAGTGCCTCGCGCGCGTTGGCGGGATCCATCTGGTGTGAACAGCGGTCGCCGAACGCAGGAGCTCCATCTGCGGCATCCCGAAAGGGTCCGTAGAACGCTGAAGCATACTTCACGGCATACGACATGATCGGGATGTCGACGTGGCCGGATCGGTCGAGCGCCTCACGGATTGCGCCCACCATGCCGTCCATCATGCCAGATGGCGCGACGATATCGGCGCCGCTCTCGGCTTGCGAAACGGCTACGCGTGCCAGAACGTCGAGCGTCGATTCGACGTCGATCGTGTGGTCGTCGCGCATGATGCCGCAGTGCCCGTGGTCGGTGTACTCGCACAGGCACGTGTCCGCGATGACCACCAGGTCGGGACATCGCTCCCGGATGGCCCGGGACGCCCGCTGCACGATGCCGTCATCGGCCCAACTCTGGCTACCCGAAGCGTCTTTGTCATTCGGGATCCCGAACAAGATTACCGCCCGAATACCAAGCTCCGCCGCATGCTCGGCGTAGGCGGCAGACTCGGCGACCGAGCGTCGGAATACGCCCGGCATGGAGGATATCTCCGCGACGCCCTCGCCTTCCTCGACGAAGAGTGGAAGAATCAGATCGTCGACATGCAGCCGGGTCTCGCGCACGAGGGCACGCAACGCGGCCGTGCGCCGTAGGCGCTGCGGCCGGCTCTTACCTTGGATCGAACGGGGACGGCTTCGTGGGCTCATCTTGATCGTGGGCTCATCTTGATCGTGGGCTCATCTTGATGGTCGCTCATTCGCAGACCAACCTTCGTACCTACACAGTGCGTCCACCAGCCCGCGTGCGGTCGACTCGTTCGCCTCGACGTGCACATGCAGGCCGAGCGCTCGCGCAGCCTCGCTCGTGACTGGTCCGACACTGGCTACAACCGCGTCGCCCACCAGTCGCGAGTGTGCGGGGCCCAGTCCTTCGACCAAGCCTCGTACGGTAGATGGGCTCGTGAAGGTGATCGCGTCGACGCCTTGCCCGAACTCCGCGAACCCCGCCGGAGTGACCGGCCGCAGCGCGGTCCGATAGGCAGCGACCTCGTCGACTCTGGCGCCGCGCTCGCGCAATAGGCCGGGCAAGGACTTGTCGGCCAAGTCGGAGCGTGGCAGCAGAATGCGGCGGCCATCCAGGTCTCCCAAGACGCCTGGGATCTGGTCCGCCCGATGGTGGCTAGGCGTCACGTCTACAGTCAGGCCAGCGTCCCTAAGCACCGCAGCTGTGGCCGACCCTACAGCGGCCAAGCGGGGATGCGTGACAGGCGAGAGGTCCAGCTCCAACATAGCGGCCCGCAGCAGCACCGCCCGGGCCCCATTCGCGCTGGTGAACACCCACCAGTCGTAGTCCGCCGCAGAGCGCAAAGCGGTGTCGAGCGATTCGTAACTGGCGGGCGGTCCGATCGCGATCGTGGGTACCAGAACGGGCACCGCACCCGCTTCCTTCAGGAAACCACATATCTCAGTGGACTGGGCAGCAGGTCGGGTAACCACGACCCGACGTGCCTCTAAGGCGCTCACGCGAGCAGTTCCCGCGCACCCAAGCTGAATGCCTCTTCCGCCAACGTACGCCCCAACTCGAGCGGGTCCTCACCGTGGGACGAAACTCGAATGCTCTCTCCTCCATTCAAGGCCCCAACGAAGCCGTGCAACTCGAGTGCCCCCCCTTCAGCGGACCGCGCCAGAGCGCCCACCGGCAGTGAGCACCCACCACCCAAGGCGGACAGGAAGGCTCTTTCCGCGTCCACTTCGTCACGCACACCGGCATCATCGATCAAGGCGAGCAGGGCTCGTGCCTCGTCGTCGTCCTCGCGGCACTGGACGGCGAGCGCACCCTGCCCGGGTGCCGGCAAGAACATGTCCGTGGGCAGGAGTTGGCTCACGTGCTCGGTGAGTCCCAACCGATTCAGGCCGGCCACCGCAAGCACCACCGCGTCGAGTGGGCCATCAACGGCTTTCGCGATGCGTGTTTGCACGTTGCCCCGCACAGCCTCTACCACGAGGTCCTTTCTGGCCGCGACAATCTGCGCGTGACGGCGAGGACTGGACGTCCCGACCGTTGCGCCGCTCGGCAACGCTTCGAGGCCACCCTCCAGGGTGGAGACGAGCGCGTCCCTGGGGTCCTCCCTGCTCAGGATCGCCGCCGTGATGATGCCGGTGTTGTCCTGGATTGGAATATCCTTGAGTGAATGGACCGTGGCACGGACCCGCCCCTCCAAGAGCGCGAGATCGATCTCGGAAGAGAACGCCGAACCGCCCAGGCCCGACAGAACCGCACCCACCTCACGATCTCCGAGGGTGGAGAGCGGTACGGCACGAGTGTCTAGGCTCGGGGACGCTTCTCGCAGCCAGCCGGATACATGGTCGGTCTGCCAGAGGGCCAAGGCGGAAGAACGCGTTCCGAGCAGGAGTTCTCCCCGGAAGGCCTGTGTCATTCTGATCTGGATGAGATGGGCAGGAAACGCTTTCTAGACTTCTTCGTCGAGAGCGAAGAGCTGTCGCACTACCTGGGAGTATTCCCGGAAATGGCCAGCGGCCGAAGCCGACCGCAAGCGGAGCGACGGCTCATGCAAAAGCTTACGGACCAACGCACCGCTGAAGTGCTCGATGCGGGCCTGCGTCTCAGCATCGATCCCCTCGAATTCGCCAAATAGACGCTCGATCTCGTTCTCACGCAGACCTTCTGCACGTGTCCAGAAGGCCGCCAGCACGGGCTGCATGAGCTCCACCTCACGAGCCTGTTCGTACTGAGCCACTTCCTCTTCCACGATCGCCTCTGCACGTCCGACCTCTTGGTGGCGCCCCTCGAGATTGGCGTCACTCATTTGTCGCAGATCGTCGAGACCGAATAGATCAACAAGCTCGATGTCGCCCACCTCAGGTTCGACATCACGCGGCACCGCCAAGTCGATGATGACGAGTCGCCGGTCCGGAGCACGTCCGACGACGGCTCGTTCCACGAGTTCGCGCGTCAAGACAGGCTCGGTTGAGCTAGTCGTGGCGAGCACCACATCGCTGTCCGCAAGCAGCGTTGAAATCGCGTCCAACCCGGAGGCTGTGCCCCCGAAGTCGTCGGCCAATTCACCGGCATTGTCTAAGCTACGGTTCGCCACTGTCAGTACCGCACCACCTGCTTTCTCCATGGTGGCGCAAGCCAGTCTCCCGACTTTCCCCGCGCCGAGAACCAGGACACGCTTACCTTGCAGCGAGCCCATCTCGCGCACGGCAAGATCGATCGCAACGGAACTAAGACTGATACGCCCCCTGCCGATCCCGGTCTCAGCCCGGGCGCGCCCGCTGGCGCGTCGAGCCGACTCCGCCATCGCGATCAGCGCATCGTTCCACCCATCCGTATCAACCGCCCTGGCGAATCCGCGTGACACCTGGCCAGCGACCTGATGCTCCCCAATCGCGAGAGAATCGAGTCCGGCGGCGACTCTACAGACATGCCGTACGGCGTGTGAGCCGCGGTGTACATATATGGGTGGATCGGCATCCAAGCCTGAAGCGTGCGCGGCCTTGTTGAAGATCTCAGAGCGGATGGCCTGTACCATCTCTTCTACAGCATCTGCTTCCACAGCCAAATAGAACTCCACTCGATTGCACGTACTCACCACCGCCATGTTGGAAGGCCGGAGGCAGATCGCACCACCGTCTGCGTGTTCCTGCGTGCCCTCGAGCGCTCGTTGGACGATGGTCACGGCCGCTTCAAGATACTCCATGGGCGCGACGCGCAGGCTCGTGCCTACACAGAGTTCGATGAACTCCGGCCGGTGGTCGTCACTGTGGGGCGTGAGCCCTTCGAGGCCTTTCATTTGGTCAGAAACCGTGTCCACAGCCTCGTCGATATCGGCACGCGTACGCTCTGTCATGACGCGGCCCCCATCTGCAGCACCCGCTCGTCAATGCTGTTGTTTTGGGCGTCGAGCACGAGGCTCGCGAACACGGAACCCATGTTCGGATGATCCTGTGGTGTCGCAACGCGATGAAATCCCATGCCCAGGTCCTGCACGATGTCCCGAAGCTCGAGGTCGAGCTCATCCAACGTTTCCGACTGTTCATGGATGAAGCTCACTGGCACCATCACGATTTGCTCGGCTTCGATGGTAGGCAGCAACGTCTCATTCGACGGCTCGGTCCAATCGATGGCGCGGTTCGTATGGTTCTGATACCCGAGCTCGTACCGATCGACACCGACGGCCTCCGCAATCAGTCGGCACGACTCCTCCACATGCTCTTGATACTGACTCCCCTCTTCGAGATAGGAAGTCGGAGTACCATGAGCGGAGAAGTAGAGGCACACGTTCTGGTCTTGGGGGTCGAGACCGTGCTCAGTCATCAGCGTCCGGATCCCGTCAGCACGAAGTTCGACGTACTCACGATTGCGGTGCCATCCCCCGATGAACGCCGTCTCAACGGGCCAGGCGAGCTCGGCGAGTTCATCCCGTACCGTGTCCAGCGCGGCAACGGTCGTCGTCGGACCACTCACCGGGTATAGAGGAAGCGCCACCAGCGTCTCGACGCCGCTCTCACGGCACCGTTGTAGCGCGTCCGAGATCGTGCGCGTCGTAAACTGGGTTCCCACGAAAACGTGTGCCTCGTGCCCGAGCTGCTCGAGCGCGGACCGGAGAGCCTCCCCGTGGGCATGCGCATGAGCATTCATGGGAGAGCCACCAATTTTCTGGTACACCTCCATGAGGGCAGGGGCCCGGGCTTCGGCGAGCTGCCTCGCCCTATCAGCGCCGGAACCGGGTTCCAGCCTTCTGTTCGCCAAAAAGATGGCCTCGAGGAAATCGACAACACCTTCAGGGTCCGATCCCTCAGGCTCACCGAATGCCAGCAGGACAACACCAAGGCGGCTCACGTAGCGGACCGCACGTCAATGTTCCACGTCATGGAGGCCCTTTCACAGGCAAAGGAAAACACGATTCGGGGGGTAACATCAGTCAGAGTCGAGAAAAACTGGGGTGATCTTTAGCAATCGCAGAAGACGCGGACAATCCACGATGATCGACGCTAGGGCCAGCCCGCCAAGCGGACAATTCGTAGATCTACCCACCCTCTGATCTCGGGACTTCCAGCGGATGCTCGGGAGCGCGCACTCGAGCTAGTGAGGTCCCTGCCGAACGTGTCGAGACTCTCAGATAAGGGACCGAGAGTCGGTCGACATTATTCCGCGCGGGACCAGCAGGATGAGGACCAATCGCCACTTCAATGCCGAGAAGGGTTCGGACCAGCGTCGTCGAAAGATGCTAACCGTGCTTGCACAGCCCCAGGCCGATGACGAGCGCCCTTGCCGGGGTTGCGAGAGGCTGTGTACGGACCACGCTTCCGCCTCGTGCACATGCCGGTGCACATTTGCGTGCCCCGACGCACCCGCCGCACTCACTTCAGATCCAGAGCAATATCCCATCGAGCCGCGGATTCTCCCGTTGGTCTTCGAATTGAATGCCCTGAAGGTGGTCCAACCTTGCTGGTCCTGGGAGGGCCACAACGGACTGAACACAAAGGTGGAGAAGCTCCCCAGCGTCTGGTTCTATGTGGATGACATTGTGTATGCGGAGTTGTTGAACACGTATCTGATCGGAAGCTACGCACGCCGTGTCACGCAGGTGCCGTGGATCGTGACACTGAGCCCTGGTCCCGAAGACACCGCTTTCTCCTAGAGACCGGACCTCTGGGGCCCGTCGAGCGGCGCCACTTTGAAGGATCTGCAAGACGACGCCTTCGCTCTCGCGAAAGAAGTCAGGGAGCAGACCCGTCGTCTCGCTCGCGCCGAGCTCGCCAAGCTGCACAAGGTCGCCGTATCGGGCTGATCCACGCCTCCCTAGCCACAAAGTAGATATGCGCCCTGTCATGCCAGCAGTAGACAATGGTACTGGAGCAATCTCGAGAGCGACCTACATACTGGCGTGCGTACCGAGTTCAGCTTAGTCCCTCCGCGTCCCCCTGAGCCGCCTCCACGACCACGGAGGCGGTGTACTGGAGTCGGAATGGACGCTGAGAGTCTGGGAAATAGGCAACGGGGTGTGTCGCTACGTCGAGATTTCTGAACTTCACATCGCCGACCACGCCAATCACCCGAGCGAAACCTGCGCTGCTGGTAGAAATTGTCCATGCCGCCCCCGTTCACCTGGCGACCGATTGGATCCTCGTTCGGCCACGTCTGCTCCGCGAAACTGCGGCTGACGATAGCGACGTGTTCGGCGTCCTGATTGTCACGCTGATCGAAGAGACGGCCTTGGAGAAGCGGGATGTCGAGTGCCTCGAACGCCCCACACACACCCGCGACCGCACCGATGGCGGCGATCACGAGGCTCTCGGTAAGAAATCGTGCCGCCGCGGTTATTGGCTTCGCTGACGTAGACGATCTCGTGTGGCCGTTCGAACGGCAGCGGCTGCACTAGCACGCGATCCACTTGGGTCCGAGCCTCCGTCATACGGAGGTTGGGGCGCCAAGGACCCGACCCATCTCGTCCACGTATCTGTGCCAGGTACGCAGGCCGTCCTCCAGTTCGGCACGACCCGCCGACCGGACGCCTACAAACTCGCCATGGGCAAATGCCATGGCGGAGGCTGTGGCCTGTCTAGTTCCCGCTGTCTGCCGCATTTGCGGCGATGTAGGCCTCCGCAAACTGCTCGATCTTACCGTCGATAGCGCGCCCGAGCGCCGCAGCCGCATCCGCGGAACTCGCGACGCCGACCTCGGTTGCATACCACGTGACCGCCTCAGGAAGCGTAACCTGGGCGTCTCGAATCATCGCTGCGGACTGCTGGACACGCACTGATACACCGTACGCGAGCACACCTGCGGATCCGTTGCCCGACCCCATCACGCACTCAACGGAGATACGTAACTCCGGCAGCGCAGCGTTCTCGAGCATCTGGTCCTCCGTGAGCACATCGACACTAGCCTCGATGAGCTTCACGGCGGACTCAGCCAAAAGTGAGGAGGCCGTCACACCGGCGCTCTCACATGCACCGTCGGCTTCAGCGCGGACAAAAACGCCCCCCAGGCCGTCCAAGGTGTAGCGATTCCACTCGGTGTCCTGTGCTTCAAGGCCCGCTGGGACCGAAAGAAGAGTGACCGCGACAAACACGGACAAGTACCGTTTCATTTTTGCTCCAAAGCCGTGCGGCGGAGACCTCAGTTCCCGCGACCCTCTCCGCAAGACCTGCACTGGTGATTGTTTTTCGAACCTAGCTTTTCGAGCAGTGCGACGGTCGCAGGGTGAGGCTGCGCGCGCTGCTCCGGGCTGTTGGCCATGTCCGCGGTCGTTTGCCCGCGTCGGCTGATCAGCGTTACGTCAGCACCTTTGCTGACTAGATAGCGAACCGTCTCACTATCACCGCGTGCTGCGGCATGGTGGACAGCGGTGAAGCCGTCCTTGTCGCGCATGTTTGGATCCATCCCCAGCTCGTCGACGAAGTACTTCATCGAAGGCAGCCACCCGCCGGGCGCGCTGCGGTGCTGCTGGGCGACACGGGAAGTTCCGAAACCGACTCCCGCCGCCGCGTGCATCGGGTGGATGCCATTTCCACCATCGGCGACCACTGGAAGGCCTGACGGGTCCAGTGGCTCGGGCTCATTGTTCTGCGGATTGGTCGGATCGTCGGGATCGAAGTTGAAGCCACGACGGCCCGGCAGCTTGATTGTCCAAATGTCAGGGTCCGCACCGTTGGCCGCGAGCAACTTCATCGCAGGCACGTCAGCGGCGTAGGCGGCACGCCAAAACGGCGTGGCTCCCGTGAAGTCGACACCCATGCGTCCCGCGTTGTACGCAGCGTACCAGATGTGCGTCGATGTGCGCTGGTTGGGATCGGCACCGGCTTCCAGCAAGGCCTCAGCGAGTTCCATGTACGACGTCGCCTGCCCGCGAAACGCTCCGGGCTGCGGGTACCACGTGCGCAGCGACCACTCGATGTTGAAGGTCGCAAAGAGTGGTCCGGCTCCATCGTCGCTGACGATGTTCGGATCTGCGCCGTGGCTCAGGAGCTCTTTGGCGAGGTCGTAGTGCCCGTTGATCACAGCTACCAATAGCGGACTGGACTCGTCACCACCCGTGACCTGGTCGATGTCCGCTCCAGCCGCAAGCAAGAGGTTGGCAGCATCAATTTTGCCTTCACGCGCCGCATAGTGCAGGGCCGTGAAACCACCCTGCTTCCCAAGCTGCTGATTCGTTGAGAGCGCCACTACGGCGGGCTCGTCCGGCTCGGCGTCGGCAGGCTTCTCGTGCGGCCCAGCGTCGGCGGTCTTCTCGTGCGGCTCAGCGTCGGCGGTCTTCTCGTGCGGCTCGGCGTCGGCGGTCTTCTCGTGCGGCTCGGCCTGCGCGGCGGCCGAATCAGGCGTCGCAGCCCCGCGCCCGCCCGGCCTACCACGCGCCACAGGACGCTGGTCGGGTGGCAACCCGGCGTTACGCACCGCGGTGCGACGAGCGCGATCGGCGTTGTTGGCCTCCGAGATCGCTTCGTAGTCCTTGAGCTCCGTCTCGGCAGACAAGTCCGCGCCGGCGTCGACCAATGCCTGCATCGCGACAGTCGCGTTCCCCACTGCGGCGAACATCAAGGGCGTACGACTCGATCGGGAATCAGGAGCGTCGACGTCCGCACCGTGCGCCACGAGCGCTCTGATGGACTCGGCCGAGTTGGCCTGTGCAGCGAAGTGAAGGGGACTGACTCCAGTGTTCGTGAAGTCGTTAGCATCCGCGCCGCCCTCCAGCAGTGCCCGTACGACGTCACCGTGCCCGCTTCGACTGGCTAGGTGGAGCGGCGTATAGCCCCCGAGTCGAGTAATGGGCTTGACCGTCGCGCCGGCATACAAGAGCACTTCAACGATCTGTACGTCATCGTTGATCGCGGCCCAGTGCAGCGCAGTCGTGCCGTCCGCCTGCGCTCCATTGGCATCCGCACCGTCACGTAGAAGGGCACGAACTGCCTCCAGATCGCCACGCTCAGCGGCGTCCGCTACCGGCGCTTCAGCCGGAGCCGCTGCAACCAGCAGCAGGCTCAAGGCCACGATCGATCCCAGCTGGAAACCGCCTTTCATTCGTCCTACCAACATATCGCGCTCCCGCTCGAATGTGTTCTCAGATCGAGAACGTGCCCGTGCTATTGCCGAAGGAGTTCAAATCGTCCACGCCCATCCGGTGAAGCAGGTCGAGGAAGACATTAGCCATTGGAGTGCCTATAGGCGCACGCACGTGCTGGCCACCCCTCTTGAGCGCGCCGCCTGCACCACCCACCAAGAAGAGCGGGCAGCGGATATGGTTGTGGAGATTGCTGTCCGCCATCGCGGATCCATACATCACCATCGTCTTGTCGAGCAGGCTCGTGCCTTCCTCCTCATAATCCTTAAGCTGCTCAAGGAAGTACGGGACCATCGACACGTGGTGCGCATTGATCTTGGCGAAGTTCTCGACTCGATCCTCACGGCCGCCATGGTGTGAAGCCGCGTGGAACGGCGTCGAAGTGCCCGATTCGGGATACGTCCGCGGAGAAGCATCGCGCCCCAGCTTGAGCGAGAAGACCCTCGTCGTGTCCGAGATGAATGCGAGCACCTGCAGGTCGAACATCAACTTCACGTGGTCCTCGAAGGAGTCCGGAACACCGACAGGTGCTTCAGGGATCTCGCGCTCGTCTCCGCCGGAATTCTGGGCCTCGATGCGCTGAATGCGCTGCTCGAGCTCCCGTACATTGTTCGTATATTGGTCGAGACGACTCTGATCCTCCGGGCCCAGCGTTCGCCGCACCATGTTCATCTCACCCAGAACCCAGTCGAGAATGCTGCCGTCGGTCTTGAGTCGTTGCGAGCGTTGCTCCTGGGTCCCACCGGCGCCGAACAGTTGCTCGAAAACCGCCCTCGGGTCCCGGATCATAGGAAGCGGCTCGGTCGGAGACCCCCAGCTGATTGTGTCGGTATACACGCAGGCGTAGCCGTACGCGCACCCGCCCGCTTGATCGACGTTCTCAATCGACAGCTGCATGGACGGGATCGGAGTATCGCCACCGAAGCGTTGGGCGAAGAGCTGGTCGATCGACGTCCCACTATAGACGTCGGAGCCCTCGGTCTGCTTGGGGTGAGCCTGCGTCAAGAAGACCGCTGTCGTGCGGAAGTGGTCACCTCCGATCTCCTTGGCCTGCTTGGCGTCCGCCTCACGACAATCCGTGTCAGACACGATCGTGAGGTAGTCACGGAACGGCTCCAGCGAGTTCATGCTCGTGGGCGCAAGGTCGAAGTCGCTCCCGGTCTTGGCGGGCGACCACAAATTCATCGAAGCGCCGAGGTCGTTACATCCGGCGGCTCCGTGCACCTGCTCGATGCACACCATGCGCGTCTTGTCAGCGGCCATTCCCGCCTCTGTAGACGCCCAGAGACGGTTCGCAGGAACCATGGCATCGAGGAATGGGAGACCCACGGCCGCGCCCATGCCACGGAGCATCGTACGGCGCGACAGGTGTTTTCCGGTGAGGTAGTTCATCTCTTCGGACCTTGCTCGAGGTTACGTAGTGAATTCATTAGTCTGTTCTAGTTCTGGCCGGCCTGATCGACCACAGTCGCCCGCGCCGATAGGAACGCCGGGCTTTCTACGACGCCGAGCACGAACGAAGAGACCCTGTAGTCGTTATTGGCCGCTTCTCGTGTGATCGCGCGGATCGTAGGCATGTCAAAGTATTCGACCCGACGGCCCAGTGCATAAGCCATCAGGTTCTCAGCGAGGATTCGGTAGAACACTTCGGGGCGCGAAAGAACCGCTTCTCGTAGAAGTTCTGCGGCACCATCAATGGGCGTGCCGTCGTACAGTTCTGACGCCGTATTGATGAGGTTGCCGCCATCCCGCGAGCGCCACGCGCCAGTCGGGTCAAAGTTCTCAAGTGCGAGTCCGATCGGGTCGATCACATTGTGACACGACACGCACGCCGGATTCGCTCGGTGCTGCTCCATGACCTCGCGCACCGTCAAGAACCGTCCATCCGATGCACCTTCAGTCTCCTCGAACGTGGGCACATTGGGCGGTGGCGGCGGTGGCGGAGATCCCAATATCACCTCCATCACCCACTTGCCGCGAAGAACCGGTGAGGTCCGGTCGGGGTGCGACGTCAGCGTCAAAATACTCCCGTGTCCGAGTAGGCCACGGCGTCTGTCGTCGGGGTACTGCACCTGTTGAAATTCAGGGCCAGTCACGCCGGCGATTCCATAGTGCCTAGCGAGACGTTCGTTGACGAACGTGTAGTCCGCAGTCAACAAGTCCAAAACCGAGCGGTCTTCTTCGACGATATGCGAGAAGAGAAGTTCCGTCTCGCGACGCATCGCATCCGCGAGTGTCTGATCGAAGTACGGATAGGTCAGAGCGTCCGGCTGCACATTGTCGAGATCCTGAAGGCGGAGCCACTGGCCAGCGAAGCGCGTTGCGAGGGCTTCCACCTTCGGGTCGTCCAGCATGCGACTCACCTGTCTGCGAAGCTCCGCGGAGTCCGAAAGATCCCCAGCTCGCGCGAGCCGCAGCAATTCTTCGTCCGGAGGCGCTCCCCACAAGAAGAACGACAAACGAGAGGCCAGATCCACATCACTGATGCGATAGATCTCACCCGGCTGTACATCGGCGGGTCGCTCTTCCATGCGGAAGAGGAAGTGCGGGCTGGTTAACACCGCCTGCAACGCCGTACGTATGCCGCCTTCGAAGCCACTGTTCTGTGCGCCCCGATCGTAGAACGGAAGCAGACCATCCACATCGCTCTGGTTCACCGGCCGCCTGTAGGCCTTCTCGGCCATACGCCCGATAATCTCCTCTGCACACGGCCGAGCCTCTTCGGGTGAAGTCGGACGGCAACTGAAGACGATGTTGCGCGCCGGCGTCTCGGACACGCCCGTAATCTCGAACGGGCCCAAGACCGTCATGCGCTGCAGGTGCTGCTGCGTCGTGACGCCGAGCCCAACACCGATCTGCCCGTCGGCCAGCGTATGGTCGATCGGACGGATGAGGTCATCCACCGCGCCCTCGTATTGGCGAACGAAAGCGGCGGTTACTCGCTTGGGGCCCGCTGTAACCTGGATCGAGTCGGTCCGGATATTCAGCCCCGACGGCTCGGACTCGGACATCCACCGATCGATCGAGAGCAGCGCTACACGCTCGCCTTCGATCGAGACTTCGATCTGCTCATACCCGTACGTGCGGGCGAAAACCTCACCCTCGACTGCGGCATACGGCATGATGTGGAACACGTACTTCCCATCGGCCGGGAAGTTGTGCACGACCGAGAGCCCACCACGGGTACCAAAGGGCGCCCCTTGCACACGCTCACGTTGGGACTGAACACGTGGAACACGGTAGATGGTGTTGCTGATTTCGGCGTTCGGGTCCCCGAGCGCGATACGAACGATCTGTCCTGACGCGCGCAGGTAACCTTCCATGACCGTCGTCGACGGCATCTGAACGTCGGCAATATTGTCAAAATTCGCGCTCTTGGTGTCGAGCGGGAGGAACTGAGCCACGTCCACCTTGAGCCCGAGTAGGTCCCGAACCGCTTCCCCATATTCAGCTCGATTCAACCGCTGAAACGTCCGTGTGCCGGGGTTGGGATTGTCCGCTGCGGCGCGATCGACCCTGGTCTCCAACTCGCTCGCAACCGCGAGCAGGACCGCCGCTTCAGGACGTCTGGCGCCCGAAGGCGGCATCATGCCCACACGCAGCTTGTTAATCATCTTCTCGACGGCCGCGGCATTCTCTGGCGCGTTCGCGATATCGAAGTCTTCCAAAACGAGCTCGCCTCGCCGCTGCCGCTCGCTGTGGCAGCGGGTGCAATACTCCTCCACTACGGCGTTCGCACCCTCGTAGCTGCTCGGAATCGGGTGGGCGGTGGCCGCGAGCATCCCGGACTGACTAGGCTGTCCTGGTCCGGTGCAGGTGGCGAACACTACGCCCAGGGCTGCGACCATCGGGATCGCAATCGAGGATTTCCTCATTCCTGGCAGCTCCTAGAAGTCACTTGAACCACAGGTCCCTCCGTTGGGTCCCCCCTGCACGCGCCGGGGCTACCTTGGTAATGTACGATAATACGTTGTGTCGGACCAATTGTCTTCCTTGACACGGTCGGCCACAGAAACGCTGAGCGACGCGATGGAGAGCCGCGTGTACCGCAGGCCCCTTCTTCCTCCAACGAACCGCCAGTCCTAGCTTCTCGACCCACCGTGCGAGTGCCCGTCCGCGTCTTCGAGCGTGGTAGTCTCACCGTAAACCCGAGGAACGATGTCCGCTGCCCGACGACGGCGAGCTTCGAAGGGACGCCGACAGAAGTCGGGGAGTGACGGCGGGCACGCCCGCAGCCAAGCGCCCATACTGAAGCCA
>Ga0115002_10003312_pt1 | contig 20222 bp, 16 predicted proteins | sample ArcticOcean_MG_C_8_FD_89576 | JGI IMG/M metagenome (GOLD analysis project Ga0115002, IMG submission 89576) | Marine microbial communities from western Arctic Ocean - ArcticOcean_MG_CB11_86 | ecosystem: Environmental > Aquatic > Marine > Oceanic | place: Arctic Ocean: Canada Basin | collected... | reverse complement strand
TCGATCACGGTAAGAGCACGCTCGCGGACCGCATTCTCGAACATACTGGCGCCGTCACTAAACGCGAGATGAAAGAACAACTGCTCGACGACATGGCGTTGGAACGAGAGCGGGGAATCACCATCAAGGCTCGCGCCGTCACGATGAATTACAAAATCGATGGCGAAGTGTACGAGTTGAATTTGATCGACACTCCCGGTCACGTCGATTTTCAATACGAGGTTTCGCGGTCGCTCGCCTGTTGTGAAGGTGCATTGCTGTTGGTCGATGCATTTCAAGGTGTCGAAGCGCAAACGGTGGCAAACGCCTATGCCGCGTTTGATCAAAACCTAGCTGTCGTACCCGTGATAAACAAAATCGATCTGAAACACGCCAGGCCCGATGAAGTGGCCGAAGAAATGGAGCAGACCTTAGCAATCGACGCCGACGATATTGTGAAGGTAAGTGCCAAGGAGGGGATTGGCATCGACGCCTTATTGCGAAAGGTTGTCGAAATCGTTCCCGCACCAGACGGCGATGAGCAAAATAAACTACAAGCGATGGTCTTCGATTCGCACTACGACGAATTTCGCGGGGCAATAACGTACGTCCGCGTAATGAACGGAACGATTAAGAAGGGCCAAAAGATTCGTTTTCTTCGCAGAGGCAGTAACCACGACGTGCTGGAATTGGGCCAGTTTGCGCCCGGGCAGCGGCCCTGTGAAGAACTGCGAGCCGGACAAGTTGGTTACCTTATTTGCAACATCAAATCGCTCGACCTGGTCCACATCGGAGACACGGTTGGAATCCCAGGTCCCAAGGCAGCCGAACCGCTCGAAGGCTACAAAGCGCCGAAACGAATGGTCTACTGCGGCTTGTATCCATCCGACGGTCAGGATTTCAGCGAGCTCCGCGACGCTCTGGAGAAATTGGCAATTAACGATCCGAGTTTCGAATTCGAGCCGGAATCGAGCGATGCATTGGGTTTTGGATTCCGCTGTGGATTCCTGGGCCTGTTGCATATGGAAATCATCCAGCAACGCTTGGAACAAGAGTCCGACGTCGACCTCGTACAGACCGCACCCAACGTGACTTATGAGTTGACTCTTAAAACCGGCGACGTCGTAGAAATTCATCGGCCGCAGGAAGTTCCCGATTCGGGCGCGATCGAAGAGTTTCGCCAACCCATCGTTCGCGTCAATCTGATCATGCCAGCCGACTACGTCGGGCCTATCATCAAGCTCTGCCAAGAACGCGGTGGGATTCAACAGAACACAGAATACCTATCGCCGACTCGAGTCATGTTGACCTATGAATTACCTTTGGCCGAAGTAATCTACGATTTGCACGACAAGTTGAAGAGCGCGACCAAGGGCTATGGCACGATGGACTACGAAGTGATTGGCTACTTCCCTGCCGATCTCGTTCGCATGGATATCATGGTCAACGGCAACCGAGTCGACGCGCTCAGTATTATTTGCCACCGACACGATGCCGATCGACGAGGACGCGCTATCGTCAAGAGACTTAGGGACGAGATCGGTCGCCATATGTTTGAGATCGCCGTCCAAGCGGCACTGGGAAATCGCGTCATCGCCAGGGAAACGGTGAGGGCCATGCGGAAGAATGTGACTGCCAAGTGTTACGGTGGTGACATCAGTCGCAAACGAAAGCTTATAGCCAAACAGAAAGAGGGCAAGAAGCGAATGAAGTCGATCGGCCAAGTCGACATTCCTCAAAAAGCCTTCATGGCCGTGCTCGAATCGGGCGGCGATCGGTAAATTGATTTTTCGGAGTCAGCCATGCCAGCGTTGCGACTAGCTATCCTAGGCATGGAGCATCCTCATGCTCCTGGTCTCGTCGAACAGATTGCGAAGCGGCCCGACCAGTTCGAGTTAGTAGGCGGCTTCGACCCCGCCCTCGACGTTTCGAATCAAAGAACCGAAGCGTGGCGAGAAGCTTTCTCCAACTTTCGGCAATTTGAAACGGCGGAACATCTGCTTGCTGCTCCGTTAGACGCGGTTGTCATCGAAGGCGCGACCGAACAAAACGTGTCCTGGGCTCGACAGGCACTCGAGCGCGGACGACACGTGCTGCTAGAAAAACCGGCGGGGTTAAACTTCGCTGAGTTCGAAGCAGTTTCGCAACTCGCTCAACAATCGGGACTTCAGCTGCAAATGCTGTATTTATTTCGTTACATGAGTGCCGTGCAATACCTGCTCAACGCCGTCGCGAACAACGAGCTTGGTCACATTTACCAATATCGCGCTCGGCTTCCCAAAGACTATCGACTTTACGACGAGCTGGTCGAAAACTACAAACATCTGCCCGGTGGAATCTTCTTTGAGATGGCCTGCCATGCGATCGACATCATGATCGCCGCATTAGGGGAACCCTTGAGCGTCCAGTCGATGACTCGGCATCATGGAACTCAGTCGGACGATTTTCTAAACAATGGCGTGGCAGTATTCGAGTTCCCAAATGCATTTGGCCAAATCGAAGTTACCGCTTTAGAGCTAGCGAGCGACGCTCGACGGTTCGAGGTCTACGGAACTGACGGTGCTATTGTGATTCCCAACTTGGGAAGTGGTCACTTGGAAAACTCGCAGTTCCAAACAGTGCAGCATTATCGATCAGAGTCTGGCTGGGAGTCGGTCGACCTCCCCGCCGCCACATTGCAATCTGCGGACTTGGCCGAGTTTCACGCCAGGATTGTAGACAACAAACCGGCAGAATTCAGTGCACAACACGACCTTGCCGTACAAAAGTGGTTGGTTCAATCTTGTGGTGGTGAACCGTAATGAATAACCGTCGCATCGCATTTCTGCTGGCCTTCTTTATCGCAATTGGTGTACTCGTCGCGATCGTATCAAGCTACGCCCTGCGGCCCGCTGAAGTGAAACGAGAATCGAGAAAGCGAATGCGAATCGCCAGCGGGTCGATGGCGCCAACGTTCGTGGGACAACATTTTGCATCAGTGTGTGACGACTGCAAGTTTACTATTCGGGGTGATGCCCAAACTAGCAGCAGCATTCTTGTCTGTCCCAACTGTAGCTTTCGGCATGAATCTTGGGACAGTCGACCTGTCGACGGAGAAAAAGTGTCGGTCGACCTCACCGCCTACACTAACGAGCCGCCGCAGCGATGGGATACGATCGCGTTTCGCCAACCGGGCGAGGAAGATACCTGGGCAGTCAAACGAATAGTTGGTCTTCCAGGCGAACGCATCACAATCAAAAACGGGGATGTCTATGCAGACAATCAAATCCTCCGCAAGCCATTAGATTTGGCGATGAAGATGGCGATCCTCGTGCACGACTCCAAGTTTCCAGCTTCGTCGGCGGAGCGACGTTGGCGACCCGCGGGCGAGGAAACGGATTGGAATTTGGAAGACAACGTCTTCAAAATCGACGTCGGGAAAGGGCCGACGGCTGAAGAGCTTGAAGAAATTAAACGGAGTGGAATCAACGACAACGAACTCCAATATCACAACTGGCGGTGCGTAGAATCGCCGTCACCGCGCGATGAAGACGCTCCCATTCGAGATTCGTATGGCTACAACCACGCCGTCTCCAGACCACTCAACGACGCGCGCGACATCTACTTACTGGCAGACATGAAAATGAATGATGATGCGCACCTCGGTATTCTTGTTTCAGATTTAGTCGACTTTGCCGCCCTCACGTTAGATACAAACCAAACTTTGGCGACAGTTAAAGGGGTTAACAAGCTATTGGCCGAGCGCCGCAGTCAACTCATAAATGGCGAGCGAATTTCCTTGGCATTTGGTCTGCTCGACCAGCGAGTCTTCGTAGCGATCAACGGGAGTGTATTGATTGATCAACCGTTCGAACCGAGAACGAGGGGCATAAAACATCGCCTGAGGTCGCCGTATCACCTTCGATTGTCGATGAGTCGTGGCTCAATCACTTTGCACCGCCTGCGCGTTTACCGAGACATCCATTATCTCGGTGCCAACGGCCTTGCTCGTCAGTGGCGAAGCGAAAAACCGATTGCAGTGGACACTTTTTTTGTCCTGGGCGACAACCCTCCAATTTCCCGAGACAGCCGAGATTCGACCTACGGACTGATCCCACTCAACGATGTTTTGGGAAAAACGACTCGCTTACGAATCAGTGGGCCAAAGTGAGTTATTGTCGCACAATGCAGTGCTAGCTTCACTGCCGGCTCGGCGTAACATGTTACCATGTATCCACTTCCGCACGCGTAATAATCGCAGCCGCGATCGCTTTTATCGAAATGAACGGAGTATTTTTCCAACTCTGAGAAAGTCTCACTTAACTATTACGCAACTAATACACATTCGATATCGCATGAAAGTCGATAGTTCGTATTATTCACATTCGATCAGCTACTTGCTGTGAGACGCGGATGCCGAGAAAGACAGCACAAAGAGACTAGGAGTGGTCCGGTGACAATCAAAATGGAAGAAGCCAAGGAAACGCGAAAGACGCTGCTCGATTACGACGCGCACCTTTCCGATTACCGTCAGCCAACGACATGGCGGAGCGTATGGCAGCTTTCATCGACCTTGATCCTATGTATTAGTGGCTGGGTCGCGATGTATTTCAGCTTGTCGGTATCTTATTGGCTGACACTGCTGATTTCGATTCCGACGGCTTTGTTTGTGGTTCGTCTGTTCATCTTTCAACACGATTGCGGACATCGTTCTTTCTTTAAATCAAAGAAGACGAACGATTTTATCGGCGCTATGCTTAGCGTAATTACATTTACTCCTTACCACTCTTGGCGGCGGGAGCACGCTGCTCACCACGCAACATCGGGAGACTTAGATCGCAGAGGCAAATCCGGAGAGATTTGGACACTGACGGTCGAGGAATATTATGAGTCTTCTTGGACGAGACGGCTTTGTTATCGGCTGTATCGGAACCCATTTATGCTGCTCGGCTTTGGTCCTTTTTACCACTTCGTAATTCACCAACGTCTTGCATTTGTGTGGGCCAAGAGCCGAAAACTTGAGCGGCGGAGCATCCACCTTACCAATCTGGGTCTGCTGGCTTTTTGTGCCGCGATGAGTTGGCTGATGGGGCCGGTGAACTTCTTGTTGATACAGCTCCCAATAATCTCGATCGCCGCGATGGTTGGTGTTTGGATGTTTTACGTCCAACATCAGTTCGAGGAAGCGTTTTGGGAGCCCTCCGAAAATTGGGACTATGTCCAAGCAGCCTTGGAAGGCAGTTCTCACTACCGTCTCCCTAAGTTTCTGCAGTGGTGTACGGGTAACATTGGATTACATCACATTCATCACCTAGATGGCCGTATTCCGAATTATCATCTGCAGGCCTGTCACGACAACAATCCTGAGTTTCAGGGAGTGATTGAGTTTTCGATTATGGAAAGCTTGGCTTGCTTGCACGTGCGACTCTGGAGTGACGAGCTTCAAAAGATGGTCAGTTTTCGAGAAGCCGCTCGGTTTATTCGCGAACGGGCAGCTGAGCTTCGCGAACGGACAGCTGAACATCGCGAACAAGCAGCTTAGTAGCCAGCTGGTTCGTAGATTGTTAACAGTTCCCAATCGCAGCGGATTGCTAACCAGCATTCCCGTAGCAGATGTCGCCAGACTTCTGGAGTGGATAACACTGGCATTCCTGAAGCAGATGTCGCCAGACTTCTGGATTGAGCCGCGTGGCATTGGCCCGCCTTGCGATCTCGGCCAGAACTCTAGCGAGTCCTGCTACTTGGCCGTTAACAGTCCCAAGCCGTAGCGTCTGTCGTTAGACTGCCGGATTGGAGGGGAATGGCGACCTGTCTTGAGACGTCAGCCAGAGCTCTGGCGAGCCCTGCTACTGGCCGTTCGCAGGTTCCCTGCTGCAATCGCTAGAAATTTCGGCAATTCTCGACAAATATGCTCGTCGCCGAACTCGCTCAAGTCGTCGTAAGTAAAACGCCGCAAAAGGTTTGTGTGCGATAGCTCGCAGTAGAAGGTCGAGACCGACGTTTTGGCAGACCGCTATATTGACTATATTTCCAGGTCTTGAAATATGAACTCCAACGCGCCCTTGGGCGTAACGAACAGAGCGATACTTCGACGAAGCACTTCGTCGCGGAATCAACTCTTAACTCACGCCACAAAGGCCATCAATGAAGAACGCGGCTAAGAAGAGCAAATCGATGCCCAAGCGCGATACGACTTTGCAAGCGCAATTACTCGGCGGCGTCTCGGCGAGTCGCGAGACGGTGGAGTCTATCGTGGTTGCCGTAATCTTGGCGTTTATGTTTCGAGCGTTCGTTGCCGAGGCATTCATAATCCCCACAGGTTCGATGGCCACGACATTACAGGGCCGGCACAAGCACATCGAATGCTTGGAATGCGATTACCCTTTTCGCGTCGGTGCGAGCCAGGAGTTGAATGACGGCGTAAGGACACATTCGGTATCACATGCCGCTTGTCCAATTTGCGGACACACTCAAACGATCAAGCCGGATGAGAACAGTAATCATGTTTCGTTTTCTGGCGACCGTATTATTGTGAGCAAGTTCATCTACGATTTACGAAAGCCGCAGCGCTGGGACGTAATCGTATTCAAGTATCCGGGGAATGCCGTACAGAATTACATCAAACGACTTGTTGGCTTGCCCAACGAGACCCTCCGCGTCTTCCAAGGAAATATCTACACCAAGGAAATCGGCTCGGAAGACAGCGAGTTTTCGATCGCCAGGAAGAAGCCGCACAAAATTAAAGCGATGCTGCAACTCGTGGACGATACGAACTATATTCCCGCGGCGCTTAAGAAGGTCAAGTGGCCATCCCGTTGGCAACCGCGCGAAGGAGACACTGCTTGGTCCGCCGTCGGTACCTCTGAGTTCAGTTTCGCGTGTCAGCCCACGACAAGCGATTCTTTGCTTCGATATTACCACCGAGTTCCGGGGAAGAATTCTCACATCGACGAATGGAAAGAAGTCCTCGAAAACAACAGACTGCCCCATACCGTACAATCTCGGCAAGGCAGCCTAATTTCGGATTTCTGCATCTATAACGTCAACTCTTCTGCGCTGCACAGATTGTCCACGATGTGGGATGAACGAAGGCGAAGAAACGTGCTCACCGAAACGTTGCATCCTCAGGAATTAGATTATCCGAATCCGAATCCCGGAAACCAAGGACTTCATTGGGTTGGCGACTTAGCGGCAGAAGCAAACATCGAAATTCAGTCGACGGACGGCGAACTGTTACTCGACTTGGTCAAAGGTGGTGTGCACTATGAATGTCGCATTGATGTCGCGACGGGAATCGCAACGCTAAACATCATTGGTGGCGAGTTTGGATTCGACGGTGGTAAATCTCCCACCGCAACGACACCTATTCGCGGCAAAGGATCCCATCACATTCGATTCGCCAATGTGGACTGCGGCTTGACACTTTGGGTAGACGAATCAGTCGTGCAGTTCGACACCGCTCCCCATTACACCATTCCCTTGGGGTATCAAAATCCAATTCGACCGGTTTGGTCACCCCAGGACCATGGCGACCTTGCTCCCTTGGGCATTGGTGGCAAAGGACTCCAGCTCCAAGTCAATCGGATGAGAGTCCATCGCGATATTTATTACATCGCATTAATGACCAGCTCGGGATCGAATTCGGATTACATGAGATCGTTGGATTTCAATCTACGTTCCGTTCGCGGACTCTTCAGCGACCCCAGCCGGTGGGCCAGCGACCCGTTGTTCAACAGCTTTAACAAGGCCCAGTTCGATTTGGAAGAGGAACAGTACTTCCCGATGGGCGACAACAGTGCTCAAAGTAAAGACGCGCGGATTTGGCATACCGGAGGCGGACCGACAGCTGAAGGGCCCTATGTCGAACGGAGGATGCTACTTGGGAAAGCTGTGTTTATTTACTGGCCACACCCTTGGAATACGCCCGTCCCCTATACTCCGAACGTCCCAGATATGGGACTGATTCGATAACTTGCACTTAGCTCGATGTAGCTCGGATCCATTCAGTCAAGGAAGGCTTTGTGATGACAGCAATTTTGGAAGTCAAAGGTTTAGTAAAAACCTACGGTCGTCGCCGAGTGGTAGATGGAGTTGGATTCTCTGTTGAGCACGGCGAAATCGTCGGTTTGCTGGGACCTAATGGGGCGGGGAAAACGACCAGCTTTCGCATGACATGCGGTATGGTTGAACCGGATCAAGGACAAGTGCTGCTCGACGGGATCGACGTGACTCAATGGCCCATGTTTCGTCGCGCTCGCGATGGCGGAATGGGATATCTCGCTCAAGAGTCCAGCGTATTTCGCAAGCTGAGTGTCGAACAGAATCTCTTGGGCATCATGGAATTGCTTGGCATAGGCTGGAAGAAACGGCGGCTTCGCTGTCAGGAACTACTCGAACAATTCAAGATCACGCATATTCGCAAGTCAAAAGCAGGATCGCTATCGGGCGGCGAACGCCGGCGGCTCGAGATCGCTCGCTTGCTCGTCTCCAGCCCCGAGATCATTTTGATGGACGAACCGTTCACTGGTATCGATCCAGTGACGATACAGAGCATTCAAGAGATTATTCGCGACCTCCGCGACCAAGGCATTTCGATCCTGATCACGGACCATCAAGTCCGAGAAACATTGCAGATCACAACGCGCAGTTACGTGATTTCCAAGGGAAAGGTTCTCTGTCATGGTACCCCCGCCGAAGTGCTGGCCCACGACGTGGCCCGCGAAGAGTATTTCGGGGACAGCATGGACGTCAATCTGCCAGGCGTAGAAGAGGACACTTCGGAAACTCCGGCACCTCGACCCAAGAAGCGAAAACCGGCCGCAGCGGACTCGCCGCCAGCTTCCCCGCCTGCCGTTCCCGCTCCGCACTTTGCCGAGAATAACGAAGCCAAACCGAAAGGCAACGTACGTCGTCGGCGCGGAGCGAAAAAGCAATCCTAACCCATCGCACTTAGCACATCACGCGCTCCCGCGTTGCACATTTGCCGCCTTAAATGCGCGGTCGATATTGCGATAACAAGTTTTCGCTGCCACAACTCCATCGTATCCAGGCTTGCTGGAAACCATGCTGCTAACTTCACAGTTGATGTCACCGCGGTAGCCACCAGCGTGAAATTGCCCAATCAGTTTGGCGAAGTCGATCGTTCCGGCTTCTCCTGGCAATTTGAAAACGACTCGACCATTCGCCTCCAAAGCATCTTTCACCGCGATGTAATTCGTATATGGCAGTGCCGTTTGAATGGTGTCTCCCAGTGGAAGATCGCGGTAGGCATAGTGGCTGTAGTCGTACACCATTCTCAGACGAGCGGGTTTACCCAACTGCTCGAATAACCATACTGCTTCCGCTGGTTGGGATACGACTCCACCGCGATGCGGCTTTATGCAAATCGTCGTTTCGGTAGACTCCGCCAACTTCAACCATGCCCCCAAGCGGTCTCGCAGTTGCGTCTTGAGTTGTTCGAAATTGCCGCTCCCGAGTACCGTTTGCACATGAGGTGGAGAATCGGGTGATAAATCATGAGCGACACCCGTGGCAAGTTTCAATCTTTCCAACGCAATTGCCTGCCGCTTGTCGTCCGTTGGAAATACGTGTTCCATCAGTGAGGTGAGTTGCAAGTTGGCATCGGCCAATTGCTTTTGCAGCGTTTTCCGGCGCGCGGGAAGCAGCTTGGCCGAGTCGGCATCCCATCCACTGCGAACAATGATCTCGAGAGAGTCGTAGCCAATCTCAGCGAGAATTTGAATCGCCTTTTCGGTTGTGATCGCCTTCATCCCATAGGTACTGAAACCGAGCGTACAGCCTCGCTTCTTGTCAGCGGCGATCGTTTCGGCTGCGGCCAATTGTGACGGGGGCAATCCACACGGGCTCAATCCACTAAGGGCCGAGCCAGGTCCGTTGATCAAGGCCGCCGCCATTGAAACGCCTACAATCACCTGCCGGCGAGTGACGTGATGATTTGCATTGCGGTTATTGGCGTAATGAATCACGCAGGATCTCCAACAATTGAATGACTCTTTGTTGAGCAACTTTGAGGTCACGAAATCGCGCGCTCAATTAATGAGCGACGACATTAGTGACACATAGTTTAGTTCAACGCAGAGCCATTCCCTAATGCGTGGGATCACTACGGTTTTTTGAACAACAAATCCAACCGATTATCAGCGTAAAGTTGCAACGAAAGACAAGCGATGCTTGAATTTCAATACTTGCTGTCGGTTCGATTTGAGTTGTGATTGACGAATGTCATTTGACGGCGATGCAGAACGCACAACAGTCAGAAAAGTTTAAAAGGTCTTACGAAAAAAGGGGTTGGGTGAAAAGTTCGTTACACTTCAAAGCAGCAAAAACTAATGGTGCGGTCATCCCCAGAGTTAACCATCATTATTGCTGGCGGATTCCATGGTGTTGCATTAATGCAAGCACGTTTACGAAACTCGCGTTCGTTCCATTGGGATCGAATCTCAGCAGTTCGTTGGGCGATTTCCACTTCAGTGGGGTCGTGTTTAACTTTCGGCATCGTTTCTCTCCTCCGCTTTCAGTTGCCTCTGTAACACCCTGAACGACTGTTTGCCTTATTCATAACGCTTGATTTTCTCTAATCGTCGTTTTTGGATGCGTCGTAATAGACCGCAAATTTTATGCCAACGAGGCCGCAGAGCCGTAACCCCGTTCTTTGCAATAGTTTGACTAACCCAAACCCGACGAAGTGACAGCATTTTCTTGTGTTGCAAAACGAAACAAGTGCTTTCGAATGTAGCGCAAATCTGGTCCACCAATACCTTCGAACCAAATTTGAAACTAGAATGTCTTGCCGAGCAGGAATTTCTCTTCGATGATCATTGATGGCAGTTTCAACAAGCGGGTACGCGATCACATGCCAGGCTGGGTACTGGTGGCCGTATTCGTCCCATTCATTCGATCGTTGGTATTGAAAATCGCACAGTATTTTCGCGCAGTGTTGTTCGGGAAAAAACACGTACCACAACCAATTCGTAGCCTCTCTTTCAACAAGATCGAGATTCCTCGATAGAATTCACGGGTAACTTTCATGATTACAACCTGCCCCGCATGCCACGTAAAAATTGTGCCCATGCCGGATAGTAGATGCCCGAGTTGTGGCGAGACAATCTCAGGTGCAGTGCCATTGCCGCCAGAGAGCAAACCGAAGGACGCGATTCGAGAAGATTTTCGTGAGAAGAAGGAGCCCTCCGATTTCACGAATAATCCGTTCAACGAACGCTACGAAGCAGCGCAATCGGCAGTGGATGAAAACCCCTACCAGACTCCGAAATCTGATTATCCCGAGTTGAAGCCCCAGGATGAAGTTAAGGACCCGCAACGGTCGGGGTTAAAATGGATTCTGTTTTCTTTTGAAGGACGTACTCCTCGAAGTACTTACTGGGCTGCGAGCATCGGTCTCACGGTCGTTTTGTGGGGTTTGGCGTTTGTTTTGATCATTATTTGCGGTGGACTCATGTCCGCATTCGCGCCCGGGAACCGCGATCAGTTTTCCGAAGATGCATTTTTTCTCTTGTTTCTCTTGTTCGGTGCACCATTCGCTGTCATTGCCATATGGAGTCAATATGCCATTCAAGCCAAGCGTTGGCACGATCGCAACAAATCGGGCTGGTGGAGTGCGATACAACTGATTCCGTATATCGGTCCGATTTGGATGTTCGTTGAACTCGGCTGTTTGGAAGGAACGATAGGAAGAAACCAATATGGCCCAGATCCGATTACTCGCTACTCCTCGAGAATGCCGTAGTAATCGAGAATGCCGTAGTAATCGAGATACTGAGTGCAATTCCTATGATTACTACTTGCCCGGGATGCCAAGTAAAAGTCGTGCCCTCGCCGGATAGCAGATGTCCTCGATGCGGCCAGGCGATACCTAGTGCAACAAGGGATGCCAACCCCGAACCCAGACTAAGTGAAACCTCACCTCTAGACTTGGGGAATTCTCCAGAGGCATTATCTCCAGAGTCCTGGGATAATCCGTTCGGAGGGCAGTACCAGACGACTGACACAACAGCCAGTGAAAAACCACACTCGACTCAACAATCGAGTTTCCCAGAAACGAGTTCCCCGCGCGACGAGATCAAGGACAATCAACGGTCCAAACAACTTCGACCAGTAAATAACATCCTCATCACTTGCCCGAGTTGCCAATTGGAAATTGTGCCAACGCGCGATAAGACTTGCCCGAATTGCGGTGTGAACTTCACAACGGAACTAATTGCGTCCCAACGTAATTCGACTAGCGAGAACCAGCAACGAGATCCCGAGTCGCTGCTCAATACAAAAAAAGACCCACAGGCGAATGTCAAATGGCTCCTGTTTTCATTCGAAGGACGAATAGCTCGTAGTACTTTTTGGTCAGCCATTATTGGGCTGTTCCTTAGCTCTCTCGCCATCCTAATCGGAGCTGGGTTGATTTACGCTGCAATCATTATCTACAACCCGCTCGAAGGCGATCAGTTGGCTGCGGTCAACTTTGGATGCACTCTGCTATTCAGCGTGTTGGCGATCTCGCTGGTTGCATTTGCCTTGAAAATCCTAATCGCGATTGCCGTTAAACGCTGCCACGATCTCGATAAATCGGGAGCGTGGATTCTGTTTAGCTTGTTGCCAATTATCGGCCCGCTGTGGGTGCTCTTTGAACTAGGTTACCTGGAAGGCACGAAAGGACGAAACCAATACGGCGAAGGTCCCCGCGACACATTAATAATGTGAGCATCGCCCCAAGACTAGCGGGCGCCTTGTTCGGCCTTGGCGCGAAGATGCTCTTGATGCTCGCGAAGGTACGATGAAATGCCAGCTCGAGCAGCTTCGGAAAGCTGCTTGTTAGACCTCAACTTATCGAGGCTATCTTTTTCGCCATGAGCAAACAGTTCGTGAGCAGCTTGGACTGCGATGGCACTGTCGGATTTATTTAGCTGACGTGCTACAACCGCCATGTCGCCGTCAGCCAACTTAAGAATGAGCTCCGCGTGTCGTCTCGCACTGGTTCGTTTGCCATCGGAGTTTCCGTCAACCCAAGTTGCACCGGACGAACCGATCACGTACGACTTCCACGAATTGGAGGTCGGTTGATAAGGTTTGGCAACTCGCCAATGAAGCTTGTCGACACCAGGCCCTGTCGCCACGGCGACCAAATGAACATCGTGATTCGTTCGCTTCAGCTTCCAAGTCTTTTCCCAAACGAGCGAATCGCCCATCTCTATTCGCTCTTCGCGAACCGCAACGCCATTGGAATACAAAACAACCTTCTCGGCATTGAGCCATGAAGGTCGTTGAACTTTTACAGCGACATCGTAATCACCATCCACACTGGCCAAATCGCCTTCCCGGTATTTCCCGTTGACGGTCAGCTGAGTAAACAGTCCCATGCTGACCAACACTCGACCGGCCACAAAACTACTCGCCGCTTCATCGATGTCGATGTTACTTGGATCTGAATCGTTGCAGCGAACATAGGTTCGCCCTTGCCCAACCAATTTCCGAGCTACTTCATGTGAGTCACTCGACCCGATGGGCGTGATCGTATACCCGCGATTCAATAACCCAAACCAATCTCGATAGAGGTTCATTACATCGGATTGCAGCGCCGCAGAATTCACCAACTCCATGGCATTGGCCTTTAGCTCCCATCCGTCAGTGTTCACTCCTGCAACCTGAAGGAAATGGCTACGATCGAAAGGCCGATAACCTCCATGCAGGTCTTCGCCATGATTGAGAATCACGACTTTCGCGTTGGGAGTGGCATAGATTCCAGCAAAGATATCGGGCCAATTGTCGGCTTTATGATTTGGCGGTTTAGCTCCGTTCTGGACGGGAAAGATATTGAAGTGACCAAGCTTTGTCGTCACTTCGTTTCCAATCACCGGCGTGAACAGATCGCGAACACCCATCTTCTTTGCAAAGGGCTCGTAGTTGATATGCAAGTTGTGATCACATGCAATCGGCAATTCCAAATGCTCACCCACGATTGTCAACATGCGTTCTTCGATGGACGCGTCACCGTGCCGCGAGTATGTAAACGTGTGCACATGGGTATCGCAACTCACATAACCTTTGGTGTCGATTTCCGGATGTATCTCCAGTTGAACACTGGTCTTCGCATTCGGCTTTGCGTGGACAGCCGCCGAATCCATGCTGTACTCCATTCCTCGGTTTGCCGAGATCGAGTACTTTCCAGCGGGTAACTTCAATTCGACGTCGCCGTCGATCGTGTACAACATTCCGGTCCGAACGGCCGTCCGCTGGTCCGACTTGTTTCCCAATACCATCAACGCTCCCGATTCATCCACAATCGTGAGGCGACATGGCACTCGTTGGCCCCGGTCCCGCACGGTAACGGTCACCCGACACTCGTTGGCAACGGCCTCGACCGTGCGCGAGTGCAAGTGAATAGGACCCATCCAAATGTCGTCCACCTTGGAACTGGTCGCCTCAACTCGAAATTCGTTTTCGCCATCTTTCAAAGCGCCCGCAGGTACTTCAAACAATTCGACCATCGCGTTTTCGTCCGAAGGAAACCTGCCAATTTGCTTTCCGTTCAACATCATCTTCCAAGCCATCTTGACGTCGTCGTGACGAATCGAGATTGCCCTGGCCGTATTGTTTTTGGTCGACGTGAAAACTCGAACAAACTCGCTGCCCGCAGACTTGGCTGGAAACGTGTCCCACTCGCGGCTATCGCCCGACCGCAGATGAACGGGGGAAGCCAAGATCTGTTCTGCCAAACAAGAACCAGTCGAGCCGACAGTGATCCCAAAGCCGACAGCTAACCCACAGACAACTGCGATCTCGAAAACAAAGCTAGAACTGCGTACCATTACGAGCCACCCAAAGAAGTCGAACAAACACGAATTACCAACGAGTGCTGATTATCGCGAATGCGCGAGAACAAAGAAAAGCGCAAAGTGTCGAGGAAACTCAAGTAGTTGAAGAGATCAAGAGCGGAATGCTAATCGCTAACAGCTAATCGCTTCTTGCTAACCACTAATTAGCTTTATCCGGCGACATCCATTTCATGGCATCTTCGGCATCAGAATCGGCTTGGACCTCGTCGAAAATCTCCAACGCACCATCTTTCGCTTGACGAATGTGGTCGATCATAAGACGACGAGCCAATTCGGATCGCCCTTTGCGAAGGGCGTGAGCGATCTCAAGGTGCTCTTCCCAGAAGCGTTTGAGCATTGCAGCGGAATGAGGAATCGAGTGCCCCCAATGAGCCAACAGTCGCGACCCAGAAACGCTCTTCATTATGCGGCGGTTTCCTGTCGCTCGCAAAATAATCATGTGGAACTGAATATCTGCGTGAACGAAGCGCTCCAGCGTCTCTCGATCGACGCGAGTCTGATTCGTCTTTTGCATCTGCACAATCTCGGCCCGCATCTGATCACACAACGCGTTCAGCAAGCCAAGGTCTTTGGGCGAAATTTTTGTAGCTGCAGACTCTGCAGCATATCCCTCCAGCGCCACGCGAGTTTCATAGATTTCAGCGAGGTCGCGGCGATCCGCTTTCTTGACAATCGTACCGTAGCGGGGAACTTGGTCGACCAGTCCCTCTGTCTCTAACTCGCGAATCGCACTGCGGATAGGCGTTCGGCTGATACCCATTTCTTCCGCTAGCTGCTGCTCGGAAATACGGCTTCCAGCGACAATCTCGCCCGAAAGTATTCGGCTTTGAATATATTGATATGCCTGCTCTCGCAGAGTTCCAGAGCTCATCGCAAATCCGAATTCATGAGTTTAACTTCAAACTTCTTTGAAGTTGTGCACGGTTTCCTGTCACTGATCAGCAATTCTACAGAACGCAGAAGTCAATTGAAGCCAGCTAATCTAGTTAGCCGATATTCCCATGACTCCACTTGCATTCCGGTGGGATCCCAGTAGAATCTTTTACTTGACTCCTGTCAACGCCCGTCGATCAAAGTCCCGTAATTCGCGACTAAAAACTAGCAGAGCAAGTAAAACTGGGCCGGACTGAGAAGAAATACCACCAACCAAATGCATGAAGCTCAAGTGCCTACAAAGCATCACTGAGCATTGCGTACAGAGAGAAGAAAATGGCAACTTCATTAATCCCGCAGACCGTTCTCGATTCACATACTCCTTTGAACTCCCAAACGTCACTGGAGACTCTCGAGCCGTCCGATCAAAATCCGTCCGATCAAAATTCACAGGATAACGCTCGGCAAGCACAAGCGACTGAATTGCTGTGCAGCCAAGAGTCGCGGGAAGATCTAGTTCAAGTCTTCAAGCTGTTATCGAGCGGTCCTCGGTTGCAAATCATTGCTCATTTGGTCCGCGAAGGCGAATTGAACGTTACTGACCTTTGCCATCGCATCCACCAAACTCAACCTGCAGTGAGCCACCACTTGGCATTGCTTCGCCTCAATAAGCTCCTCGTCCTGCGACGAGATGGGAAACACAGTTTTTATTCTGTGAACCCTGCTCGACTGCAAGGAGTTCTGCAGAATTTGGCTGACATCGTTCTGGGCCAAACCGCTGACGAGTTGGAAATGAGCGATTTCCGACTAACTCGCGTCGGCTAACACGCTTGCCGAATTCAGTTCTACTTCGGTGTCAAAACGATTGTTTCTTGGCTCGAATCGGCCTATGGTATTAGGTCCTAGCGCATACCCTATTGGAAGCCGCGCCTTCCCTTGGCCATCAGGCCAATCCCTACTGTCTTGCAGCAGCGAATTGCGACAGCTAGGGAAGCGAATATACGCGCAGGAAGATACCAGAGATAACACCACGAGATAATCCAGGAATGCAGAGAAGATGGAGGCATAAAATCGTCTCGTCAGATTTGTCTTCCGCCTTCCCTTAAGGAGTCCCAATGTCGGATTCGAAATCCAAAATGACTCGCCGTCACATTCTTGGTTCGGCGGCAACTGCAGCTGTCGCTGGTGCCGCGGCTCTGGCAACCAATGGAACCATTGAAGCGAAAGAAAAGAAACCCAAAGAAAACCGGAAGGGTGGCAAAGTGATCGTCAACGGTAACATCAAGCAGTCGATCGTGCATTGGTGTTTCTCAAAGCATTGGGATGTCGAGAAGACGGCCGGGATCGCAAAAAAGATGGGAGTCGGCAGCATCGAACTGGTAGCTCCCGAGCACTTTCCAACCCTGAAAAAGTATGGACTGGAATGTGCCATCGGCACTATCGACATGGCTCCGGATCCCCCATTCCTCAAAGGCTTCAACAACCCGAAGTATTGGGAACAAGTCACCAAGGCGACAAAAGATGCAATCGACGCTTGTGCAGAATACGGATACAAGCGAGTGATTTGTTTCACGGGTATGGCCGAAGATCTTTCCGACGAAGAAGGCGCAAACAACTGCGTTAAGGGTTTGAAAGAAGTCGTCGGTTATGCCGAGAAAAAGAAGATCACCCTTTGCCTCGAGATGTTAAACACTCGCGATGATACTCACCCCATGAAGGGCCACCCCGGCTATCAAGGCGATGGCACCGAGTACTGCATCGACATCATCAAACGAGTCGGCTCGGCAAACCTCAAACTTCTCTTCGATATCTACCACGTGCAGATCATGGACGGCGATGTAATTCGACGCATCAACCAGCACAAAGAATATCTCGGTCACATTCACACTGCCGGAAATCCCGGCCGCGGCGAATTACACCTCGACCAAGAGATTAACTACCCCGCCGTCATGAAGGCACTGTTGGACATTAAATACGACGGTTACGTCGGCCAAGAATTCATTCCGGTCGAAGATCCGTTGGTCGGTCTGACCAAAGCCGTCGAAATGTGCGACGTCTAAATAGATCAGAGCGACGAGTCGTCAGAGCGACACACAGAAGAATCAAAAAACGCTGCCGGATAAATTTCCGGCAGCGTTTTATTTTGGCTGGGCAATGAAATTTATTTCCTACTTTTCAAATCCAAGAGATCGATCTTACAAGCTGCGAAGGAAGGCTAGCAAGTCTTTCAACTTGTCATCTGCCAGCGGCTGACTCATGCGATGTTTGTGTACGAGGAACACATCTTCCAAAGCTGCCGCGCGATTGTCGTGGAAGTACATCCGCCTTTGGCTCAAACCACGCAAGGAAGGTGGATTGAATTTCTCGATACCGTGTTCGTCTTGGATACCAACCGAGTAAGTCCGAGGAGAAGTGTAGAGCGGTGCGGTATGGCAACTAGTACAGCGTTTCTCTTTGAATATCTGTTTACCGCGTTTGATTGCTTCGGTGTCGGCTACGCCACGCAACTGGTTAACAGACGGCGGAGGTGGCAGAGTTTTGATAAACGCGGCGAGTGCCAAGACTTCTTCATTGGTCGGCTGTCGATCGCCTTGCATGGTTTTGAGAATCGAGTTGCGAACTTGCAGCTCAAAAGACTCGGTCGCTGCGGTCCACGCGAGAGGCTCTGTGCCAGCTTTCCCAAGAAGTGAGAGTATGCGTTTTGGTGCACCGAAAGACCCGTCGCTGAAATTGTCGTTCAACATTCCGTTGGTGTGACCGTTGGGATGGCAGCTGTTGCAACTCATCCAATTATCGTGCGACAAGCGACCGTCGTGGAATAACAACTCTCCCTTTTCGGCCATGGTCAAATAGCGAGTCGGCCCCAGAGACACGTGCTTGCGGACATGTCGCGTTTCCAAGTCGACGATCGAAATGCTGTCGCTGAACTTGTTCGCAACATACACAAGATTCGCTTTATCATCGATCACCGTGTCGACCGGGCGGCGACCAACTCGGACGCGTTGCAAACTGAAGTCGTCGTATTTTCCAAATGCGATTTCGCCGACGCCTCCGAGAGCCACAACGACCATTCCCGATTCCGAATGAGTCACGGCCGAGGGATCTGAAGTTGCTCGTCCCGGCTCGCCCAAAGGATGCATTCGGGATCGTTCGTAGATATTCTTGCGACGTTCTAAGACGACGTCCATTTGGAACCACTTCAAGTCGTTCGAAATGAGCAGCCCCCAATGCACATCGTTGCGAACAGTATGAGCAAGTTCGTTGAGCATCTGATGAGCGACGATCAAACGACCTTCCGCATCTTTTGCCAAGCCGCGAATGTTATGGCCGGGCACTTCGGAAACACCCAGCGATTTTCGTTGGGCCGTATCGACAATAAGCAATTCACCAGAAAACGAATCGGCGACTATGAGTTTGTTTTCGCTTTCGACGGGAAGCAAGTCTCGAGGCGCGATTTTGAGATCGAGCACCCAGTCGACGGATGGCTTTGAGTCCTTGAATTTAATGGCCGTCAATTGACGGCTCCACAACGACGAGATGTATCCCACGGATCCGTTTTCGGCGATCGCAATTTCAACTGGATAGGGCGCTACCGATAACCGATTCGCAACGCGAAGCTTTTTCTTCTTAACGTCGATGACAATCAACTCGTGCTTCTTTACGTCCGTCGCGACAAGTTTTTCGTCTCGCACGAGCCAAACTAAACTGGCAAGTTCCTCGCCTACTTTTAGCTCGCCTTGAATCAGGCCCTTCGCTGTCGAGATAATCGAAATCGTTCCGGTCGACTCGTTGGCTACATAGAGAGTCTTGCCGTCCGAGCTAAGTTGCAAGGCGATCGGTCGTCGCAGCGTGGCGTTTTTCGGCGGCGGCTCCTTTGGATCGACGTACTTTAACAGCGACCCCTGCGGAGTCGCGTGATAATTTCCATAGTCGTCGTTGTAGTCGTATTCCGATTCGTCGGATTCGTCTGCGTTGCCTTCGGAGTATCCAGATGGCTTGTCGTATTCGTTTTCGCCATATTCATTTTGATTGCTGTTGTTTTCGCCGTACTGAGAAAACGCGGGCGCGGACAACAACATCGACAACATCGACAACAGCGCGAAAACGAGCAAGCAGAGCATGAAGTTTCGGCAAGTCATATGGCAAACTCCGCAGTATTGAGGAATTGCGCAACGCACTTCTTGTACGTTTCCGCTGCTACGATCACCGCCTATTATAACGCAATTTGCCCCATACGGGATCAGTGATTGTGGCAAGTCTCGACTCAACTCGGGAATTCCGGCCCTAACGGTTAGACCGCTGGCGCAAACCAATCGGATTTGGGGTTACATAACGAAGTCAGATGCACCAAATTACTGTGCTCCTGTATTACTGTGCCCCAGCCGTTCTGTACATGAACCCTTAGTTCTCTAACTCTCTGCTCTCTAACCCTCTGTTCTCTAACTCTCTGTTCTCTAACTCTTACCACTCTAACTCTTACCACTCTAACTCTTACCACTCTAACCCTTCGCTTTCTACGTTTTCCCT